>Ga0302320_10000814_pt1 | contig 73923 bp, 55 predicted proteins | sample Bog_T0_3_FD_202130 | JGI IMG/M metagenome (GOLD analysis project Ga0302320, IMG submission 202130) | Peat permafrost microbial communities from Stordalen Mire near Abisko, Sweden - Bog_T0_3 | ecosystem: Environmental > Terrestrial > Soil > Wetlands > Peat | place: Sweden: Abisko, Stordalen Mire... | reverse complement strand
GGCCTGCCCTGCCGTTTTCAAACCGCGTACGACGTCGATCTCTGGCCATTCTCCGTGGCCGCTGCCGAGTGGCGTCAGCCGGAACGGATGCAGCGTCCGCCCCGCCCCTCGGCGGCGGTGCAGGCCGTCGCGGCGGCGCGCCTGCTGCTCCGCTGCCAGCGCGATGTGAGCTTCTCCGGCCTTCCACTCTCCCGCCTGCGCTTTCATCTGGCCGGCGATGCCAGCGTGGTCTACACCCTCTACGAGCTTCTCTCCGAGAAATGCATCGAGATTCAACTGCGCGATCCAAAGGACGAGAGAAAGCTGATCGTTCTGGAACCGGGCCGCCTGCGCAGGTCCGGCTTCGACGCCGAGGAGAGCCTGCTGCCCTTCGTGCGCCGCTCCATGGACGGGCACCGGCTCCTGCAGGAGTACTTCGCGCTCCCTGAGAAGTTTCTCTTCTTCGACCTCGAAGGACTTGAGCCTTTGGCCGAGGCCGGTTTCGGCGATGAGGCCGAGATCGTCTTCCTGTTTTCAAGCTTCGAGCGCGCCGAACGCCAGCAGGTGCTGGAACTGGGCGTCAACGAGCGCACCTTTCGCCTCGGATGCACCCCGGCCATCAATCTCTTCCCGCAGCCGTGCGAGCCCATCCTGCTGAGCCAGACACGCCACGATTACACCATCGTCCCCGATAGCCGGCACTCCACCGTGATGGAAATCTTCAGCATCGAAGAGGTCATCGCCACCAATCCCCGGCTGCGCCAATCGGTGGTGCTCGAGCCCATGCACGCCTACCGCTCCCAGACCCGCGACCGCGAGGGAATTGCCTTCTGGGCGGCAAACCGGCACGTGAACGAATTCGGCGAGCGGGAGCCATCCACCATGACCATCTCCGTGGTCGACCTCACCGGCAATTTCACCGAGCCCGAAGCCGATGTCCTCATGGTGCGGACACTCTGTTCCAACTTCGATTTGCCAACCCGCTTTCACTTTGCATCCGAGACCGGCGATTTCGATGCCGTCGGTTACGCCGCCGCCAAAACCGTGACCGCTTTGCGGCGTCCCACGGCCAGCATCAATCCACCCGCCGGTCAGGGCATGTTGTGGCGGCTGATTTCGCTGCTGTCGCTCAACTATCTGTCGCTCAACGAGGGCGGCCGCACCGCCATGCAGGAGATTCTGCGGCTGCATAACCTGAACGACTCGGCGGCCAGCGACAACCAGGTGGAATCCATCCTGAAAATGAAATCCTCGCCTGGCTTCTCCCTGGTCAACTCCGCCTATGGGCTCATTCCCGCACGCGGAACCCAGGTGGAGATGGAGTTTGACGAGCAGCAATTCGCCGGCAGCGGGCTCTATCTCTTTGCCGCCGTGCTCGACCGGTTTCTTGCCGGCTACGCTTCCATGAACAGTTTTTCGCAACTGACGGCGCGCAGCACCCTACGAAAGGAGGCGATAGGAAAATGGCCGCCGAGAGCCGGGACGCAAGCACTGCTCTAACTGCGCGGATCAATCTGAAAGAAGTGGAACCCGCTTTTCGGAATCTTCGCCGCATGCTCGACGAAGAACCGTTCCGGGTGCATTTCTTTCAGGCCGTGCGCCTCCTCCAGAGGATGGAGAGCGAGCGCCAGCCCGTGGGCTATTTCATCACCCCCCAGGGGGAAACCATCCGCTTTTCGGCCCACACTTCCCTGGCCTTTCCGCCCAGCGAGATTTACGACTTGCACCGCGCGGAGAACGGCCAGATCAGCATGACCGTGGAGTTCATGGGCCTCTGCGCCGCCATCTCCGTCATGCCCGCGCCGTACACCGAGTTTCTGATCGCCCGGGCCCGGGAGAAAGACCATGCGATGGAGGATTTCCTCAACATCTTCAACCATCGCATGATTTCATTCTTTTACCGGGGCTGGGAGAAGTACCGCTTCTTCATCGAGTACGAAAGAACCCGCCAAGACCGGTTCTCCGACCGCCTGCTGGACCTGATCGGCCTGGGCACCGCGGGCCTGCGCGACCGGTGCGCGATTTCCGACGCGGCCTATCTGAACTACGTAGGCCTCCTGGCGCGAGCGGTGCGTTCTGCCGCCTCGCTCCAGCAGATTATCGAGGACTACTTCGGCGTCCAGGTCCATATCCAGCAGTTTGCCGGCGCCTGGCGCAAGCTGAACAGCGAGAATCAGACCTGCTTTCTGGGCCTCGGCGGGGCCAACGAACGGCTCGGCGTCGGCGTCGTGGCGGGAGACGAAGTGTGGGACCACCATGGCCGCATCCGCATCTCGCTCGGGCCCATGCCCTTCCAGCAATACCTGAAGTTTCTGCCCGGCCAGGACGCCTATCGCGAGTTGGTCGAGTGGTTGAAGTTCTACTCCAACGGAAGTTACGAAACAGAAGTGCAACTCGTTCTTGCACGCCAGGACGCCCCCTCGTGCGAACTGGGAGAAGAAGGGACCATGGGACCGCGGTTGGGGCTGGTAAGCTGGCTCAAAACCCGGCCGCTCGAGCGCGATCCCGCCGATGCGACGTACCTGGTGCAGTGAAAGACTCTCGAGTCAAAGGACGTGAGTGGCTATGAGCACAAACTTGAAGGCGCTGATTGACAAGCTCAATGATACAACGCGGCTGGCATTTCACGACGCCGTCGCCTTGTGCGCCGCACGGACACACTACGACGTGGAGGTCGAGCACTACCTGTTGAAAGTGCTCGACGGCAGCGACAACGACTTGGTTGCGATTCTCAAGCACTTTGGAATCGACCGCTCCCGATTGACCAGGGAACTGGAGCGCAACCTCGACACATTCAAGCGCGGGAATGCTCGGCAGCCTTCGTTCAGCCCCGCCGCGGTCAAGATGCTCGCCGAAGCGTGGACGGTGGCCAGCATCGACTTCAACGCTGGAAATATTCGCACCGGGTTCACCCTGCTCGCGCTTTTGGGCGACGAAGAACTCGCCCGAATCACCAGGGATAGCAGCAAGGAACTCCAGAACATCCCCGTCGAGAGCCTGCGCAGTAACTTCTACGAAATCGTCGCCAAGTCCACCGAGACGCAGACCAGCCTGGGCGCCGCGGTCGGAGACAGGCAGGAGCCTGCCGCCGGAGGCGAGTCCGCCGCCGGGGCGCCCCGCGGCAAAACGCAGTTCCTCGATCAATACACGGTCAACCTCACCGCCAATGCCAAGGCCGGCAAGATCGATCCGGTGCTGGGGCGCGACCAGGAAGTGCGCCAGATGATCGACATCCTCATGCGCCGCCGCCAGAACAATCCCATCCTCACCGGCGAGGCCGGCGTGGGCAAGACGGCCGTCGTCGAGGGCTTTGCTAATCGCGTCGTCTCGGGCGATGTGCCGCCGGCCTTGAAGGGAGTGCACATCCACAGCCTCGACCTGGCGCTCTTGCAGGCCGGCGCCGGCGTCAAGGGCGAGTTCGAGAACCGCCTCAAAGGACTCATCAACGAGGTCAAGTCTTCAACCGAAAAGATCATCCTCTTCATCGACGAAGCCCACACCATGATCGGCGCCGGAGGGCAGGCCGGGCAGAACGATGCGGCCAATCTGCTCAAACCCGCGCTGGCCCGCGGAGAACTGCGCACCATCGCCGCCACCACCTGGTCGGAGTACAAAAAGTATTTCGAGAAAGACCCGGCCCTGGCCAGAAGGTTCCAGGTCGTCAAGGTGGAAGAACCCACCGAAGAGGTTGCCTGCACCATGCTGCGCGGCATTGTGGCCTCGCTTGAGAAACACCACAACCTGCGCATCCTCGACGAAGCGGTCTCGGCAACGGTGCGCCTTTCGCATCGCTATATTGCCGGCCGTCAGCTTCCCGACAAGGCGGTCAGCGTGCTCGACACGGCCTGCGCCCGCCTCTCGCTGGGGCAGAACTCCACGCCGCCGCGCCTCGAAGATACCGAGCGCCAGCTCGATGCGCTCGAAGTGCAAAAGCGGGTGCTCGAACGGGAGACGAAAATCGGCGCCGACCACGCGGAGAGATTGCAGCAGATCGAGGCGCAGATTGCCGTCGCCCAACAGGACGAGGCCCTCCTCAAGGAGCAATGGGAAAAGGAAAAGGCCCTCATCGGAAAGATTCGCGCCCTGCAAATCGGCCTGGAATCCCCTCAAACTCTGGAGCAAACTGAAAAAGCCGGCCAGGTGCGCGCCGAGCTCGCCCGCCTTGAAGCTGAGCTTGCGGAACTGCAAGGCGAGCGCGGCATGATGCGCGTCTCGGTCGATGCGCAGATTGTCGGCGAAGTCATCTCGGCGTGGACGGGAATCCCGCTGGGCAAAATGGTGCGCAACGAAATCGAGACCGTGCTCTCGCTCGACGAACACCTCAAGAAGCGCGTCATCGGCCAGGACAGCGCGCTCTCCGCCATCGCCCAGAGGATACTCACCTCGCGCGCCAATCTCGACGATCCCGTCAAGCCGGTGGGCGTTTTTCTCCTGGTCGGCCCCAGCGGCGTCGGAAAAACCGAAACCGCCATCGCCCTTGCCGACGTCCTCTATGGCGGCGAACGCAACATGATCACCATCAACATGTCGGAGTTCCAGGAAGCGCACACGGTTTCAACCTTGAAGGGCTCGCCTCCCGGCTATGTCGGCTACGGCGAGGGCGGAGTGCTCACCGAGGCGGTGCGGCGCAGGCCCTATTCGGTGGTGCTGCTCGACGAAGTCGAAAAGGCGCACCCCGATGTGCTCGAACTCTTCTTCCAGGTCTTTGACAAGGGCCGGATGGAGGATGGGGAAGGCCGCGAAATCGACTTCCGCAACACCATCATCCTGCTCACCAGCAACGCGGCCACCGATACGCTGATGAAACTCTGCGCCGATCCAGAGACCATGCCCGACCCCCAGGGTATGCTGCAGGCGCTCAAGCCGGAGTTGAACAAGATCTTCAAGCCGGCCTTTCTCGGCAGGCTGCTGATCGTGCCCTACTTCCCGGTGCGCGACGAGGCGCTCAAGCAGATCATCCGGCTCAAGCTGGGCAAGATTCAGAAGCGCCTGCTGGAGACGCACAGGATCGAGCTTGCCTACGACGACATTCTCCTCAACGAGGTGGCTGCGCGATGCACGGAGGTGGAGAGCGGAGCACGCAACGTGGATAACATCCTGTCCAACACCATGTTACCGGACTTATCGCGGCAAATACTCTCGCAGATCGCCGCCGGAGTAGAGACAAACCTGGTCAGCATCTCAGTCAAGGATGGCCTGCTAACCTATGCCTGGGATGTCGCAGAATAGAAGCCCAGGTGAAACTCAAGCTTTGAAAGGGCTCGGCTCTAGCCGAGCGAAAGGGTTCCGCTTTGAAAGGGCACGACTTTAGTCGTGCCGTAAGACGCAGATCATCAATGGCGGGCTTTAGCCCCCGAGGGAAGTTTTTTGGGGATCTCGACTTTTGCCGCAGGCTGTCAAATCCAGCAGCGATGGTCGAGGGCCAGTTCAAAGTAACCTCCCCGGGAATCGCGGCAACAGACAGGCGGAATTGGCATGGCGAGTCCAAAGCAAACAGACCGGTTGATGCAGTTCTCAAGTACGCTGGGGAAGGACGTGCTGCTGATCGAGTCGCTCGATGGGACGGAGGAAATCTCGCGTCTCTTTGAGTATCACGTTGAACTGCTGGCGGCGGTCGATACCGAAATTGATCCCACCGTCATCGTCGGCGCCAAGGTCGCGGTCGCCATCAGCTTGAACGACGTGCGCGGATCGCGGTGGATCAACGGCATTGTCGCATCCTTCGAGCAGTGCGCGGGCGACACGGAGTTCAGTGTTTACCGGGCGCGCATCGTCCCTTCCATGTGGCAGCTCACCTTGAGTTCCAACTGCCGCGTCTTCCAGGGCAAGACGGCGGTGGACATCGCGAAGGCCGTGTTCAGCGAGTATGGATTGTCGGTCTCGGATCAAACCACGGTCAGTTATGCATCGCTCGATTACTGCACGCAGTACGATGAGTCGGACTTTCATTTTGTCTCCCGCATCCTCGAAGAAAGCGGTATCTACTACTGGTTTGAACATACCGACCAGGATAACAAGATCGTGCTGGGCGACGCGCGGTCCACTTACCAGGATTGCCCGCTGTCGGCTTCCATTCCCTTCGCGCTGAATGAAAAGGGCGCGGAGGGCGGTTACGGAGCCTGGATCTCCGAGTTCACCTCGACATCCACGATGGTGTCGGGCAAGCATTCAACAGCCGACTATAACTACCGGACGTATGCCCGCCTCGACGTTCCCGATCAGCCGAGCACGAGCCCCACGGGCAAAAATGCCTACGACCAGTATCTCTATCCCGCCGGAGAAGAAGGCTACCTCAAAGCCAAGCAGACCGAGTCCGCCACCAAGTTGGAGACGCTCTTCCTGGGGGCGCGAACCGAGGCTTCCGACACCACGGCGGAAGTCTATCGCGGCAGCGGCAACGCGCGATCGTTCTGCGCAGGCTACACGTTCTCCCTCAGCGGCAACCCCCGCCAGCCCTGGAACCGCAAATACCTGCTCACCGCCATCACCCATCATGCGGGCCAGTCTCCGCCCTATCGAACCAGCGACAGCGGCAATTCCGAGGGATACAGCAACGGCTTCACGGCCATCTCTTCCGATGTCAACTTCAAACCGGCGCGCACCTTCACCAAGCCGAAAATCTACGGCCCGCAGACGGCCATCGTCGTGGCCCCGTCCGGCGAGGAAATGTACATCGACAGCCTCGGACGCATCAACATCCAGTTCATCTGGGACAAGGTGCGCCAGCCAAACACGGTGGATAACACCTGGGTCCGCGTGGCGCAGCAATGGGCTGGGAATGGGTGGGGAACGTACTTCTGGCCGCGTCTGAAGGATGAAGTGGTGGTTGTATTCTTGAACGGCGACCCCGATAACCCGCTGGTGGTGGGCTCGGTGTATAACGGCGTCAATGTTCCCAAATACGCTCTGCCCGACAACAGCACCCGGTCGGGCCTGGTCACGCGCAGCAGCAAGGGCGGCTCGGCGCAGAACGCCAATGAACTGCGCTTTGAAGACAAAAAGGGTAGCGAGCAGATCTTCATCAACGCTGAAAAGGACATGGACCAGCGAACGGAGAATGACAATCGCCGTTTTGTCGGGGGAAAGGACTCCCTGATTGTCACCGGCAACCAGCTCGAACAGGTCGGCGGAGACTATAACCGGGAAGTCAAAGGGAATTCCATCGAGAAGATCGGTTCCAATTCGGACCTCGGCATTGGCTCGAATCTGACCGAGCAGGTGGGTGGAAATCACTCCCTCAATGTCGGCTCCAACCAAAGCATCCAAGTGGGCACGGCCTATTCCATGAATGCCGGACAGACCGTGTATATCAACGGCGGCATGAACGTGGTGATTCAAGCCGGCATGGAGCTGAGCCTGGTGGGCTCCGGAGGGTTTGTCACCATCGGCCCATCGGGGGTTTCAATCTCCGGAACCATGGTGCTGATCAACAGCGGCGGCGCGGCCGGTTCCGGCAGCCCAGGCCAGACGCCGAGTCCCAAGACGCCCACTGCTCCCGACAAGGCGGACGACGGCACCAAGGGTGGGGCGATGTAGAGCGAAGCGTTCATGCCCAGGCGGCAAACTGGCGCGCTGGCATGGTTCCTGGGAACGATGGGTGAGGTTTGACGCAATCATTGGCACAATCCGGCGCCGGCGCCCATTTCCCCTCGGTAGGAAGATGGAGCGTTACCGCGATGCCGCGAGGCTGGATATATGTCGCGGACTTTGGGATTCGGCAAATGACCATGGACGCCGGGACGATCGCCGCCAGTGTGGGCCTGGGCGAGGACACGCTCGATTCAGCCAGCGGGTTTGCCGATTACATCGGGAAGCAGAAGCGGCTCATTGAAGGCCATCTGAAGGAAGCGAAGTTTGCCGGACCGCAGGCGACGGCGATGCAGGGCGCGGAAGAAGCTTACCTGTTCTTCGTTCGTCACACCGTGGTTGCGGTGGGTAACATGCTTCATGCGCAGACCTATGTGCGCGTGGGCGCATGGTTGGGCATTGTTACCTTGACGACCCTGGAGGCGCAGCTCAAGGCAGTGCGCCCGGACTACGACGCATTTGTGAAGGGACTGCGCATTGACCCGCCGAGCATCGATCCGGCCGGCATTTAACCTTGAGTTCGTACATGGAGCGAAACTGATGCCGCCAGCCGCGAGAATCACAGACATGCACACCTGTCCCATGGTGACGGGAATCGTGCCTCATGTGGGTGGTCCGATTCTCCCCCCCGGCGCGCCAACTGTGCTCATCGACTTTCTTCCCGCAGCCACCGTCACCACCATGGCCACCTGCGTCGGCCCCCCGGATATGATCGTCATGGGATCGACCGGGGTGATGATCAACTTTCTCCCTGCCGCGCGGCTTGGGGATCCAACCGTGCATGGCGGAGTGATCGTTCTCGGCTCTCCCACCTGCATCATCGGCGAGATGGGGTCGCCGTCTCCAGGCGCGGGCGGACTCGGCGGCATCGTGGCTGGTCTCGCAGCCAGCGGAGCCACGCAACTCGAGCAGAACCCATCGGTCTATTCGACCGCTGGGAGCGCAGGCTCGAGCACCAACGCATCCCCGAGCCCTCCCGCCGACACGCCCCAGGCAAGGCTGCAGATCGCCCAGGCTTTCTATAGCCAGACTGGGTGGTCGGACGAGAAGATCTCGAACCATTTGAGAGGCATCGATTTCAACAAACCGGTGGAAGTCGGGACCCTCAAGAAGGACCAGGAGGTCAAGCAGTGGGTCGATCCGGAGTCGGGGGTCGGAAACTACTTCGACGAGGACGCGCAACCGGAGGAGCTTGGCCTCTATCCGACCTGCACCGTACCCAGGGAACTGAAAACGTTTGTGGTTTCAAGGGAGACAAAGGTGCTGAAGTCGACGGCGGCCGGAATTCTGGTTGACTGGGTCAAGGGCGCGCCTCCTGTTTTTGCCAAAGGGGGCGCGCAGCAGTGTTTTGCGCTGCCTAAGGATAAGTCCAACTTCTTGCCGGGCGGAGCGAAACAATGACCACCGAAGAGCGCGTACGTCTTTTTCAGCAGGCAATCCTGGCGATTGAGAAGCTGGAGCGTGCTTATCCCGGCTACCCGCCATTCCAGTCGATTCACAATCAACTGCTCTTCCTGCTCGATCAGCTCTCCGGTCATGGCGTGAATCGCGAGGGCCTGGCCCGCATCAATCTGGGCTACATCACGATGCGCGAAGTTGAACCCAGGGACGATGCGACCGCCGATCTCCTCTACCTCGTCTCAGCGGAGGTCAAGAAGATGATCGTCGAGGCGGCGCAGTAGTCGCCAACCTGTCGCAGCGTCCATCGCCCGGATTGCACCGAATAACTTCGGCACAATCCGCGCGCCAAGCCTGCCCGCCCACTACTTCTGGATGCGGGTGACATCGCGCACCGCGCCGCGGGCCGCGCTGGTGGCCATGGCCGCATACACCTGGAGCGCCTTTGAAACCTTGCGGTCGCGCGCGGCCGGTTTCCATGCGGCGTTGCCCTTGGCCTCCATGGCCTTGCGCCGCTCGGCAATTTCCTGGTCGGAAACAGCAACGCGCAGCACGCGGCTGGGAATGTCGATCTCAATGGTGTCGCCCTCGGCCACCAGCGCCAGTGCGCCGCCCTCCGCAGCTTCCGGCGAGATGTGCCCAATGCACAGTCCGGAGGACCCGCCGGAGAAGCGTCCATCCGTGATCAGGGCGCAGACCTTGCCCAGGCCCTTGGACTTTAGATAGCTGGTCGGATAGAGCATCTCCTGCATGCCCGGCCCGCCCTTTGGTCCTTCGTAGCGAATCAACACCACGTCACCGGGATGGACCTTGTCTCCCAGAATGGCCTCCACGGCGCTGTCCTGGCTCTCGAAAATGCGCGCCGGACCGGAAAAAGTCAGGTGCGCCGAATCGACACCGGCGGTCTTCACGATGCAGCCATCCTCGGCAATGTTCCCGTAGAGAACCGCAAGGCCGCCATCGACGCTGAAGGCGTGCGCAACATCGCGAATCACCCCGCTCGACCGGTTCAAATCGAGGTCGGTGTAGCGCGTGCTCTGGCTGAAAGCCACCGTGGTGCGCACTCCGCCGGGCGCCGCGCGATAAAACTCATCGGTCGCGGACGAGATCCCCCGCACCACATCCAGCTTGTCGATGGCCTCGCCCAGGCTGGGCGCATGAACCGTGTGCGCCTGGCGATGGAGCAGCCCGCCACGCTCCAGTTCACCCAGGATGGCGAAGACGCCGCCCGCCCGGTGCACGTCTTCCAGATGCACTGTGGGCGACGATGGCGCCACCTTGCACAGGTGCGGAACGCGGCGCGAAAGCCGGTCGATATCCGACATGGTGAAAGGCACTTCGGCCTCTTGCGCCGCGGCCAGCAGGTGCAGAACGGTATTCGTCGACCCGCCCATGGCAATGTCCAGCGTCATCGCGTTTTCAAAGGCCTCGAAGGTGGCAATGCCGCGCGGAAGCACCGTTGCGTCGTCGTGCTCGTAGTAGCGCCGGGCCAGCTCGACGATGGTCCGTCCCGCCTGAAGAAAAAGCTCCTTGCGGTCGGCGTGCGTGGCCAGCACGCTGCCATTGCCGGGCAGAGCCAGCCCCAACGCCTCGGTCAGGCAGTTCATTGAGTTGGCCGTGAACATGCCGGAACACGATCCGCAGGTAGGACAGGCTGACCTCTCGTATTCCTCCACATCCGCATCGCTGGCCTTGGGGTCCGCCGCAACAATCATGGCATCGATCAGGTCCAGGGCCTTCACGGTGTTGCCCTGAAGCATCTTCCCCGCTTCCATCGGACCGCCCGACACAAAAACCACCGGAATGTTCAGCCGCAGCGAGGCCATCAACATACCGGGAGTAATCTTGTCGCAATTCGAAATGCACACCAGCGCATCGGCGCAGTGCGCATTCACCATGTACTCGACCGAATCGGCAATCAGCTCCCGCGAGGGCAAGCTGTAGAGCATGCCGTCGTGTCCCATGGCGATGCCGTCGTCGATGGCGATGGTATTGAATTCCTTGGCCACGCCCCCTGCCCGCGCGATTTCTTCCGCCACCAGTTGCCCCAGGTCCTTCAGGTGAACATGACCCGGAACAAATTGCGTAAAAGAGTTGGCAACGGCGATGATGGGCTTGCCGAAATCGCCGTCCTTCATGCCCGTTGCACGCCAAAGACTACGCGCGCCGGCCATGTTGCGTCCGTGTGTGGAGGTTCGAGACCGATAAGCTGGCATAACCTCTATACTACCGCGCGCGGCGGTGATTCCGAAGTGCCGCGGAACCTCGTCATGCAAGCAGCAGAGCGAAGCGGGCTAGCACCATGACCGCATGAATTGGTAATGGAATGATTGTAGCGCCCGCCTCCCGGCCGGCTGTAGCGCGGGCGTCCCCGCCCACGCTTGTCCGGCGATGCTGACCAAATCATGCAGTCTGACCACTAGGAGACCCACGTCTCGATGGCCAGCGCCTCGGGCATGGGTTGCACCTGGAATCGCGCAGCCAGGTCCTTGAGCTCCTGCGTTGTGATCGACTGCTTCTTCCCTCCCATCGACAACACTTTCACCAGGACCTCGGCAGCCTTCTCCGCGGTGTCAATCAAGCCGAACGCCTCGTCCAGCGAGGCGCCCGAGCCGAAGACTCCATGAAACGGCCATAGCACCAGTGGATGTTTCCGCATCTCCGCCGCCGTTGCTTCACCAATGGTCGCGGTGCCCGGAACCATCCACGGCAGCACGCCAATTCCGTCGGGAAAAACGACCAGGCATTCGGTGCTCATCTCCCACAAGGCCCGCGTCAGAGCCGCCGATGAAGGTTCCAGAACATAGGAGAGAGCGATAAGATTGGTTGCATGGCAGTGCATGATCACGCGGCTTGCGCCCTGCGTCACCTGCTGCCGCGAGCGATGGGATTTGAGGTGGGCAGACAGTTCTGAAGTTGGAACGGCGTTGCCCCGGAACCCCCACAGGATGCGCACCGAACTCCCATCCGGCATCACTTCAATCAGTCCGAGATTCTCCTCCGGGTCCAGTTGGACATTGCGAAAATACTTCCCCGATCCGGTGACCAGAAAGCACTGGCCGGCCAACTCCGCGACCGTTTCGCCAATCGCCACAACCCGCTCTGGCGTCGTGCCTTCCCGATAGGGATCAATCTCCGCCGCATCCACACGCAGGCTGACATTGCCTCCATTACGCTCGTCCCAACCCTTCAGCCACATGTCGGCGGTCGCCTTCACCATGGCCTTGATAAACCAGGATGCTTCAATCGGGTTCTTCACTTCGCACCCCCGCGCTTGCTCAATACGGCTGCATCGTAAGCCCGCACCCTGTCCAGCCATTCAATGCCTGCCGGCACTTTCTGGCTTAGGCAGTAGTACTCCCAAACCGCCGGCCACGGCATCGATTTCTGTTCCTCGAACAGCGCCATGCGCGTTGCGCCATCGAAGCGGCTCTCCGCTTCAAGCTGTTTGGCTGCCGGCTCCAGCAGCGCCAGCAGCAGCGCCTTGCGCATGTTCCTCGCCCCGATGATCCAGGCCGCAAGCCGGTTGATGCTGGCATCGAAGAAGTCCAGCCCGATATGCACGCGCGACAGCGCATGGGTGCGCACAATCTGCTGCGCAATGGCCTTGGTCGCATCGTCCAGCAGAACCACGTGGTCGGAATCCCAACGCACCGGCCGCGAGACATGCAGTTGAATCTCATCCAGAAAGCACAAGGCCGTGGAGATCTTGTCGGCCACGCTTTCCGTAGGATGAAAATGGCCCGCATCGAGGCAAAGAAGAATCTTCCGCGTCACGGCATAGGCAAGATAGAAGTCGTTGGAGCCCACCGTGTAGCTCTCCGTGCCGATTCCAAAAAGCTTGCCCTCGACGGCCACTTTATGATGCTCCCCGATCGGCGCGGCAATCACCTCGTCCAGCGCCTCGATCAGCCGCATGCGTGGCGCCATGCGATCCGCCGGAAGATCCTTGTCTCCGTCCGGAATCCAGATATTCATCACTGCCGGCGTGCCCAGTTCGCGGCCGAAATGCTCGCTGATCCGCCTGCTTGCGATGCAGTGATCGATCCAGAACCTTCGTACCGCCGCATCCGGATGGCTCAGCGTGGCCCTCTCGCTCAAGAAATGTGAAAAACATGTGGGATTGAAGTCCAGGCCAAGATGGTTTGCCTTGGCCCACTTCACCCAGCGCTCGAAGTGCTTTGGCTCAATCGCATCCCGCTCCACCGGCGCGTCCGCCTCCAGATAAATTGCGTGCAGGTTGATCCGGTTCTTGCCTGGGATTTGCGCCAGAGCAACCTCCAGGTCGGCGCGCAACTCGTCGCCATTCCGCGCCCGCCCAGGATGGTTGCCGCTGGTTTGAATCCCGCCCGTCAAGTCTCCAGTCGGGTTCTCAAACCCGCGCACGTCATCCCCCTGCCAGCATTGGATGGAGATAGGAATCTCATTCAATGTGCGAAGAGCGCTCTCGGTGTCTACTCCCATCGCGGCGAATCGTTCGCTGGCCAGGTCATAGGCCAGTTGAATCTTTTCTCGGGCGTCGTTCATTGAACTTCCTCCTGCGTCCTGGTTGCTGCGAATTCAAGAAATCTGTTCCACACCCGCTCTGGAGCCGCTTCTTCCGGCCGGTATTCGTTGATCTCAAAGGAGCGGCGTATCAGGGCACGCGCTTCATCGAGGCCAGGCAACTCGCCCATGGCGATCATCTGGGCGCTAATGTTGCCCAGCGCCGATGCCTCGACCGGGCCCGCGCTCACCGGCAACTGGCAGGCGTTGGCGCAGAGTTGATCCAGCAGGCGATTCCGGGAGCCGCCTCCGACAATGCGAATCCTGGTCAGGCTTCGGCCACTGAGCGACTCCAGTTGCTCCTTGGCCAGACGATAGGAAAGCGCCAGGCTGTCAAATGCGCAACGCGCAAATTGCGCCAGCGACTCCGGCGCCGGCTGCCGTGTTTCCAGGCTGTAGTCCCGCATCGCGTCCTTCATCGAAGCGGGATTGAGAAAGCGCGGGTCGTCGGGGTTCACAATGGACCGCCATGCGGAAGCCTCCGCCGCGGCGCGCATCAGATCATCGTCGATGGAAGCCTCAAACTCCTTGCAGAGCCGCTGCAAAAGCCACAACCCCATGATGTTCTTCAGCACCCGGTATCGGCGTCCAAACCCGCCCTCGTTGGAGAAGTTCCATTGCATGGCCTGTTCCGACGCCAAAGGAACCAGGCTCTCCATGCCCATCAGCGACCAGGTCCCGGAACTGATAAACGCTTCTCCATCGGCTTCCAGAGGCGTCCCCGCCACCGCCGACGCCGTGTCGTGGGTCGCCGGCGCCGCCACGGTTACCGCCGTCTCGCCGCAGCGCATGGCTCCAAGCACCGTGCCCGCCTCAACCGGCGGCTGCATCCAGATGCGCGGAAGTCCCGCCGCTCGAAACAGTTCCTCGTCCCACTCCCCATTCAACTTGAGCAGTTGCGTCGTGGTCGCATCGGTGTATTCATTTGCCAATACGCCGCACAGGCGAAAATGCAGGTAGTCGGGAATCATCAGAAGGTGGCGTGTTCGACTCAGCCACTCCGGCTCCTCGACAGCCATGGCGGCCAGTTGATAGATGGTGTTGTAAGGCTGAAACTGAATGCCGGTTCTTAGATAAATCTCGGTCGCCGGGATGCGGGCCGCGATGCGCTCGATCATCCCTTGCGTGCGGTCGTCGCGATAGCAGATCGCCTTGCCCACACGCCGTCGCTCCCCATCCAGCAGGACATAATCCACGCCCCAACTGTCCACGCCCACGCTCCGGATCGGAGCCAGACGGGACGCCTCGGCGATACCCTGGCGCACATGTTCCTCGATGGCATCGAGCGGCCAGCAAAGGTACCCGCTGTCCGCATCTTCAACAAAAGCAGTCGAGAACCGATTCACTTCGTGCAGCCGCAACCGCCCTTCGACGGCTTGAGCGGCAATCACGCGCCCACTGCTCGCACCCAGATCGGCTGCGACATAGCAGGAAAACTTCGACGATAGCCTCTCCTCCACGCTCATCTTGCGCCCTTCCCGCCTTCCGGCCCTCCCGCAGCCCCGGCTTGCGGCCCGTTCGCCCCATCGCTTGCCACTCTGGCCCAGTGGGGCTTGCGAACCCTCCGCGCGCCTTCCACCAGCAGCTTGGCCGTGATGGAGGGGCCTTCCAGGAACTCACCAATGGTGCGGTCTCAGAATCGCTGCCTCTAAGACCGGCCGATCCTGCGTTCATTGTAGCCCAGAATAATCCGAGTGAAAACTAGTTTGTGTATTGATTTTAGCTTCTTGTTCCATCCAGCAAGTCCCATGCCTGAAACCTCCGCTCGCCGCTCTGCTTTCGAACTCTGGATACTACCGATAAAGAGCGATTCCTGGCCCCAGAGTGGCTGGCTTCTTGTGAAATGCGCATCGGCGCCATGCCCCCTCGGCGTGGAACCGGAAACCAGATGCGCCCCGGCTGTGAATGCCGCTTGTCCCGTTTGAGGCCTCTACTCTTCCGGTCCCAGTTCAATTCCCCACTTCGAAGCTCAAAACTGTTCACTCGAGAACAGCCCCTGCACAGTGCGGACCTCCGCCTTCGCCTTCGAAAACGAATGCGACCCACCCGCAAGCTGGCCGATACGCGAACAGAGCACGGAACTTCCATGGGCAACTTTTTTCTATTTCGGATTGAGCCTCATTCGTGTTAACGTACGAGCCGCGACAATCTGCCCCGCCTTCGCGCTTTCTGTGGCCTGCGGGGCCCGCGGGTAGGATGGCGCTGGATGTCTCCAAAGTCGGCATCAAACAGGATCTGGAGGGGATCAGCAGGGTCGGCATCGGCGGATTGCGCCCCTTCCATGCGGCCCTCGAAACGCCCCAGGGGTTCGCCAAGCGCCTGGCGTATAGGACGCCCGCATCGAAGACTGCCCCCGATGCGCCAATCGATGCGCCCATCCAGCCGCTGCATCCCAGGCTGACCGCCGGCGCACCAGCAATCGCTTCTCCCGGTATCGCCATCCGCGGTGCCAACTTTCACTGACTCGCCGGAAGCAACTCCTTCCAGCCGAGCTCTTCACCGGAGGTACTTGTGAACTTTCCTTCTTATCGTCTTCGCGTCCTGGCCAGCCGGCTCGCTTTGTGCCTGTCGATCACAGCCTTTGGCCTCGCGGCCCTCGCCCAGAATACCCAGCAGAAACTGGAGATGGACTGGAACAAGATTCGCACCATTTCGAAATCCACGCCCACCTTGCAGGTGGTCACCAATCCCATGCTGAATCCTGGGTCGCCCATCCATGACCAGTCCTTTGCGGCATTGAAGGCCCTGGGCGCGGACTACGTGCGCTACGTTCCATGGCTTCCCTATCCGAAGATAGCGGTCGCTGAACTGGACCCGCCCACCAAGGACCATACTTCATGGAACTTCACTTATATTGACCCGGTAACTCGCGACTTTCTTGCCGCTACCGAGGGCCACTCAACCATCGTCAATTTCAGCACGATTCCGGCCTGGATGTTCAAGACCGATCAGCCCGTAAAGTATCCCGACGACCCCAACCAGGTCGTCTGGAATTATACCCAGGGCACGGAGCTTCGCGACCCTTCCGGCAAGGAGTTAGGCGATTACTACGGCCGCCTGGTGAGTTGGTATGCCAGGGGAGGATTTACCGACGAGAACGGAATCCAGCACGTCTCCGGATATCACTACAAGTTACCCTACTGGGAAGTGCTGAATGAGGTCGAGGCCGAGCACGCCACATCTCCTGAAGATTACACACGGCGCTACGATGCGATTGTCGAGGGGATTCACAAGGTGAGCCCGGAGACCAGGTTCATGGGCCTCGCGCTGGCCAATGCCGGAGGCAATCCCAGATTCTACGAGTACTTTCTGAACCCGGCGAATCACAAGCCGGGCATTCCTCTGGACTTTATCTCGTTCCATTTCTACTCCACTCCCGCGCTGGATGAGACACCCGACGGCTGGCAGCACACGTTCTTCAATCAGGCGGATGGGTTCCTGGCTTCGACCCGCTTCATCCTCGCCATTCGCGACCGGCTTTCGCCTCAAACCAAAACGGATGCCGATGAACTGGGCGTGATCCTGCCGACCGATGGACTGGAAATCGCCGCCAGCAAGGGGTTGCCGGACGGCATCCCGCATCGCTACTGGAATGCCGCCGGCGCACTCTATGGCTATCTGTTTGTGGAGCTTTCAAAGCTGGGCGTGGATGTGATCGGCGAGTCGCAGTTGGTCGGCTATCCCTCGCAGTTTCCCAGCGTAACCATGATCGACTACAACAACGGAAAGCCCAATGCCCGCTACTGGGTCCTCAAGCTCATCAAGGATAACTTCCACCCTGGAGACAAGCTGGTGGCGAATCCTGAAAACATCTTTGGCTCCGCCGACGTGGAGATACAGGGCTTTATTACGCCACAAGGAAAGAAGGTTCTGCTGGTGAACAAAACCAACACCGACAAGACCGTGACACTTACTCCAGAGTTTCACAACGCCGCATCGTTGACGGTGGACGAGGCGACCGGCGATGAGCAGCCGCGCGCCGCGACGGTGAACGGCACCGAGCTGAAGATGGCTCCGTTTGCGGTGACGATTCTGAGCGCGCAGTAAGTATCCTCCGGCAAAGCCGGAGGCTTTATCGTTGGTGGCCCCTCAAAGGGGACAGCGTAAAAGCGCTCCATGCTGGCGGCGGCACATAGTCCGCGCCGTAGGCGCAGTGGATCTTGGCCCCGCGCTTCAGCGTGGGGTCGGCGCGGAGAACAATCGATCCGGAGTCCCGTAAGGGACGGCGCTCACGCTCAGCAACCCGCTGTCCTTCTTGCCAACAGAATGCAAGAAACACAATCAAGGAGCAACTCACGTAAATGTCAAAACTTCTACTGCCACCCCGGCAAAGCCGGGGGTTCTCCCTTTTGCAATGGAATGTTGAAACTGAATCCTTTTGCGATGAAAGTGGTGAAGTGATGAGTACCTATTCGACTTCTCTCTCCGTTCAAAACTCGGCCCCAAAGCGGTTTGCCTTCATTCTGCGTCTGCGGCCCGGCGCTGCACAGGCTTACGAGGAGGCGCACAAAGCGGTGTGGCCGGAGTTGCTTGCGCTGCTCAAGAGCGCCGGCATCAGCGAATACTCCATCTATCGCCGCGACGACCTGCTCATTCTCACTCTACGGGCCGTGGACTTTGACGCTTCCTGGAGCCAGGTGGAAAACCACCCTGCAAACCTGAAGTGGCAGGAAACGATGGCGCCGCTGTTTGCTCCATCGGATGGTTTGCGTCCCGGCGAGCGCTTCCCCATGATGGAAGAAGTGTTTTATCTGCCATAACATCGCTGCCAAGTACCGAACTTGGAGCCGGCTCGGCGCTTTTATCTGCAATGAGCGGCAAAACGACGAAAGGAGTCGCCTCGTATGGCGGATACTATCTTGCGCGTCGGCCTGTGCGGCATCGGGCTGGAGGCATACTGGCCGCAATTTGAAGGCCTGCAGGCTCGTCTGGAAGGATATGTTCGCCAGGTCAGCAGGCGGCTTGAAGCCTCCGGCGCAGTGGTGGAGTACTTGGGACTGGTGGACACACCGCAACGCGGCCGGGATGCAGGCCACGCGTGCCGCCGCGCCGACATCGACTTATTAGTCATCTATGTCACCACCTATGCTCTCTCAAGCACCGTTCTGCCGCTGGTGCAGCGCGCCAAGGTGCCCGTGCTGGTGTTGAATCTGCAGCCCTCCGCCGCAATCGACTACGACGCCTTCAATCGCCTTCCGGATCGCACCGCAATGACCGGAGAGTGGCTGGCCTATTGCTCGGCCTGCACCGTCCCGGAGATCGCCAACGTGCTCCTGCGCGCAGGGCTTCGCTTCCACCAGGTCACCGGCGTCTTGGGCGATGAGTCCACATGGAAGGAGATCGAGGAGTGGGTCGAGGCTGCTCGCGTGAAGAAGGCGCTGGCCGACAATCGTCTGGGATTGCTGGGCCACTATTACAGCGGAATGCTCGACATCGTGACCGATCTTACCCAGGTCTCGATTACCTTCGGGAGCCATATTGAGCAACTCGAAGTCGACGAACTGAGCGCGCTGCGAGCATCGGTGAGTGAAGCGGAGGTTGCGCGGCGGGTCGAGGACTTTCAGGCGGCCTTCGACGTGCCGCCGGATTGCGGCGACGATGAACTGGCCCGTGCGGCCCGCACTTCAGTGGCCCTGGATCGTCTCGTGGAGCTGCATGAATTAAGCTCGCTGGCTTACTTCTACATGGGCAGCGGTGTGGCGCAAAACGAGGAGACCATGAGTTCCGTTATTCTTGGAACGTCTCTGCTCACGGCGCGCGGCATTCCGGTGGCCGGTGAATATGAGGTGAAGAACGCTCTGGCAATGAAGATATTGGACTGCCTCGGCGCGGGCGGATCCTTCACCGAATATTATGCCCTGGACCTCAATGCCGATCACGTGCTGATGGGTCACGACGGGCCGGGCCACCTGGCCATTGCGGAGAGCAAAACCAAGGTGCGGCCGCTGCTGGTGTACCACGGCAAGGTGGGCCGCGGACTCTCGGTCGAAATGAGCGTCAGGCACGGCCCGGTGACCTTGCTGGCCGTGGTGGAAGATGCCGCGCATGGCTTCAAGCTGGTGGTCGCTGAAGGAGAGAGCGTTCCCGGCGAGGTGCTGCAAATCGGCAACACCAATAGCCACTATCGCTTCCCCCTCGGCGCACGCGGATTCGTTGAGGCTTGGAACGCGCAAGGCCCTGCTCACCACTGCGCCATCGGCGTCGGGCATCTGTCTGCGAAACTGCGCAAGCTCGCGCAACTCATGGAACTGCCTCTATTCCAGGTTTGCTGAAGAATTCCAACGTGCCATGATTGCGTTGCAACCAGGACGGCATGGCTGCTCTATCCCCAAAGGGAGGGCAACCAGGCCATCCGGCTTGCGCAGTTACAAGAGCCGAAGGCGCCTTAACTCGGAAACAAGTGAGTGTCGCTTTCTGCCCGCACTTATTGCACGTCCCTGACTTCGAAGTGGTAGGAGCCGGCCGGGATTTCATAGCCCGTCACACCATCCCGAGTGGACCGCTTTGCCACACTGCTGGAGGTCAGCGAACTGCCGTTCACCGTATAGCGCGCAGCCTCGGCATCGGACGCACGCAACCATCCGGAGGAGTTCGCCGGAATGGTCAGCTCCCATTTCACCTTGTCGCCCTCCACATTCCAGCTTGAGTGAATCTCTCCATACGGCGACTGGAAGCGCAGATCCAGGGTGCCGATCTTCCTGTCGAAGACCGGGTGAAGATAGACCGTGTGAAAGCCCGCGTCGAGCGGCGTTGCATCGATGCCCGCGGCATAGCGGTAGATCCAGTCGGCTACAGCGCCATAGGCATAGTGGTTATAAGAGTTCATGCTCGGGTCGCCGCGCATCTGGTCGCCATTCCAGCGCTCCCACATGGTGGTGGCGCCATGGCCTACCAGATAGCCCCAGGAGGGATAGTCGGTATTCAACATCAGCTTGAATGCAAGATCGCTGTGCCCGGTTTCGACCAGCGTTGCCAGCAAGTACGGCGTACCGAGAAATCCAGTCCCAAGCAGCCCGTGGTTGGCTTCGATTTTGGCGGCGAGCTTGGCTGCCGCCGCAGCGCGAAGTGGGTCGGGAACCAGGTGCATATTCAGCGCCAGCACGTAGCCGGTCTGGGTATCGCCGCCCTTGGCCTTTGCGTCGGGATTGTTGATCTGCCCGAAAGGCGACGGGCCGTTGTCCGCGCCGGGGATGAAGCCGTCGGAATGCACAAACTCCTGAGCGAACGCGGCGCGAATATGATCGAAGAGCTTTGCGAACCGCTCTTCTTCGTCCTTCTTGCCGAGGGCATGGGCCATCTGCCGCATCAGCGTCACATCGTAAGCCCAATAAGACGTTGCCACCAGGGGATAGAGCGTGGGCCCCTCGGGCGAAAGCCAGTCACCGAAGGGAATGCCCGCATCGTGCTTCCACAAGCCATCGGGATTCGCCATCTCAATCGCATTGAGGTACTTCTCCATCGCCTCCCAATTCTGCTCGATGATTCTCGTGTCCCCGGATTGCAGCCACGACGTCCACGGGATAATCACGCCCGCATCGCTCCATCCCGCGCCGGAAGCCTGGGCGCTCTTGCCCGCTCCAGGCGCAATGATGCCAAAGTACGGAGTTCCGGCCTGGGTTCCGCGCAGATCCCCGGCGAACTTGCGCGAAAAGGCTGCGAGATCCGCGTTGTAGGATGCGGCACGCCAGAAAACTTCTGCATCGCCCGTCCATCCCATGCGCTCATCGCGCTGCGGACAATCGGTGGGCACACCCACGAAGTTCGATCGCTGTCCCCACAGAATATTGCTCCATAACTGATTGAGCATCGCGCTGCCCGTCTTCAGTTGCGTCGTAAAGGGCGCGTCGGTATGAAGAACGACAGCTTCCACAGCGTCCTTGGCAGGCGGCGCTGGCAGGCCGCTGATCTCCAGGTAGCGAAATCCATGAAAAGTAAAGCGCGGTTGCAACTCTTCCACGCCTTTGCCCGCCAGAATGAAGTGGTCCGTAGCCTTTGCCGTGCGCAGGTTTTCGGTGTAAAGAGTTCCGTCCGCATTGGTGCCCTCGCCAACCCGCACTTGCACGTCCGTGCCCGCCGGGCCTTGTACCCGGATGCGCTCGACCCCGGCCAGGTTCTGCCCGAAATCGTAGAGGTAAACGCCGGGCTTCTCCATCGTCATGCTCTTCGCCACCAGCACGCGGTCGACGCGAATGGGCTGGAAATCCTGGGCCTCGATGATGAGTGGCTTCGGGTCGATCGCGGCGGCATGAGACCAGCCGGCTTCATCGAAGCCAGCCGTATCCCAACCCGGTTGCGACCGCCGCGCATCGCGAGTCTCTCCGTCGTAAATTTCGGCTTTGAGAATATCTGACTGCCGCGCCTTCCACTCGCCATCGGTGGCAATCCATTGCACGCTTCCGTCGGCATGCTCAATGCGCAGTTGCGCCAGCAGCGCGGGCGGGGTTAACCCATAATTATTGGGCTGCTGATACCACTTCAGCGGCGTGGAGTACCACCCCGGAGCAAGAAGCGCCCCAAGCAGGTTGGCGCCGGGAAGAATGTTTGCCGTTACGTCGTAGGTCTGATACTCGACTCGCTCGCGATAATCCGTCCAGCCCGGCGCCAGCACATCGTCGCCCACCCGCTTTCCATTCAGGAAGACCTGATATGCACCCAGGGCGGTAACATACAGCCGCGCTGAGCGCACGGAGCCGGCGTTCTCAAAGCCGCGGCGCAAGGCCTTCACGGATTCAGCCGGCCACGGCTCGCCGAGAGGATCGTCTCCCGTGCCCGCACCCGCGGGCTCAGTCCACTGAATCGCATCTTTCCACCCGCTCTGGTCGAAGCTTGCACTCGTCCAGCCCTCGGCCGGGTGCGGCGAAGCTTTCCACTCCGGGCCACTGACCCAACTGTGCATCGATCCGTCCGCGAACTCAACAACCAGCGTCGCCTGCATCGGGGGGTTGCTGTTCACCGGATCCCCATTGGGGCTCACGATGTAAAGTGTCGTCTCAATGGCAAGGGTGTTGCTGCCTGTCCTGAGCGATGAAGTCACGTCTTCTGATACATACTTCTTCCACGGGAATTGCTTCCAGGCGGGGAGCGGCGCACGCTCCATCACGCTCTTGCCGTTAATCCAGGCTGAAGCCGTGTCCTCGGCCGCAACAAAGAGAGTTGCCTTCCTCACCGGCTTTGTCAGGTCCAGACGCGCACCATAGGCGATACGCTGCTCCGAGCCCTGCGGCTGCGCGGTGCCGGCTTCCGAACTGGTGATCCACTTCGCGCCGGCGGACCGGACCGCCTGTTCTTCCGCAGTTTCAAAGCCAATCCATTGCGCGTGCCAAGCCTGGTTCAACAGACCAGACTCCCACCAACTCACCGGGCTCTCCGGTTCCGGCTTGTCGTCCTGGTCCCACACCAGGACCTTCCAGAAATAACGCTTCTCAGGGGCAATTGCCGGCCCGGCGTAACGAACAGCAACCGACTGCCCGCTGGAGATGCGCCCGCTGTCCCACACGTCCGCCTTGCCCTCGGCCAGCAACTCGGGCGTTGACGCCACCAGCAAGCGGTAAGCGGTCTGCCGCGCTCCTTGCCGGCTGTCGCGGATCTGCCATGAGAAATGCGGCTGCGCGTCGTCGATGCCCAGCGGCGTCACCAATTCATCCACGCGCAATGCCGCGGGACTCGCCGCTTGCGCACGCGCTCCGGCGGCGCACGCCGCAATCTCCATTCCGATGCAAACCGCGATTGCCGCCAGCCGCATTCCTGTGTGGTAGAGCTTCTTCTGTCCCATCATTGCGGTTGGGCCTCCACGCCCAGCTTCTGTGGTGTCACGCTATCCTGAGGTTGCGTCGGCGCGCTACCGCCCTGCGCCGCGGCTGAGTGAGCGCGCAGCTTTTGGAATGCGGTGAGCGCCTGCTTTTGCGCCTGCAGGTCTCCAACCATCCGCTCGGCCTGCGCCAGGCGGTACCAGGCTATCGGGTCCTCTGGACGAAGTGCGGTCGCGCGCTGCAAGTGCGGCACTGCCAGCGATGGCTTCTGTTCATCCAGCAGCACGCCGCCCAGTCCGACCTGCGCCTCTTCAAAGTCGGGATAGCGCTCAATTGCGGATGCGTAGAGTTGCTCCGCTCCCGCATCCTGGCCATTGTTCCAGCGCAATCCAGCCAGTTCATAGGCCGCATTCGCGTTTCCCGGATTGCCCTCGATTTCCTTGGCAAACTCTTCTTCGGCAGCGGCAAGGTCGGCGGCAGAGTGGCTCGATTGCCACTGCGCAAGATAGGTTCGCCCCATGCGATAATGCACGTTTGCCCGCTGCGGATCGAGCGCCAGCACATTGCGATAACTCCTGATTGCGTCCGCATACTGCCCCTGGCTCTCGTGCGCCTCGGCTTCTGCCAACTGCGCCCACACTGAGCCGCCCGCGCCATGAAACAAGTCCTGCATCGTAAGATAGGCGGAGTTACCAAGGACCTTTCCCACGTTATAAAGCACTTCAGGATCGTCTTTATACAGGTCACGCAATTCGAGCGCGGTCTCTACCGCACGGCGATCCATCGAAAGCAGAGAATACACGCGGGCCAGTTCCAGTCCCGCTTGCCGCTTCAACACCGGATCCGCGGACGAGCGAAATGCCTTCTCCAGACCGGGCAGCGCCTCCCGGTTCTTGCCGCTTTCGGCCAGCGACAGCGACAGAAGCCCGTCCAGCCCCGGCAGTCCCGGCTTCAACTTGCGCGCGGCGCGAATCTCTTCGATCGCACGCGGATAATTCCCCGACTTGTAGTAAAGAACGCCCAGCGACGCGTGTACCTCCGCAACGCTCGCATCCATCTTCTCCAGTTGCTCAAAGGCCGCGCGAGCCTCGTCATACCTGCCCGCGCCCATTGCGGACTGACCGGAGCGATAGAGCCGCGCAAACCCTGAATCTTCCGCCGGGGATTGTGCTCCTGCCCCGCCCGCCAAGAGGCCGGCCATCAGAACGCCCACGGCAATCCATGCTCTCGATTTGCCCATCATTGCGAACCCGTGTTGGATAGCGATACCGCAATCCGCTCCTGACAGAGCCTGGCGGATTACGCGGTTCGACCGTTGTTGACGATCGGAGCCAGAATACGACATCCCGCGCCCCCCGTCTGGGGCGCCGCCTGTTTCAAAAGCTGGCGCCTCAGAGGTTGGATTTGAGACTGCAGGGGTTGCGGTTTCCAGTTAGAACGTGATCTTGCCGCCGAACTGAATGATGCGGGGCTGCCGGGCATATTGGACCTGGCCGAAGCTACCGTTGTTTACGTTGGTAACTTCTGAACTCGTTCCTGGCCCGCTGCCGGCCTCAGTCGAAGGATCGGCGCCCCACTGGGTATGGTTGAAGGTGTTGAAGGTTTCCATGCGGAACTGGAACTTGGCTCTCTCCGTGAGATTGACATACTTCACCAAACCCATATCCCAGTTGGAGATTCCAGGTTCGCGTAGAATGTTGCGTCCGCTGTTTCCAAAAGTACCGACCAGCGGCTGCGAGAAGACCGATGTGTTGAACCACTCTTTCGTGCTCTTGTGGAACCCGGATTTCGGATCTCCGTTGATATTGGCGCGTTGAATCGGAGTCATCAGCAAACCATTCGCATCGTTGGCCATCACCGAGAATGGGAAACCAAGCTGATAGGTACCGATACCCGTCAACTCCCAGCCGCCCACTGCTGCGTCAGCAGCGCGATTCATCGACCCGCCGAATTTCTTGCCACGGCCGACGGGCAGGTTATAGGCGTAGCTGGCCACAAAGCGCTGGCCCACGTCGAAGTCCGAGCGCGCGTAGTCCAACTTCGGATCTGCGGAGTCCATGGGTCCTGCATAGCTGTTCGTGGAACCGATGCCGGCCGCTGCCGACTTGCTGTCCATGCTCTTCGACCAGGTGTAAACCACCAGCACCGCGCCATCGCTGGCCCGGTGTTCCAGTTTCACATCCCCGGCGTTGTAGCTGGAGTAGCCGATCCATTTGCTGTCGAGAAATCCGTTGCTGCTGGTGAAGTTGGGCAGCGGCAACCGGCTGGTGTACGGGCAAGGAGCCGTGCTGATGTTGATGTATTTTCCCGAAGAGTCCTGCGTGTTGCAAAACGTCACATCGGCAGCAGTGGGCAAGGCGCCTGCCTGGTCCACGTTGAACCGCTCCAGAAGATGGGTCCCCTTGTTGCCCACGTAGTTGACTTCGAGCGTGGTGTCCTTTGCCAGTTCCCGCTCCACCGACAACGTCCACTGCTGTACGTAGGGGTTCTGCGGATTTTCCGAGATGATCACTGCGGTAAAGGCGCTGCCATTGGCGGCGGCCGAAACCGGAGCGGGAGTGCTCATCGGAGCAAACAACCCATCGGTCGACTTGATCGTGGAATTCGCATACGGCGTCAAGCTGGTCCGGATTAGGAACGGATACTGATCGCCGGAGTTGTCCATCTCGCGCGTTTCAGAGGAGTCGAAGAAGATGCCGTATCCGCCGCGGACCACGTACTTGTCTGCGGGACGATAGGCGAAGCCAAGGCGCGGAGCAAAAGGAGTTTTGGACGAATCCTTGGGCTTCTGGCCGCAGTAGCGATAGAAGTCGTTGCCTGCGGGCGCGATGCCGTCGGTTAACAGGACTGGATCGGCAAAGCAGAGTCCGCCCAACGTGTTCTTGGAATCAAGCCAGAAAAGCTGGTCGGAACCGGCAGCCCCAGCTCCCGTGTCGTTGGCATAGGGAACGCTGCGGAAATCCCAGCGAAGTCCCAGGTTGAGGGTCAGCTTGGAACTGACCTTCCAGTCGTCCTGGAAATACGGCGCCGCGTATTTGAACACATACTGGTTCAAGTGGCCCGGCGCAGAACCCGAGGCCCTGAGTGGGCCCGGCTGGAACGTCTGTGCCTGGTTGTAATAGCCCAGCAGATAGTCTGCAATGAAATTGCCCGTGCCGCAATAGGTTTGAGTGGAAGGGCAGCCATATTGGTTTGTGGGGCCAGCCGGCTTGGTGTAGTCGTATTGGCTGATCAGGTTCGCAGCATATCCGAACGACCCAAGAAAATTGGTGGCCAGGTTGCGCTTCTGAACCCAGGAGCGGTAGTCGAAACCGAAGGTGAACGAGTGCGCGCCGTGCTGCTTGACGACCGAGTCGGCAAACTCCCACACCGGAATATCGCTGGTGGTCGGATCGTTCCCAGGAGCGCCGGCGCTGATGTAACCCGGCGTTGAGAAACCGAGATTCGGATAACCCGCGGCGTACGATGGCAGATTCGTGAAGACTCCGGCGAGAGCGAGAGTCGACTGGTCCGGCCCGCTGGCCGGGCTTTCCCCCTGGATGGAAGCTGCGTCCAGTCTGCCGAACCGGAAATCGTTGACGAAGCCCTTGGGCAGCGGCAGCGTGTACGCGCCTGTCCAACTGGTCGAGTTTTCCGTAAAGATATTTGCCCCGGCATTGTCCACAATCGAGTCGGTTGAGAAAGCTTGATTGGTGTAATTCGCCTTGGTATAGCGGAAGAAAATCTGGCCGTACTTTTGAAAGCTCTGGTCTCCGCGATACGTCTGCTGATTGGTATTGGTTGTTGCGTTTGCCGTAGCAAACCAGTTGGGGTTGCCGGAACCGTTGAGATCCGTCGTGGTGGTCGGAATCAGCTTCGACATGACCTGTGCAACATGAGAGAAACTCGAACTGGCGATTGATGTAATCGCGTTCCCTGTCATCGGGTCGACCGGCATGCAACTGTTGCCGGCCGTCATTGCCGCCGTGCAAGCCGCGGTTCCGGGCGCCGGAAACAGCGTGGAATCGAGGCCAGTGAAGTCGCCCCCAAGTTCAGCCGCCGTGGGCGCATATCCGGAGAGATGGCCACCCTGGACCACGCGCCAACCCTCATAATTCGCCAGCCAGAAAGTCCTGTCATGGCCGTTGTAGACCTTGGGAATGGTGGCCGGGCCGCCCAATACGTAGCCAAACTGATTCTGCCGCAGCTCGGTGTTCTTGGTGCTGCTATTGGTAAGCGACTGGTGCGGAATGGCATCGAAAGCATCGTTGCGATCGAATTCGAAGACGGACCCATGCAACTGATTCGAGCCGCTCTTGCTGACGATGTTGACCTGGTTGGCGCTGAAACCGTACTCCGCCGAGTAGGTCGCGCTCTGCACCTTGAATTCCTGAATCGCATCCTGAGACAGAATCACGGCCGGCGTGCTCAGCGCCGTATCGGTATTCGTCAGGCCGTCGAGGGTGTAGTTGTTCGACTCCGGACGGCTGCCATTGATGCTGATCGCATCGCCTTCGCTCTGCCGCATCTGACCCTGTTCGCCCAGGGTCTGCACCGCACCCGCGCCTACAAAAAGAAGATCGGTGAAATTGCGGCCATTCAGCGGCAGATCCGACATCTGCTGCTCACTCACAATTTGCGATACCGAGGAGGAGTCCGTATCCAGCGCAACACCGCTCGCGTTCACCTCGATGGTCTCCGTAATGGCGCCCGGCTTCAATTGCAGGTTGACGCGTTCATCCTGCGCAACTTCAAGCACGATGCCGGTGACAACGGCCTTGGAAAATCCCGCCATCTGCACCGACACCCTATAGGGGCCGGGAACCAGGTTGGGAACCGTGTAGTCGCCGGTTCCGGTTGATTTCACCTTGAGGGTTACACCGGTCGCGGTGTTGGTCACGTCAACCGGCGCGTTCGACACCACGGCTCCGGTTGTATCCGTCACCGTTCCAAGAATGGTGCCGGTTGTGCCCGCCTGCCCCCATAGGGCGCGGGCGAATACCAGCACAACTGCGAGCATCGCAAGATGCCTGAGCATTCTCACTGTATTGCCTCCTTGAATTGTTGTCATGCGTTTCAGCCTTGTCCGCCCGAGCGCCGCCTCTGAGAGCCCGCCCTGGCTTGCCTTCCTCGCTCCACTTGCGTCTCCGCCAGAGAGCACAGCTTGCTGCGCCGTGTTCCTCCCGCAAAGACCGCTGCTTGGTCTTGCTCTGCGCAATAACCAGCCGCTCAGGCCCGTTACGGCTCATCCTTACTTGAAAAGCCCTCGGGCAAAATGGTCAATCTTGCTCAAAAACTTCTGAAAAATCTTCCCCTCTCAAGGGTCTCTCGACCGAGGTCCGAGATGGCTCTTCAGGTCGTTCTGATGCTGCAGCCATCCCCCTGTTCCGAAAACCGAGGACCCCAATTTGCAGGTCATCGCTGAGCCTGCCACATTCCCGCAATTTCCGTTAGGAAACAGTTTCCTGACTGCGAAATGAACCTAGTATCGAGTTCATACAATGCGCAACGTTCCGAACAGTTAAGGGTTGCCGAGCGAACAGAACGTTAATCTATAAGATGCCTGTAATCAACACCTTGTTAAATATAGCCCTTTAGACCCACGCCCCTTCCATCCCGTTAAGAGCCGTTTTTGGGGGCCAATCGGAGATCCGATTGTTCTATACGAATATTGTTTACTTTTAGAAGTTTGGCCGTTCCCCCTGCGCGGTGAACAGCTGGAAGCGCTATTCTTGTGCCGATGAGATTTCCAGCTTCCAAATCCTCAATTCCACGGAAGGGTTCGCCTCAGGCTGAGAGGCTTGCCCCCAGAGCGTTATCGGACCCCGGGATTTGCGATTCCATCCGGGCCGAGCTGAATCGGGTCACCCATCATCCCCTTTTTGCCCAGAGCGCGCGCTGCAGAAGCCTCCTCACCTATGTCATCGAAGCCACCTTGGACGGGGCAACGAAAGAGGAGCTCAAGGAGCGTACGGTTGGCGTCCGGGTCTTCGGGCGTCCCCCTGCCTACGACACCGGCAACGATTCCATCGTTCGGGTCACCGCCAACGATGTCCGAAAGCGTTTGGACCAGTACTACCGCAACCCAGCCAATGCCGGGGCGATCGTCATCGACCTGCCCATCGGCAGCTATGTTCCCGAATTCCGGCGCGCCCTGCCCCTGGACGCCGCCATTGGGAATGTTCTGGACGAGCCCGAAGTCCCACTGGAAAGCTTGCCGCCGCTGAGCGAAGAAATGTCCGTGGAGGCCCCGGAAGCGCCCTCGCCGGTCCAGGCTGATCAGGCGATAAACGGGGCAATAGCCAGTGCAATTTCATCCCGCAGGATGAAGCGCGCTGCACTGGCGGCTGCGCTCCTGTTGAGCGCTATCACCGCTCTTCTCACGCTGCGAGGCAGGTCCGACGCTGGCTTGAACCGGTTTTGGGGACCGGTTCTTGAACCCTCCACTCCCGTCCTTATTTGTGTGGGAACCGTGGAACCGGCGCATATATCGCCAGATTTTCGGAGTCGATTTACGCCCCAGATGGCCGACAACGTCAACGGTGTAGGCGAGGCGCTGGTTCCTGAATCCACCCTGAGGGATTGGCCCGCGGTCACCTGGACCGACGCTGTCGAAATGACCCGGATCACTGAAATGTTGACCCGGCACGGAAAGAGCTTTCAGCTTCGCTCTTCCGACAGTGTCACCCTTGCCGATCTGCGCAAGGGCCCGGTGATCCTGCTCGGAGTTCTGGAGAATTCGTGGACCCTGCGGCTGGTTTCAAAGCTCAGATTCAGACCACGCATGGATTTTGCCACTCAAAAGATGTGGATTGAAGACTCTCAACATCCCGAGCGCAAGGATTGGAGTGCCCCGTGGGGCGTGGCCTACTCCGATTCCCATGACGATTACGCCCTGGTCACGCGAACCATCAATCCCCTCTCAGGCCAGGTTTCCATAGAAATTGGGGGCCTGGGGCTCCACGCAAGCCAAGCGGCCGGAGAATTCGTCACCAACCCTGCCTATATGAACAGTTTGTCCCGCAGTTTGCGCGATCAGAATAAAAACGTGCAGATTGTATTGAAGATCAACGTCATCAAGGGCGAGGCCGGCCCGCCGCAAATCATCGCCGGCTATTACTGGTAGACGCGGCCATTGCCCTGGCGGACAATCCGGCCCTCCCAAGCGAGCCGGCGCCGAGCCGCTCTTCCTGGATGACCTGCCCGGCGTCCCGTCCTCTCGGCGTGCATTCTCATCGCCGTTCCCCAAAGTGCTTCGACCCGCCCCCGAGGCGGCTCACTCCGATATGCTCTCCAATTCTCCCTCAACCACATTCTCGGTTGCTCCGCGGATCGAGAGAGGAAGCCGCATCGCAACGCCAAACAAGAGCGCATGGAAAGCGCAAAGAAGTAGAAACGCCGCGGTAAACGGACCGAGCGCCGTCGCGTGGAGTTGGGCTGACGACAATCTCCATCCCAGGAACGTCGCGCACAGAGTCGTTAGAGTCGGTCCCCCAAGACGCTGGACAATATTGAGAGCGGTCGTCGCCATCGGCAAGTCCCGTCGCTTGACCGAAGCATATGCGGATGCTATCGACGGCATGCCGACCGCGCTCAAGCCCATGCCCCGGATAAAGAGTGCAAACGCGAGCACACCGAGAATCAATCCGTGACTTGCCAGGTAGAGAAAAGGCAGCGTTCCGGCAAACGCCAGCAGCGCGCCACCAGCCGACACTCTGCGAATGCCGAAGCGCTTCGTCAGGGTTCCCAGCAGCGGGAAGCAGCACATCATACCCAGGCCAAGCGGAGCCAGCAGCCAGCCCGTCGCGCTCGGTGACAGGCCGCACGCGCGGATCAGATAGATCGGGATCAGCATCTGCCCGGCAAACGCGATCCCGTTCGCTGTGAACTGTGTCACTACCGAGGCGGAGAAGACTTTCCCCTTGAACAGGCGAAGGTCGATCAGCGCTTTGTCTCCCTTTTTTGCCGCGGTCGAGAAGAACGTCGCAAGCAGAGCAATGGAGACAAGGAGGGCGCCAACACCTGCACGGTCGCTCAGGTGATCCGCCCCATAGAGGAAGAGCACCAGACCGGGCGACAAAAGCGCCAGCCCAACCAGATCGAGGTCGCGCGGCCTCAGTTCTTCATGATCTTTGGGCAGGATCACAACAGCCAGCACGACTGCCAGTACGCCGACCGGAAGATTGATCAGAAAAAGCCAGCGCCACGAAGCATATTGCAAAATCGCTCCGGCAATCACCGGGCCGAGGATGGGCGCGAACAGGATCGGCACTGCGGCATAGCCCATCACGCGCACCATGTGCTTTCCCGCGTGGCGCGCCATCATCATCTGCGCCATCGGAGCCAGCAATCCTCCGCTCATCCCTTGCAGCACGCGGAACCCAATAAGCGAATCAGCCGACCAGGAAAATGCGCACAGCGCCGATGAAAGCGTGAAAGCTGAGAAGCACCACAAATAAAGCGCCTTGGCCCCGATGCGGTCCACCAGCCAGCCGTTCAACGGAAGCATCAGCGTCAGCGCCAGCAGATATCCACTCGTCACCCATTGAATTGTCGAAAGGCTGCTGTGCAACTCCGCGGCAAGGGGCGCCAGAGACACATTGACGACCGTCGCATCGAGTTGGGAGAGAAACGAGCCCAGCACGGCAACCGATGAGATCTTCCAAATGGCCGGATCGAGCCGATCGCTCTCGCTGGACAGTTTGGGCGAAATGTCTGTCACCGTGCCCCTCGCGCGTCTACAGGAGAATTGCCGCCGTTGAACCGTCCGAAGCCCCATGCACTGAATAGGCCGATGAACAAAACACCCAGCCCCAAGGCGACGATATGCGTTGTCGAGCGCAAATCAAAGCTCCCCACACGGCAGACAAGCAGATACCCAACAACCAGGTTGAAGAATCCCCAAAGCACATTTACGGTTGAGGAAGAAAACCCCTCGCCGGGCGGCTTCGCAAAGGGGCTTTGAAAGGGGCGTCCCATCATGCCGCTCACAAAATGCGGAACCGCATTTGCAAGCAAGGCGCCGCCAAAGAAGTACGACACAGCGTGAATCCAGTTCATTGTCAGTTGCTCCTCTTCATCGTTCATCTAAACTGTTCGTAGAAATAGTCCGTCAAAATAGTCCGTCGAACCCGAGCCTTCTGCCGGCACATTCACGCGCCGGTGCTATCCAGCAAGGCAACAATCTCCCCGGTTGTGCCGGTTTCGCCCAATCGAGGAAAGATGCGCGTGATGCTGTTCGTGTGAGCCTCAAGGTTCATATCGGTCATGGCGTCAATGGCCAGCGTGACGTTCAATCCCAGTTCATGCGCCTGGCGCGCCGTTGACTCCACGCCAATACTGGTGGCGACTCCGGCGACCACAACCTGCGTGACGCCCAGTGCTTTCAGGTATTCATCGAGCCCGGTGTTCGTGAATGCTCCCCACGTCCGCTTCGTCACCGCATGGTCTTCCGGCTGCTGGTTAAGTTCGGCGACAAGATCGGCCCATCCGGCGGGAAACTCTCCGCGTGGGCGAGCCCGCTCTGTCCGCCCCGGCGCGCCACCCATGACGTTCACCAGCACCACCGGCAGGTCATGGCGGCGGAATGCGCCAGCAAGTGCGGCAGCCCGCCGCACAACCTCGTCCGCCGGATGGACGGCTGGGGAAGCCACAATCCCCTTTTGCAGATCGATCAGGATCAGAGCGGTTTGAGAGTCAAGGGCTGTAACTGCCATGGTGTTCTCCTTGTCGCGGGAATGGGATCGGATAAGGTTGACCGGTCGCGAGTCCAGTTCAAGACGCCGTTAAGCGTCGGCAATGCGCTTCAGCAATTCCAGGGCGGCAGCGAGTTTCTCCTGCTCGTCTGGCGAGAACTTGGTTTGGATGGCGCGGAACAGCCAATCCTCCTTCGCCGCCCGAGTGGCCTTGATCAGTTCCCTGCAGGGTTCGGTCAGAGACAGGATGATTCGCCGTCCGTCGGAAGGGTCCGGTGAGCCGCTCACGAGCCCTCCCGCTTCGAGCGCCGAGATCGTGGCGCCCATGGACTGCTGTCGCACACCCTCAGCCCGCGCGAGTGCGGACACGGTCGCGGGACCATCGCGTTCCAAGCGGATCAGCACAGAGATCTGAGACCAGGTGAAGTTGCCTGGATGCGCCTCTTCGCGCAGCCGGTGCTTCAGTTGGCTGATCAGAAGACGAAGCTCTCCCGCGAGAGCCAGCGCCCGTGCGCTGCTCGAATTGCTCTTCTGTTTGCTCACAGATCAACTCTAGCATAAAGAAAGGTAAACTGTGAAGATATACTTCATATTATCTGAATCTGATTACAAACGATGGGCCTTATAGGCTGCGGAAAAACTCGTTGCTTTGAAGGGGAGCGACCGGGATGCCCTCTGGGTCACGTGCCGCAAGACGCAGAAAATAAAGGGCGGGCTTCAGCCCCAGAGGAATGCCTTTTCGGCCATTCGGACTTTCACCACAGGTGGTCGGCCGTTCTCAAGGTCCAACCACCTCCACCACCGTTTTGTCCTCCGAAGTCCAGGCGGCAGCGCCGTCGTGCCTGAACTTGTGGGTCGCCTCATCCCAGGAAAGTGTGGTGATGGAGCTGACTCCCTTCTCATACGAGTACGAGTTCCCGTCGTCGGAATAAAGCGCAAAGCTCGCATTGGCGCCCGGATAGACGCGCACCAAGGCAATCGCCTGTTGCTGCTTTGCACTCAAAATCGGCGACCCAAGAGGCACAATCGAACCGGCTCGAACGAACAGCGGAATGGTCTCGATCGGAGCAGCGGCAGTGATGGTCTGGCCGCCCTTGATCCGTTCATTCGTCCAGTAGTTATACCAATCGCAGCCCGCGGGCAGATACACCTTGCGCGCTGTCGCCCCCTGCTCTGTGACCGGAGCCACCAGGAACGCGGGACCAAACATGTATTCGTCCGGTATATCGGCTACGTTCGGATCGCTGGGGAAATCCATGAAGAGCGCGCGCATGTACGGGGCGCCGGTTTGATAGCTCCCATACGCGAGAGAGTATGTGTAGGGCAAAAGTTGATACCGCAAGCGCAGATACTTTTCGAGGATTGGCTCAGCCTGCTTGCCGTAGGACCAGACCTCGTTGTGGCTCCTCTCGCCGTGGGCCCGCATCACCGGCTGGAAGGCTGCCCATTGAAACCAGCGCACAAACAACTCGGGATAGTCATCGTAGTTGCCCACCGTGCCCCGGGCATCCGAGGGATCGACGAGGGGCGTGTGCTGCGGGTGGTAATTGGCGGGAATGACAGGGGAAAAGAAGCCGGCAATATCCGTATCCCAATACGGCATTCCGGTAGCGGTGAAGTTCAATCCGGCGGGGATGGAACGCTTCAGCATGTCCCAGGTCGACTGGATGTCGCTCGACCAGAAGACCGTGCCATTCCGCTGCGCTCCGAGATAGGCCGCGCGGGCAAGAATCATCACCCGCCGGCTGTCCCCGAAGTCGCGCCTGAATCCTTCGTACACAGAAGCGGTGTGAAACAAGGGATAGACGTTGTAATAGCGCGATCCCGATCCAATGGAGAAGAAGTCCTTCGCCGGATCGATATCCGGTTCCGTCTCGTCGAGCCAGAGGTAGTCGAAATCGTAGGGCTTGATGTATCGGTCCCGGATGGCCTCCCAGAACCACCTGGCGGCTGCGGGGTTGGTGGTATCGATATTCGGGCCGATGACATCTTTGAACCCGCCTGAATCCGGGGTTCCATCGGAGCTGTGGATCAGCCATCCCTTCTCCCGCAGCATGTCGTAGTAGCGGGTACCCGGAGAGAAATGCGGCCACACGCTCAACAGCGTGGTGATGCCCATCGAATGAAGCTGCTGGTTCATGGCCGCTGGATCGGGCCACCGCGCCGGGTCCAGATCAAGTTCGCCCTGCCGGGTCATGTTGAGAAAATCAACCACCAGAACATCCAGGGGAAGCTGACGGTCGCGATATCCCTTCGCCACCCCCATGAGCTGATCCTGGGTGGGATAGATGGCCTTGCTCTGGATGTAGCCATACGCCGCCTTGGGCAGCATGTGCGTGATGCCGGTCAACTGGCGATAGCCCTGGTAAATCTCGTCGCTGTTCGCTCCCGCGATCACAAAGAACGAAACACGGTCTCCTATCTCCGACGACCAGACGTTGTGCTGGTTGAATCCGAGATTGATGGTCGTCTTTGAAGGATTGTCCCAGATGAGCCCATAGCCGCGGCTCGATACCATGAAAGGAACACAGACATTCTGCCCGCCGATCGCTGCGTAGTCATGCCAGCAGTGAATCTGACGATCCCGAAGGTCGAGAGCGCCCTGCTGCTGTTGGCCGAGTCCGTAGTAGTGTTCGTCCGCCGGCGAGTCGAAGGTCGCCAAGACACGATAGCCGGCATCCTTCTGATCCTGTTTTTCCGCACCCGCCGCCGCGGTTTCGGATGGATTCGGAATCATGGACCAGTTCCGCAGATTCAGCAGCGCCTGGCCCGAAGCTGTCGCGATAGAAACGGTGTCTTCGTTGGGTCCCTTCCTGGCGCCGCGGCCAAAGTAATGGTCGCGCAGGGACTCATTCAGATCATCGAGCGGCATGCGATGCGGCAGAAGCGCTTTGGACAGGTCGTCTGGGGAGACGGTTACGACCAGCCGCCCGGAGCGAAAAACATCGTTGCCGTCCGAGTCCCGCTCATGAGCCCAGCCGGTCATCGAGGGCGTTCCCGCAAGACCGTATCCTGCCTCCGCGGTCGCTGATGCCCTGGTCTTGCTCAACGTGACTCGAAGGATGTTGGGTGCGTAGGGCTCGAGCACGATCGTTCTTCCCTCGCGGTCCAGAACGAAGTTGCTGTCCTGAGCTTCAATCGGGACGCCTCCGATCACACCCGCGCCCAACATCAGAAGCAGTGCGGTTCGGCCAGCCGCACGGGCCAGTCTCAAAATGCGCTGGCTGGGTTGCGGATTCAGGGTTGCTCTGGAAAACAGATGGTCGCTGTGTGCAATTCGCATGGGTCCCTCACCGCATCGTGTCCTTCGATGAAGCGTTTGCTCCGCCAGACGCCCCAAGTGTATGAGGCTGGTATCCCCGGTGTCAAAAGACCAACGCTGGTCCATCCGCCCGCTCAATCTGGCGGCAACTGAAAGCTTTGCAGACAACGTTTCCCGTAGTTTGCGCAATGTCCGGTCAGGAAACTCAACTCGGGGCCACTCCATCATCAAAGGCAAATCCGAAGCAAGCTTCGACTTTCGGCACAGCCCGCTCAAGCGTTCCAGTGCGCGGCAACAGTGGAATCCCCGTCGTAGTCGGTGCCCTCCGGGCCCCCTGGCCGGCGACCCGATCTGAGTCCCGCCACTTGCAGCGGAGCCGGATTGACGGCGGGGTCTCTCGCCACCTGGCGCCAGGCGTCGCGCACATTGCGGACGCACTCGATGGCGTGCTCGAACTTCTGTCTTGAAGCCGACTGCGAGGCCTGCAGAATCTGCGCGAAGACCGAGGCGTAGAACTCGCTGAGCGCCTCGGCCGGCCTTCCGCCCACATCCATGCGCAGCCGCGCCTGCAGGTGGATGATGATGTCCAGCGCCCGCTTGACCGCGATCCGGCGTCCGGCTTCGTCTCCCCGCTCCGCGGCTTCCGCGGCGGCGTAAAGAAAGCGGAGAATGCCGTCATACAGCGCAACCACCAGATCGACGGCCGATGCGCCGTCCAGCGCGTGTTCCTGATAACTTCCCATCCCGATCGAGCTCCTTAGCCGTTCTGGCTCTGGTTATATCCGGTAATCGCCGAGTAGAGTTCGTTGACGCTGTCCAATTTCTCGGGTATCTCCTGCATGATCTCGTTGGCGCTGTCCAACTCCTTCGTCAGGCTGGTTTGCTGCGCGGAGATCAGGCTCTCTTCCTTGGTGATGTCGGCATTCAGCGTGGATTCAATGTTGCTGTTGGATGTCGAGGCAAGAGCCAGAATGCCGGTCGTCGAACTGGTGCCGGCGTCGGTCAGCATGGTGGAGAATGTCTGACCCCAGCTGTTGGCATTCTGAAAGAACCCCACCACGCTGCTGTAATCCGAATTCAAAACGGAATCCATGCTCGTGGAGTCGAAGGTCAGCGTCCCGTCGTTGTTCACGCTGATCCCCAGGCTGGTCAGGCTGTTGATGTCCGACCCGCTGTTGGTGTAGCTGAGAGCCGTGCTGGTCGTCGTATCGGTGATCGAGGAGGTCACCGCGAGCGCTCCGCTCGATCCTGCCGTGTCCGACACCAGCACCAGTTGCGAACCGGTGCTGCTGGTGACCACGTTGGCCGTCACCCCGATGCCGGAAGTCGCGTTGATCGCCGCCGCCAGCCCGGAAAGCGTATTGTCCCCGGAGGTGGTCGGAACGCTGACCGTCTGCGCCGTCCCGCTGCCCACCTGGATGGAGATGGAGCCGGAGAGCGCATCGGCCGAATTGGTGATCGAATCCAGGGAACCGTTGGGATTCTCGGAATTCAAGCTGCCCATCAACTGCTGCTGCAGCAGAGTGAGGGTGGGCGAGCCGAACAGCGGCTCCGGATTGCCCGAGCTGTCGTTCCCTTCCTGGGTGTTCATGGCGCTGACCGCCGAGTTGTAATCGTTGACAAACTGGTTCACCGTGCTCGTGACAGCGGTGTTGTCGTTGCCGATGACCAACTGCACCTGTGCGCCCGAGGTAGTGGGAGCCAGCAGTTGAAAGGTCACGCCGGAAATCAGGGTAGACACCGTGTTCGAGGCGCTGGTGAGGTTGACGCCGTCCACGGTCAGATTCGCGTCCTTGCCCGTCACCGAAGAGGTATAGGCCAGCGAATCAGTACTGGTGTCCAGAATGTTCGAGGTCACGGTCAGCGCCCCGGAAGTGCCCGACGACAGCGTCAGGCTGGTTGACCCATCGGAATTGGTCACCGGCGTCGCAGTCACTCCCAGGCCGGCCTGGTTGATCGCGCTTTCCAGCCCGGAGAGCGTGTCGTCGGTCGAATCCAGGGTAATGGTCTTCGCCGTCCCGCTGCCCACCTGCAGCGTAATCGAACCGGAAAGCGGATCGGTCGAAGCGGCGATCTCGCCCAGCGTGCCCGAGGAGGTGCTGCCGGACGAGGCGGTGTAGCCCAGCGCGGCGGCAATCGAATTCTTGCTGACGGTGATGTCCCCGTTCGCCCCCGAGGTGCCCGAAACCAGGCTCAAGCGCGAACCGGAGGAGTCGGTCAGCACACTGGCCGTGATGCCCACTCCGGAAGAGTTGATGGCCGAGGCCAGCCCGGAGAGCGTGTTGTCCCCGGAGGTGGTCGGAACGCTGATGGTCTGCGCCTTGCCGCTGCCCACCTGCAGCGTGATGGACCCCGACAGCGCGGCGGAGGAATCGGTGATGGGGGCCAGATAGCCGCTCGAGGAGGCGGCAAGATTGGCCACTTCCACGGTGTGCGTTCCGGCCACCGCCGAGGAGGTGGCGCCGGTGATTTCCAGCACATTGGTGTCGGAACTGGACCCCGTCTTGTAGGACATGATGCCGGTCAGATCGGTCAGCGAGCTCATGTCGGTGGAGAGATTTGAGAGCAGCGTTCCGAGACTGGAAATGACCGTATCCTGGCTCTCCAGCTTGGTGAGCTGCGTCTTCCACGGCGTCTCCACATTCTCCAGATTGCTGACGATCGAGGCTACGGTCGTGCTGACGTCGAATCCGGTTCCGCTGGTCGGCGACCCGAAACTGAGTCCCACTGTGCCCATCGCCGCCTCCTTGCCAAACCTCAGCAGCCGCCCTGCCACCCGGCGCTGAAACGAATGGGAAATTCCTAATCGCGCCGGCCCGGCTCCTGCCCCTGACGCGGAGAAGGGCGTCCCCCCGGACGCCCTTCTGGTTGGCGGCTGAACGCCGCTTCACTCGGCCCCGGCAGCCAAGACCGGTTGCCGGGAACTCTGTTACTGCAGCAGCTTGGTCACTTCCTGCTGCATGCTGTTGGCCTGCGCCAGCGCGGAAATGCCGGTCTGGCTCAGAATTTCGTACTTGGACATGTTGGAGGTTGCCGTAGCGTAATCGGTAGCCTGCACCGAGTTCTGCGCCGATTGCACGTTCTCTGACTGCGTGCTGAGCACCTGGCTGGCGGAGTTCAGCGTGTTGATCTGCGCGCCCACGTAGCCGTCCTGCGCCGCCACGTCGGCGATGGCCGCGTTCAGATCGGTCAGCGCGGCCTTGGCGTCGGTCTGGTTGCTCAGGTCGGTTGAGCTGAGCGACTGGCCGGCCGCGTCGGTGTAGCTGATGGTGGCGATATTGCCCGTGCTGCTGCTGTCGGCGGTAAATGCTGCGTTGGCGGTTTCCGTCAATGTGCTGTCGGTAACGCCGGTTGTGCCGAAGGTTGCGGAGTTGTTGACTCCCACGGAATATCCCGCCGTGGCCGTGTAGGTGAGACTGGTGTTCGCGACCGTCGTGTCCGTGGTGTCGGTCAGGTCTGAGGTCACATTCAACGCGCTGTACGGGGTCGCCGGAGTGGTCGTGGCGGGGGCCACGCTGGACAGCTTCAGAGTTCCGTTCACTACCGAGGCGGAGACTCCGAACGGATCGGTCAAGGTGCCGCTGGCGCCGGTGTTGATATAGGCCGCCAGGGTGGTCAGGTCGGCGGTGCCGCCGCCCACCGTGGAAGCCGCCAGTTGGCCCATGGTGATGGTGGTTGCCGGGTTCGAGCCATCCTGAAGCGTGATCGAACCGGTCAGTGTATCGCCCGCCTGCGCGCCGGCGACAGACAGAACGCCTTCGTAGCTGCCCGTGGTCGGATTGGCGCCGGATCCCACCGATCCGGAGATCTCGATGCCGGTATCGGTCGACGCCGACGCACCCGCATCCCCGGCCGCCGCGGCGGTCGTAAAGCTGGCCGTCACGCCCAGGCCGGCGCTGTTGATGGCGCTGATCAGGCCGCCGGCGGTGTTGGCATAGCTGGTGCCGGTGCCGACCGTAATGTTCTCCGTTTCGACCGCGCTGGTGCCGTTGGGATTGGTGCCCAGATAATCGACGGCAATGGTCGTTTTGCCCCCGGCGTTGAGAATATCGGAGGTCTGGGCAAGCTTTCCAGACGTTCCCGCGGCAGAGCTGAGATCGATGAACACGTTGCTCTCGCCGTTGTTGTAGGACATGGTGCCGCTGGTGTCGCCCACGTTGGACGAAGACAGCGAACGAATGTTCAGGTCGTTGATCGCCGAGCCGGCCGACGAAGAGTCGCCGGTGTAAATGTCGGTATTGGAGCCGAAGACCTGTTCCTGGTTATAGGTGGTCGTCGAGCCGATGTTGGAGATTTCCGACAGGATCGACTGGTACTCCTGGTTGGCCGCCGTATCCTGCGTCGAGTTGAGGGTGCCGTTCGAGGCTTCGGTAGCCAGCGTCACGGCCCGGTTGAGCAGGCTTGTCACTTGCGAGAGTGCGCCATCGGCCACCTGCAGCAGTCCTACGCCTTCGTTCGCGTTGGTTTCCGATTGGGTGAGAGCCTGCTGGTTGGCCTGCAGGCCGTTGACCAGCGAAAGCCCGGCGGCATCGTCGGCTCCGGAGTTGATCTTCGACCCCGAGGACAACTGCTGCAGCACCGTGCTCAGGCTGTTGTCGGTGTTGTTCAGACTGTTTTCCGCGTACACAGCGGACAGGTTATTCAAGACACCCAGGGACATGGGCTTCTCCTTGTTGGATGCGGGAATTTGCGGACCTTCTCCAAAAGCGCCCCCATTTTTTGTCTAACCCTGGGTGGCTGTTTCCGGCTTGGTTGCCGCTGCATCTGGCCCCTTCTTCGGCGCGGCCCATCGAGACTTTATCGTTCCCCCCGACTGTCTCGCCGGGGACACTTTCCGGCCGTTTTTTTAATCTTTGAACCTTTCCCGATGACCGCCGATAACCACCTCGAAGGAGTTATGGGGCAATGATCGAACTGACCCGGCTCAACGGCAACCCGATGGTTCTCAACAGCGACCTGATCAAGATCGCCGAGGCCTCACCGGACACCATGCTGACCTTGATCAATGGAGAGAAGCTCATTGTGCGCGAAGACACCGCCGAAGTCGTGGAGCGGGTGCTGGCCTACCGCGCCCGCCTGCTGGCCTCGGTGGCCCGGCGGCTGCCCTCCCTGGGAGAACTGCAGCGGGTCGTCTCCCTGGCCAGCCTCGACGTCTCCGGCCTGCCCAGGGCGCAAACCGCGCCGCCCCCACGGGACGAGCAAGAGGATGACTGAAGCATCAAAGCCGGTCTCCGCAGATGAATCTCCGAGGAGCTGTTCATGGATAAAGGTAGTGTTGGCGGAGTCTTCCTGGCCGTCGCCGGCATTGTGGCCGGGTTGCTGATCGAAGGCGGCAACCTGGGCCAGATCGTGCAGCCGACCGCGGCCCTGATTGTCTTTGGCGGCACCATGGGCGCGGTGCTGCTGCAGTTTCCACTCACCACGGTGCTGGCCGCCTTCGGCCGCCTGGCCCACGTGTTTAGCGCGCCCCGCAAGCACAACCACCAACTGCTCCGCCTGCTCGTCGCCTTCGCCAACAAGGCCCGCCGCAATGGCGTCGTCTCGCTGGACAGCGACCTGCAGACCATCCAGGACCCCTTCCTGAAGCAGGCGCTGATGCTGGCCGTCGACGGCACCGAACCCACCGACCTGCGCAAGATCATGCGCGTCAGCCTGGACTGCACCGCCGAAGGCGAGGAGCAGCTTCCGGCGGTCTTCGAGTCCGCCGGCGGCTTCTCTCCCACCATTGGAATTCTCGGCGCCGTGCTGGGCCTGATTCAGGTCATGCAGCACCTGGACAACATCCAGGAGGTGGGCAAAGGCATCGCCGTCGCCTTCGTGGCCACCATCTACGGAGTCGGCATCGCCAACCTCTTCTTCCTGCCCTTCGCGGGCAAAATGCGCATCCGCGTGCAGGAGGAGCATCAGCGCCGCGAGATGATGCTGGAAGGCGTCATCTCCATCCTCGAAGGAATGAACCCGCGCATGCTGGAGGTCAAGCTGGGCGGCTTCCTGGACACTGTATCCAGGGAAAAGACGGAGCGCGCGGCATGAGCCCTCGGCCCCGCAAGAGCCACGTCAGCCATGATCGCTGGCTGGTCTCCTATGCCGACTTCATCACCCTGCTGTTCGCATTCTTCGTCGTCCTCTATGCCTTCGCCAAGGCCGACCAGAAAAAGCAGGTGCAGGTGGCCGAGGCCATCGACACCGCATTCCGCTCCCTGGGCATCTTTCCCGACTCCTCGCGCACGCCTGCAAACCGCGCCAGCACCGCGGCCGGCGCCGACCAGGCCGCCATCCCCATGAACATCGTCATGGGCGAAGACGTGCTCGCCCCGGCCAAGGTGAAGCAAGACCTGGAACAGATCCGCCGCGAGCTGCAGCAGACGCTCTCCAACCAGGTCGCCACCCACACCGTTTCCATCCAGATGGGCCGCGACGGCTTGGTCATCAGCCTGCGCGAGGCCGGCTTCTTCGACTCCGGCTCGGCAACCCCCAAGCCCGAAACGCTGGCCACGCTGCGCCAGATAGCCGCCTCGCTGGGCCGCACCGCCTACGATCTGCGCATCGAGGGACACACCGACAACATCCCCATCCACACCGCCGAATTCGATACCAACTGGGAGCTCTCCGCGGCCCGCGCCACCCGCATCGCCCGGCTCTTTCTGGATACCCACGCCATTCCCCCGGAGCGCATCGCAGCCGCCGGCTACGCCGAGTTCCACCCCGTGGCCGGCAACGATACGCCCCAGGGGCGCGCCGAAAACCGCCGCGTGGACCTGGTCGTCCTGCCCCGCACCAGAACCAATTTCTCGGTCCCCGGGTTTCCTCGTCCCGCCGGCCAATGGCGCAAGATCACCGACCAGGATGCGCCGCCACAGCCGTAACTCCGCCGCCCAGGCTAACTCGGCTCTCCACCCTCCTCCACTCCCAGCACCTTCACAATGACCCGCTTGCTGCGCTGGCCGTCGAATTCGGCATAAAAGACTCGCTGCCAAGTGCCCAGATCCAGACGGCCCTTGGTTACCGGCAGGGTGGTCTCGTGGTGCAGCAGCAGCGACTTCAGGTGCGCGTCTCCGTTGTCCTCGCCGGTTCGGTGGTGCTTGTAGTCCTGCCCCGCCGGGGCCAGCTTCTCCAGCCACTCGCCGATATCCTCGATCAGGCCGTCTTCCAGGTCGTTCACATACACCGCCGCGGTGATGTGCATCGGCGAAACGAAGCACAATCCATCGCTCACCCCGCTGCGCGCGACGATTTGCTCCACCATGTCGGTGATGTGGACCATCTCGCGCCGCTTCTTGGTTTGAAATACCAGGTACTCCGTGTGACTCTTCATCCTCGCCTCCCGGCTTGAACCGCACTGAGCCAGCCGCAAATCGGCTCTCAACCACTATCCTAGAGCGGTTCCACAATTCACATGCCCTTTGTGGCCCTGCGAAGGGTGCCTTTTTCCTGATGAAAAAGGCACTTGAGAGCTGTGGCTTCTGAGTACAGCAATTGTGGAACCGCTATAGAATCAGCCATGGCCCCCGCCGGTTCCAACCTCGCCGATTCGCTTTCGCAACGCGGCCTCGACCTGCTCCAAGCCGGCTCCCCGGCCGAGGCGGCCCAGGCCTTTCGCGCCGCCATCCAGACCGATCCGGCCCACGGCGAGGCTCATCACGGCCTGGTGCGGGCCTTGCGCGACGCGGGAATGCTGGAACAGGCCGTCGGCGCGGCCCTGGCCTTGACCGCCCTCACCCCCAACGACCCGCTGGCCCATACCGCGCTCTCCATTTCGCTGCAATCCGCCGGATACGTGCCCCAAGCCGAGGCCGCCAGCGCGCGGGCCCGCATCCTGGAGTGGAAGATGCAACTCCAGTCCCCGCCCGGCGAGGATTCCCTGCCGTGAAGGCCCCACCCCGGCCCGGCCCCGCGCAGCGCCTGCGTGCCATGCACGACCGGCTCGAACAGGCCTACGGCCCGCAGCGCTGGTGGCCCGCCCAGGCTCCCTTCGAGGTCGTCCTCGGCGCCTACCTCACCCAGAACACCGCCTGGAAAGCCGTCGAGCGCTCGCTGGCCAACCTGCGCGCCGCCCACGCCTTGACCGTGGACGGCCTGCGTTCCCTGGCGCTCGAAGACTTGCGCCGGCTCATCCAGCCCTCCGGCTTTCACACCCGCAAGGCGCCCGCCCTGAAGGCTTTTGTGCACCTGCTCGACCAGGAGTTTGGCGGTTCCCTTGAGGCCCTTGCCGCCGCGCCCACCGCCGCCCTGCGCCGCCGCCTGCTCGCCCTCCCCGGCGTGGGTCCTGAAACCGCCGACGCCATCCTGCTCTATGCCCTCGGCCATCCCGTGCCGGTGGCCGACGAGTACTTGCGCCGCATCACCGAGAGGCATCGGCTTCTGGCGCCCCCGGCCGCGCGCAATCGCAAAGGATACGAGTCCCTGGCCGAGTTGACCCGCCAGGCCTTCGACGCCGATCCCAGCGAGCGCCAGGCTCAGCTTTTCAACCAATTCCATGCCCTCACCGTCGCCGTGGGCAAAGCTCATTGCCAGAGGACCGCCCACTGCGCCCTCTGCCCCCTGGCCCCGGACCTGCAACTCATCGCGGACCTCGCACTTCAAGCCAAAAGCTGACGCGGCCGCGCTTGAACGGCGGGGATTGCGCAGGTGAATCTGCGCCTTGCGGCCTGCCAGCGGGCTTCTCCCACTATCACAACAGCTTGTAATCCCCGTCACAGACCGCCTTCCGATGGGCAGAATATTTTTCTCCTTCCGAACGGAATTGGAGGGGATTGGTCCAAAAGCCTTCGCGCAGGAAAGTCCCGTTGCGAGAGGCTGGCGCGGATCGAGTTCCGGGGGGGTGTGACCCTCCGCCAAGGCCGCATGGCCGGAGGCATTTGCGCATCCGTTTGGCGATGCGGGCTAGTGAGCGGGCAGGTGTGCGGGCTGGTGAAACGAGACCGCGGGGGCGGGGTCCGGAGGACGGACTCCGAGAGTCGGTGAAACCGGGGCGTGGACCGGGGGATGGATGGGAGCCCGAGCGAATGGAACTCACATGGATCGCCATTGTGGCCAGTCTGCTGATGGGCGGCGGTGCCCTGCTGGTCTTCATCTGGGCGGTTCGCAGCCGGCAGTTCAGGAGTTTTGAAGACGTGAAGTACCAGGTGTTCTGGTCCGACCGGCAGGAGACGGCGAGAGCGCCTGAAAAGGAGCAGCGGAATGGCAGCAGCACCCAAAACAAATGAGCCGGCTCAACCCGCAGAAGAACAGGTTTCCCGCCGCAGCTTGCTGGCATGGCTGAGCGGTGCCGGCGTGGTGGGCTCGCTGATGGCCGGCATCTTTTCCACTTTTGTATTCTTGAAGCCGCGCGCCACCTACGGAGAGCCCAGCCGCTTTCGCATCGGCCGTCCCGAGGACTTCCCTCCCGGAGCCCGCATCGCCATCGACACCAAGCGAGTGTGCATCGTGCGCGAAGGCGCCAAGGTGGCGGCCATCTCCACCACCTGCACGCACCTGGGCTGCATTGTTGCGCCCTCCGAGACCGGCTTCCTGTGCCCCTGCCACGGCTCCCACTTCGATGTGGACGGCAACGTGACCGGCGGACCGGCGCCCAAGGCTCTCTCCTGGTACCAGATCTCGCTCACTCCGAACGGCGAACTCGAAGTGGACAAGGACAACGAAATTCAGACTGGAACCTACCTGAACGTATGAGCAACGACACGAATTCGATATGGAAGACGCTGGTGGATCTTCCCGCCAACGTGTGGAAATCCATCTTTCGCAACCCGTTGCCCACTTCGGATCGCGGGCGGGCCGCCACCAGTTTCACCAACTTCTTCCTGCACATTCAGCCGGTCAGGGTCAGCCGCCACGCGCTCCGTCCCACCTATACGCTGGGGCTGGGGCTCATCAGCTTCTTTCTCTTCGTGATTCTCACCGTCACCGGCATCCTGCTGATGTTCTATTACGTGCCCTCGTCCACCCAGGCCTATGACCGGATGCTCGATCTGCGCAGCTCGGTAGCTTTCGGCGTCATCCTGCGCAACATGCATCGCTGGGCCGCGCACGCCATGGTGGCCACCGTCTTTCTGCACATGTGCCGCGTCTTTTTCACCGGCGCCTACAAGGCTCCGCGGGAATTCAACTGGACCATCGGCGTTGCCCTGTTTCTGCTCACGCTGTTCGCAAGTTTTACCGGCTACCTGTTGCCCTGGGACCAGTTGGCCTTCTGGGCCATCACCGTAGGCACCTCGATCGCCGGATACGCCCCGCTGGTGGGCAAGGAACTGAGGTTCCTGCTGCTGGGCGACGCCAACGTGGGCCAGGAAGCGCTGCTGCGGTTCTATGTTCTGCACGTGGTGGTGCTCCCGGCGGCCCTGTCCCTGCTGGTGGCCGTACACTTCTGGCGCATCCGCAAGGATGGCGGCCTGGCCAGGCCTGAACCCGTCGAGCAAGTCCTGCAGCCACCGCAGTCCCCCGCGGCCGTCGAACCCCTGCCGGAGCCCGTCGCGAGCCTGGCCGTGGACGCCGCGCCGGTGCGCAGGTTCACCATTCAAGGGCTGGTGCGCGGACCCTTCGTTAAGGTCGGAAAACTGGAAGACGACACCGTCTTCAGTTGGCCAACTCTGCTGATTGCCGAGCTCTTTGTCCTGCTGCTCACCATCGCCGGCGTGTTGGCCGTTTCCTGGTTCTTCAACGCCCCGCTGGAGCAGCCGGTCAACGTCATGCACCCGCCCAATCCGGCCAAGGCTCCCTGGTACTTCCTGGGATTGCAGGAGCAGGTGAGCTACTCGGCTTTCTGGGGCGGCATCGGCATCCCCGGCATCGAGCTGATCCTGCTCCTGCTGGTGCCGTACTTCGATCGCGGCAAGCAAGGCGTGGGAAGATGGTTTGCGCGTCAGCGCATTCTGGCCAATTCCGTCTTCCTGCTGTTTGTCATCGTCAACATCGTCCTGATTCTCATTGGCACTTTCTTCCGCGGCGCGAACTGGCAGTTCGTGTCACCGTTCTGAGGAGCTTTGGGTATGCGACTGGCGTTAGCCGTGGTGAGCCTGGTGGTGTTGATCGGGTCCGGAGTGGTCGTTTATGACCAGTTCCACAGCCGATGGGAAGCCAACCAGAAGGCTTATTTCAATCAGGCGCTCGAACAGGCCAGGACTCCCGCCGAGCGCGCCTCTCTTGAGGGGCGCGTTCCCAAGATCGAGCAGACCATCGTGAACGGGTTCGGCGAAACGCGCATCGATCGCTGCCAAAGCTGTCACATCGCGGTCGACGATCCGCGCTTCACCTCGGCAAAGCAACCGCTGCGCACTCACCCCTACTCGGTGGAGATGGGCGACGTGTTCCGCAACGGACGCTGGGAGCGGCGGCACAAGTTCACCGACTTCGGCTGCACCTCGTGCCACGACGGGCAGGGTCGCGGCCTGGAAACGGCCGACGCGCACGGCGAAGATCCCTTCTGGCCCGACCCCATGCTCGGCTATACCATGCAGGCTGGATGGAGCAAGGACACCGCCGCCCATCTGCGCGGCAAGGAGTTCATGCAGGCCAACTGCGCACAGTGCCACGCCGAAAAAGGCTTTGCGGGCACGCCGCTGGTGGCCCGCGGGCGCGATTTGTTTTTCAAGACCGGTTGCTACGGCTGCCATCGCATCGACGGACTCTCGTCCGGCACGCTGGGACCGGATCTGAGCCAAGTGGGCAAGGAGCGCAAGCTCGACTACCTGTGGGGACACATCGTCGATCCTCGCGTCTATACGCCGGCGTCGATCATGCCGCGCTTCAAGCTCAGCGATGAGGACAGGAAGGCGCTGGTGATCTTCCTGAAAAGCCGCCGCGGCGGCAACCTGGCCCAATCGTCCATCGAGAGCTTCCGCCTCAAGGCCACGGCCGCAACGCCCATTCCCGAGGGCGGCGCAGCGGCCCATGCGGGACCTGCGCTCACCGGCGCGGCGCACGGGGAACAACTGATCAACGATCTGGCCTGCCTCTCCTGCCACAAGCTCGGAGAGCGCGACGGCGGCATCTCGCCCGACCTTTCCTCTGAGGGCCTGGTGCGCGACCACGACTGGCTGATCGATCACTTCCGCAATCCGCGCTCCCGGATTCCGGACTCGAACATGCCCGCCTTTGCATTGCCCGAAGCGGATTTCGAGGACATGGCAACCTATCTGCTCTCGCGAACCGCGCCGCCCGCGCCCATGAGCCCTGCCGAGACATTCAAGAATCTGTGCGCGCGCTGCCACGGCGAAAAGGGCGACGGCGACGGCATCAACGCCATCTATCTCGACCCGGCGCCGCGCGACCTCACCAAGGCCGAGTTCATCAACAGCAAGCCCCAGGCGCGCTTCCTGGCGTCGCTCACCCTGGGCGTGCCCGGAACCTCCATGCCCCCTTGGGGCAAAGCGCTCGACGGCGAGCGGATTCAGACCCTGCTCGACTATGTGGGTCAAGCCTGTGTGCATGAGCCGCGCCGGCAGTTGAAGCCGCGCAAGGTGCCGGAGATCAATCCCGTTCCCATGTCGGCCGAGTCGGTCGGCCGCGGAGAAACCATCTTCCTCGCCCGCTGCACCGGATGCCACGGACGCAAGGCCGACGGCAGAGGCCCGAACTCCCTGGACATCGCGCCGCGGCCGCGCAACCTCAGAAATTCGGCCTTTATCAACAGCACTCCGGACCGGCGTCTCTTCGAGTCGGTCATGTATGGCGTCGAGGGAACGGCCATGCCTTCATGGATGGACTATGGACTCTCGCAATCCGACGTGGGCGACATCCTGAACTACATTCGCAGTCTGAATGAAAACAGAAAGTGAGACAGACAATGAGCGTGGGAATATCTCCAGGGTCTGTAACGGCACAGCAACCACCAAGTGATTCGACCGCTGCGGTTGCCACCGCGGAAATTCACCGGGACACTACGGTGAAGTGGTTTCTGCTTGGCGCGGTGGGATACTTCTTCATCGTAGGCATCGTCGCGCTGATCATCGCGGCCAAGTTTGTTTGGCCGCAGTTTCTGGGCTCGATTTCCTACTTCACCTACGGCCGCATGCGCCCCCTGCACGTCAACGGAATGCTCTTCGGTTGGCTGCTGGCGGCGGACATGGGCCTGGCATACTACATTGTTCCGCGCCTCTGCGGCGTCAAGCTGTGGAGCGAGAAGCTGGGCGTGGCCACCTCCATCTTGTGGAACGTGATCATCCTCAGCGCGGTCGTCACCCTGCTCGGCGGATACCAGAAGGGCTTGGAGTACGCCGACCTGCCAACCTGGGTCGCCGTGCTGGTGGTCATTGCCTGGGTGATGTTCGGCGTCAACATCTTCGCCACCATCGCCACCCGCAAGTATGAGCAGATGTATGTCTCCACGTGGTACCTGATGGGCACCATCCTGTGGACCGCGTTCGTCTACCTGACGGGGAACTTCGCGACCCTGCTGCCCGGCATTACCGGCGTCAACCAGGCCAACCTGACCTGGATGTACACCCACAACGCCGTGGGCCTCATCTTCACGCCCGCCGGCCTGGCCATTGCCTACTACTTCATCCCCAGGGCATCGAATACCCCCCTCTACAGCCACAAGCTGTCCATGGTTGGATTCTGGGCCCTGGCCTTCGTCTATGTCTGGACCGGCGCCCACCATATGCTGCACGGGCCCATCTCGCAATGGCTGCAAACCGTCGCCATCGTCTTCTCGGTCATGCTGCTCATCCCTGTCTGGTCCGTGGTCTACAACTTCATCGCCACCATGAAGGGCCAGTGGCACCAGTTGGGCGACAACGTCTCTCTCAAATTCCTCATGTCCGGCACGGTCTTTTATCTGCTCACCTGCTTCCAGGGGCCCATGCACAGCCTGCGCTCGGTCAACGCCATCGTTTCCAAAACCGACTGGATCCCGGGCCACGCCCACATGGCCGTGCTGGGCACCTTCTCGTTCATCACCATGGCCGGCGTGTATTACACCATTCCCCGGATCTTCAAGACCAGGCTCCATTCCGAAGCGGCCGCCAACTGGAGCTTCTGGCTGTTCATGATCGGCGGTCTCAGCATGTTCACCTCGCTGTGGCTGGGCGGACTGTGGCAGGGCCTGCAGTGGAACGATCCGAAAATCCCATTCATCGACACCGTCGTCGCCTTGAAGCCGGTGTGGACCGTGCGCTTCTTCTCCGGAATCCTGATCTTCTCGGGAATCATCCTGTTCCTCTACAACATCCTGTCGACCGCACTGGGAAGCGCCCAGGCCAAGACCGAACCGGCGCGCTAAGCGAAGGGAGATCCTATGCTGCACAAGACCGATTCCAATGCATTCCTCTTCGTGGTGGCCGCCCTGGGCCTGTTCTTTATCGGCGGGCTGCTTACCACCGTGGCTCCGCCCCTGCTCGACAAAAGCTGGGACAAGCCCTTTGAAAACCAGGACCCCGCCAACGGTCCCACCGGCAAGCTGGTCGGCTACACCGACCAGCAGATGCGGGGATACAAAATCTATATCCGCGAGGGCTGCAAGTATTGCCACACGCAACAGACGCGGACGCTGCTCTCTGACGTGAAGCGCTCCGGATGGAAAGGCGTCGACTCGCCGGTTTCAACCCCGGATGAGTTCGTCTACGACTATCGCCAGACCTTCGGCACCAAGCGCACCGGACCCGATCTTTCCCGCGTGGGCGGCAAGTACAACGCGCAATGGCACGCCGCTCACTTCCGCAATCCGCGGGACCTGGTCCCCGGCTCGATCATGCCTCCCTTCCCCTGGATTGCAAACAATCCCGAGGAGTTGAACGCACTGGTCGCTTACCTGCAGACCCGGGGCCGCGCCAAGGACTGGCGTCCCGACAACGACTACGAGAAGTGAGGCGAGGCGATGACCGACTACACCTACCAGAGCGTGTATTTCTCCTACTTCCTGTTCCTCCTGCTGGTGGCCGGGGCGGCTTACTTCTTTATCCGCTCGCTCAAGGACGGATACATGGGTAAGAACAGCGAGGAGCCGAAATACCGCATGCTCCAGGACGATAACGAAGATGAAGCTACGCTACCCAGCGGTGCCAACGCGCCGCGGAGGCCATGATGACTGAGAAACCCCAATCCGAGCTGAAAGAATACGCCGGCGGATGGATCACGGAGCGCAAGGGAACAGGCATTCCGCCCTTCTTGAAATTCGCGTTCCCGGTGATCGCCGTCGCTTGCTTCGCCTACCTCTTCGTCTTCATGAACGGCGAAGTCAACCACTCCACGCGCGGCGCGCTGGTGCGGCAGTTGAATGCCGTCACCGGCAGCTCTAACCACTTCATGTACATCGTGGCCGGCTTGATCGCGGTGTTCGCGATCATCCTGTTCACTTTCCTGTTTGGCAAGCCGGGACACAAGGAATAAAAGAGCGGACATGGCGCAGCAAAGCAAACAAGACGGTCAATTCGACCTGATCGGCGGGGCAGGATACTGGATGGAGATGGTCAAGTGCCAGGACGCCTGCCCCGTCCACACCGACGCGTGCGGCTATGTGAACGCGATCGCCGAAGACCGCGACCAGGACGCATACCGCATCGCCCGCGCCACCAATCCGTTCGCCTCCATCTGCGGCCGGGTCTGCGGCGCTCCGTGCGAGGCCAATTGCCGCCGCGGCAGCCTGGACGCCCCGGTTGCCATTCGCGCGCTCAAGCGCTTCGTCACCGGCCAGTTCGGCCCGGAGAGCGGAGACTTCGCTGCCTACCGCGAAGCATGCAACCAGCAGATGCTGCCGCCCAACCGCGGCGACTATGAGCCGGTTGCGGTGGTGGGCGCGGGAGTCGCCGGGCTCACCGTGGCGCACGACCTGGTTCAACTGGGCTACAAGGTTACCGTCTTCGAGGCCCACTCCACACCAGGAGGCATGTTGACGGCCGGCGTGCCGGTCTTCCGCCTGCCGCGCCAACTGGTGATGGCGGAGATCGACGCCATTTTGTCGCTGGGCGTCGAATTGAAGTGCAACCAGCGGCTGGGCCGCGACTTCTCGATTCAGAGCCTGCGCGCGCAAGGCTTCAAGGCCGTCTTTCTCGGCGTCGGACTGCCCAAGGGACGCAAGCTCGACCTGCCCGGCGCCAGCCTCGCCGGCGTATACGACGGCATGGATTTTCTGCGCGCCTTCAATGAAGGCAACCCGCTGCCGGTGGGCAAGCGGATCATCGTCATCGGCGGCGGCAACGTGGCCTACGACGTGGCTCGCTCCGCCATGCGCCCGCTGCGGCAGCTCGAACCCGAAGACGCAACACTCGAGATGCACAGCAGCGAATCGGTGGCCTACGATGTGGCCCGCTCCGCCATGCGGCTCGGCGGCGACAAGGAAGTGCACGTCGTCTGCCTGGAGAAGCTCTCCGAGATGCCGGCCGACGAAATCGAAGTCGCTGAGGGAGCCGAAGAGGGCCTGCTGCTGCACAACTCCCGAGGTCCGCGAGAGATCGTGGGCCAGGACGGAAATGTAGCGGCGCTGCGGACCGTCGAGTGCTCCGCGGTCTTCGATGCCAATGGGCGCTTCAACCCCAGCTTCAACGAGGCCAATGTCGAGGTCATTCCTGCCGACACCGTCATCTTCTCCATCGGACAATCTTCGGATTTGTCCTTTCTGCAGCCGGACGACGGCGTCGAGTCTGTGCGCGGGCTCATCAAGGTGGACCCGGAGACCTACCAGACCACCGCTCCCGACGTGTTCGCCTGCGGCGACATTGCGCACGGCCCGCGCCTGTTCATCAACGCCATTCGTTCGGCGCAGATCGCGGCCCGCTCCATGCACGATTTTCTGCGCGGCTCGCGCACCGAGGAAGTGGTGCTCTCCCACTGGGAACCCGCGGCCTACACCATGCGCGAAGACTGGGACCAGCTTCGCCGCGCCCATCCTCCGGTTGCGCCCGCGCGCGAACGCGCTAACTCATTGCAAGTGATCGAGCAGCCTTACCCGGAGGATGCGGCGAGGACACAGGCGGCGCGCTGCCTGCGCTGCAACGTCAACACGGTTTTTGAAACGGCAATGTGCGTGGCCTGCGCGGGCTGCGTCGATGTCTGCCCCGAGAGCCTGATCCGGCTGACTGGAGTAGCGGAGTTGTGCCGCACCAACGAAGGGCGCGACTGGGTCGCCGGCCTGCTGGCTGTGCCGCCGGCGAAGTTGGCAAGCTTCAGCGCGGCGCAACTGGAGGGCCTGGGCGGCGTGCTGCTCAAGGACGAGAGCACCTGCATCCGCTGCGGCCTGTGCGCGGCCCGCTGCCCTTCCCACGCCATCACCATGCAGCGATTCAATTTCCGCCGCGAATGCGTCACCGTCCCCGGACTCAATCCAAAACTGAACCACGGCAACAGCCCGGCGAAAGCGGGGCCGGAGTAGTGGCTCCCGCGGGCCAGTCCATCCGGTGGATCTTCCTTGCCGATGAGCCGCCCATATTTTCTCTTGCCAGCGCAGCTTCACTTTGGTTTCGTTCCAGCCGACTTCAGGAAGGGTCATGACTCCCGGCGATTTCTATCTCACCCTGGCCTTCGGCTTTGTTAGCAGTTTGCATTGCGTGCTGATGTGCGGACCCATCGTGCTGACCTATAGCGTGGCCGCCAACACCGGGGCCGCGGGGCGGTCCCTCTTGCCCATGCACCTGGCCTATAACGCCGGCCGGACGCTTACCTACATGCTGCTCGGCGCGGTCGCCGGGCTGTTGGGCGGGGCCATGGGCTGGGTAGGGCGGCTGGCCGGAATCGAAAACGTTGCGGCCGTCGTCGCCGGCATCGCCATGGTCATCGCCGGGATGGCCCTGTTCGGCTTTGGCCCCGCAACGAAGGGCTGGCGCGGCCTCGCGCTTCCTGGGCGGTTTCTGCGGCCGGTGGGAAAGCTGATTTCCTCGCGCGCCCCGTACAGCAAATTCGCCTTGGGACTGGTGATGGGCCTGCTGCCCTGCGGCCTGGTGTACGCGGCGTTGATGAAGGCTATGGGCGAAGCCACCGCGCTGGGCGGCGCGCTGACCCTGCTGGCTTTTGGCTTGGGAACAAGCGTCGCGCTGGTGGTGATCGGGCTAGGCTCCTCCGCGGCCACGCGCAAGCTGACGCGTTGGGGCGCAACGGTCTCGGCCATCACGGTGATGGCCATGGGAGCCCTGCTGATTGCACGGGGCGCGATGGCCGGGCCGGTCATGCACTGTCACATGCGGCACATGGGTTTCCACTAGAGGATGAGGCGGGATATGACCACTTTGAAAGTAGAATCCAGCGAAACAAAGCCCGCGCGAATCACTCTTCCCGGCGCCAGGTTTCATCGTGTGCGCAAGACCGTGCAGTTGCTTTGCGTGGTCGCCTTCATTCTGCTGCCGCTCTTCAACGTGATGCGCTTCGATCTTCCACGGCAGCGGTTCTATTTCTTCGGCGCGGAGTTGTGGATCAGCGAGTTCTCCATCATCTTTCTCTCGCTCATGTTCCTCATGGTCACCATCGCCGCGGTGGCCATGCTCTACGGTCGCATTTATTGCGGCTATCTGTGCCCGCAGATGATCTTCAGCGAGGCCGCCAACGCGCTGGAGGCGCGGATCGCCCGCGCCGTCAAACGCAAACTTCCAAAGCTCGGCAAGCTTGCCCAGCGCATCCTTGCAACAGCGCTCTTCTACACCGTCCTGCTTCCGGCGGCGGTGTTCGTCACTTTCGTTTTCGTTTCGTTCTTTGTGCAGCCCGCCGACTTGCTCCACCGGCTGCTCTCGCTCGATATCCGCTCGGCCGGCGGCATTGTCGGCGCCAGCGTCACTCTGCTCACCGTCGTTGACTTCGCCTTCTTCCGCCAGCGATTTTGTACCGCGATCTGCCCCTATGGCTACTTGCAGAACATGCTGGCTGACAGTCATACGCTGCTGGTCCACTATCGCGACCCGGCCTCGGAATGCATCCACTGCGAAAAATGCCTGCGCGCCTGTCCAATGGGAATCGACATTCGCCGTTCGTCGCGCCAGCTTGAATGCACGCACTGCGCCGAATGCATCGATGCGTGCTCGCAGGTTCTCGGCAAGCTGGGCAAGCCGGGGCTGATTCAATACGCATGGGGCGATTCCGGCTACCACGCGGTCCAGGAAAGCTCGTGGTATCGCCGCCTCGGCCTGCGCGACGGCAAGCGCGTGGCCGTGCTGCTGCTGATCCTGGTGTATGCCACGGGCCTGACCATCGCCATCTCCTTGCGGCAGCCCGTTCTGGTGCGCGTCATGCCCAATCGCATCACGCTCTACAACCTGGAAAGCGACGGGCTGATCCACAATCGCTTCCGGCTCGTGGCCATCAATCGCGGACCCACCGATGCCAGGGTCGCCGTTTCGCTGGCCGATTTGCCCGCGGCGCGCATCCTGGGCATGGACTCGATGGTGGCGCTGAAGCCCGGCGAGAGCGTGCAGCGGGAATTCGATGTCGCCGCCCCCGCTACGGCAGTCGGCGCCGGCATCAACCGCATGCGCATTCTCACCCAGGTCGTGCCCGCGCAGAAAACAGAGGAATTTGCGGAGACGTTTTTCGCGCCCGCGCCGCTGGACTCTTCGTCGCCACCCGCCAGCGGCGGCAAACCATAATGCGGAAGGAATCCGGTTGCATGTCCGGCCTCCGCCGGGCCGCGAACCGCAAGGAGCCATGATGGAAAGCAGCAACAGCGTGTTGGAGTCAACTTCGATCAGCCGGCCCGTGGCCCCGCTGACCGTGTTATTGGCGGTGGTGTTCGTGGTGTTCTGCGCCATCCTGGTCTGCGCGTATGTGGGCACCCGGCGCGCCAACCCGGTGATGCTCGATCAGCAGGGCAAGCCGCTCAATAGCCAGGCGGAACCCGCCGCCAACGGAAAAAGATAGCCCATGGCCCAGCAAGCAACCTGCGGGCTCTGCGAACTTCCCTGCGGGCGGAAGCCGCTGCTGCGCGCCTCCGAAGCCGGTGAGATTCCGTTCTGCTGCATGGGCTGCGCCAACGTGTACGCGATTCTGCTGGAGAGCGGCGTGCTCGCCAGCGGGCAAAATCTGCGTGAAACCGAGGTCTTCCGCCGCAGCCTGGAGCTGGGGCTGATCTCGAACCCCGAAACCGCGCCCCAGGACGCCGTGGCCATCGATCCCCATGCGCCCACCCAGGAGGTGTTGCTCCAGGTCAGCGGAATGTGGTGCTCGGCCTGCGCCTGGCTCATCGAACACGCGCTGCGCAACCTGCCCGGCGTGGTGTCGGCGGAGGTCTTCTTTGCCTCCGACCTGGCCAAGGTCAAGTACTGCCCCCAGTACCTTCCCCTGGACGCGATTCCCTCGCGCATCGCAAGCCTTGGCTACCGGGCGGCCGAGTACGACGGCGGAAACGGCGCCGCCAAGGAAGAGATTCGCGACCTGCTCCTGCGGCTTGGCGTCTCCGCCTTCCTGTGGGCCAACATCATGGGATTCAGCACCATCCTCTACGTTGGCTACTTCGAGCAGATCGCCCCCAGCGCCAGCCGCTTGCTCCCGTTGCTGCTGCTTCTGCTCGCCACTCCGCTGGTCTTCTACTGCGGGTACCCCATCCTGCGCTCCGCCTTCTTGGGACTGCGAAACCGGCAGATTCGCATGGAGACCCTGCTCGCGCTGGGCATTCTCACCGCCTACTTCCTCAGCGCCGCTCAGGCCCTGCGCGGCCAGACCCACGTCTATTTCGACACCGCCGCGGCCATCGTAACCCTGGTCCTCGCCGGAAAATTGATCGAGCGCGGTGCCAAAGACCGCGCCGCCCGCTCCATCGCGCTGCTTTACCGGCTCATGCCCAGGAAGGCGCGGGTGAAATGCGCGGCCGGCGAGCGCTTTGTGTCCATCGAGGCCCTGGAGCCCGGTACCGTCTTCGTCGTCAAGGCCGGCGAGCGCATTCCTGCCGATGGCGTCGTTCTCGAAGGCGAAACCCACGCCGATGAATCGCTGCTGAGTGGAGAATCCGCTCCCATTGCCAAGCGGCCCGGCGTCCAGGTCGTTTCCGGGAGCCTCAACGCGGGCAGCGTAATCCAGGTCCGCGCCACCCGCACCAGCGACCAGAGCGCCCTGGTCCAGATTATCCGCCTGGTGGAGCGGGCGCTCAGCAGCCGCGCGCCCATCGAGCGCGCCGTGGACCGCATCTCGCGCATCTTCGTCCCCGCGGTGGTCCTGCTCGCCGTGGGCAACTTTGCGCTTCTGGCCGCGCTCCACGCCGGCATCGGCCCGGCGCTGATGCGCGCCACCACGATTCTGGTCATCGCCTGCCCCTGCGCGCTCGGACTGGCCACCCCGCTGGCCATTACCGCCGCGGTCGGCGCCGCTTCGCAGGCGGGCCTGCTGATCGGCGATAGCAGGGCCCTCGAAACCATGGGCAAGATCGATGTGCTGGTGCTGGACAAAACCGGCACGGTGACTCACGGCAATTTTCGGCTCCTCGATTACGCCCTGCTCCCGGACGCCAAGGCGGCCTTCTCTCCTGGTCGCGACGATGAAGAGCTGTTTCTCGCCGAGTACCTGCCGCGAATCTGTGCCATCGAAGCCTATTCCGAGCACCTTCTGGGCCGCGCCGTTGTTGACTTTGCACGCCAGCATACACTGCGGCCTCTCGAGGCGGAGAACATCGAGATTCGCAAGGGAGAGGGCGTCGGCGGGGTCATCGAAGGCCGCCGCGTCTTCATCGGAAACCGGCAATTGATGGCCGCCATGGGCTGCGAACTCGACGCCGAAGCGGAGCGGCGAGCTCAGGAGTGGCAGCAAGCGGGCCGCACCGTGGCCTTCTTCGCATTCGACGGCGCAGTGCGCGGGCTGCTGGCCTTTGGCGATCAGATCAAGCCCGGCGCGGCGGAGATGGTCAAGCGGCTGCGGGAACGCGGCATCGCCGTCGAGCTGGTCTCCGGCGATGCCTGGCCGACCACCGCCATGGTGGCCCGCCAAATCGGCATCGACGACTTTATCGCCGAAGCCTCCCCGGCCGGCAAGGCCACGCTCATTCAGCAATTGCAACAGGCCGGAAAGCGTGTCGCCATCCTCGGCGACGGGGTCAACGATGCGCCTGCGCTGGCCCAGGCTGACCTCGGCATCGCTCTTGGCACCGGCGCCGACATCGCCATGAGCGCCGCCCCCGTTGTCCTGGTGAGCGGCTCCCTGGCCAAGGTCGAAGAAGCCTTCCGTTTGGCCGCCAAAACCACGCGCGTGGTGCGGCAGAATCTGTTCTGGGCCTTTTTCTACAATGCCGCTGGCATCACCCTGGCCGTCTGCGGCGTCCTCTCCCCCATTCTCGCCGCCGCCGCCATGCTGCTGTCGAGCACCTCGGTGGTGGCCAACTCCATGCGCCTCACCCGGCTCCGGCCACCGGAAGCGGCCTCCGGTTGAGGCGATCGCGGTTCCACAATTGCTGTGCTCTGGAACCAATACTCTCAAGTGGCCTATTCCTCAAGAAAATGCCACCTTCAACACCTCCGCAAAGCGCAAGTGAATTGCGGAACCGCTCTAAGGGCAGGCAAGTGCTTTTCGTTTGTTTCCGCTTTCGATCTCTCGCCCCGGTAAGGTGACGGCGTTCACTGCCGAATTGACAATGTTTCGCGCTAAGATGATGGTTAAAGGAAGTTTGCCCATGGGACGGTCCAGTTCATCCATGCAGCTTACCAGGGCTGCCGATTATGCGGTGCGCGTCATGGTTCACCTGGCCACGCTGCCCGCCAGCGAACGCTCCCTGCTGCCCGCCCTGGCCCGCGCCACGAGCACCCCGGCCAGCTTCCTGTCCAAGGTCCTGCAGGCCTTGTGCCGCGCCGGATTCATTGCTTCGCGACGCGGACAGGCCGGCGGCTTCGAGATTCTCGACCCCGGACGGCAGGCCTCCATCCGCCAGGTGATAGAGGCCATCGACGGCCCCATCTGCTTGAACCTCTGCCTGACCTCCGGAGCCTCCTGCAGCCGCAAGTCCTACTGTCCGGCGCACCCCATCTGGTTCAAGGCGCAAGAGGCCATGCTGGCTGTCCTGGACGGGGCCACCGTCGCCGAATTGGCCGGCCAGACGGTGGCGCTGCGCTAGCGAAACGGCTCCGCGGCAACGCCCGCTATGACTTCGCCGGCTGGCTCGCTTCGACCTCCGCCAGCATCGGGGAGTCTACCGCGTCGGCGAGTCTGCGGGTCATCATCTGGAAGTGATAGCCCATCACCGCCAAAGTCATCGCCGCGCCCACGCAATGGCGATAGCGCGTGGCCACCGTCAGCAGAAACTTCCAGTAGCTCCACCGCTGCCTGCCGAAAACTCCCTGGCGCAGAATCGACGTGACAAAGGCGCGCGCATTGCCGACCGTAATCCACTGCTGCCGGGTGTTTTGCGTGGCCCGCTCGTGCCTGCCGGGCCGCGGGTGAGTTCGGCTCAGGTAGAGTTTGACCCGCTCATAATAGGCCTCGCAGGAGTAAATCCTCTTCAACACCGAGCGATATCCTTCCACCAGCCGCTGCGCGTCCATGCTGGGAAGAAAATTGAGCTTGTCGTCGGTGTTGTCGCCGTGCCCCGCGTCCAGAATCCGGCCCTCCTTCCACAAGCGCCGGAACAGCTGCGTCCCCGGCATCGCTTGCAGCAGCCCGACCATGGCAATGGGAATGCCGCTCTTCTGGATGAACTCCACCATGCGATCGAAGATGTCCTCCCGATCCGTGTCGAACCCCAGAATGAAGCCGCCCATCACCTGCATGCCATAGCTCTGGATGGTCGCGATGCTGTCCAGCAGGTTGCGCCGCGTGTTCTGCAGCTTGTTGCTCGCGATCAGGCCCGATTCATCCGGCGTCTCGATGCCCAGGAAGACGGAGACAAAACCCGCGTCTTTCATCAGTTGCATCAGTTCCGGATCGTCGGCCAGGTTCAGCGAGGCCTCGGTGTTGAAGTCGAAGCTGGTCTTGTATTGGCTGCGCCATTCGGCCAGCGCCACGCATAACTCCTTGGCCCGAGCCTTGTTGCCGATGAAGTTATCGTCAACGATAAACACCGCTTCCCGCCAGCCGGCCTCGCGCAACTGGTCCAGTTCGGCCAGCACCTGCGCCACGGCCTTGGTCCGGGGACGGCGTCCATAGATTTCGATGATGTCGCAAAACTCGCAGTTGAAGGGGCAGCCGCGCGAGTATTGCACGGCCATGGTGGAGTAGCGGTGCATCTTGATCAGGCTCAGGTCGGGCAAGGGGCTGGTGGCCATCTCCGGCCTTTCGGCGGCCTGATAGACTCGCTTTGCCGTGCCCTGCTCCAGGTCGGATGCCAGGCCCGCAATCAGGGCCTCGGCCTCGCCGACCACGATGTGGTCCGCCTTCAGGTCCTCCGCGGAGAGGCTGCTGGCGATCGGCCCACCCACCACCGTCGGCAATCCGCGCGCGCGGCAGCGCTCGACGATGGCCGCCATCGAATCGCGCTGAATGTGCATCCCGCTCACCATCACCACATCGGCCCAGGCCAGGTCCCGGTCACGCAGCCGCTCCACATTCGTGTCCACCAGGCGCTTTTTCCACCCGCCCGGCAACAGAGCGGCCACCGTCATCAGCCCCAGCGGAGGCTGCGCCGCCCGCTTGCCCAGAAACTTGAGCGCATGCTTGAAGCTCCAATACGTATCGGGGAATTCCGGGTAAATCAACAGGGCGTTCATCGGCAACCTCCTTGGGAAGACAGGCGGCTCGCGAACAGGACTGGTTGCTCTCGGTTTCCAAGGCCGGTTTCAGCGCATCGGACACCGCTGCGGCTGCGCGCGAGGCGGCGCACTGCTCCCAAACTAGAGTGTTCCGCTGCCCCGGCTTGAATGCTGTTCAAAATGAACCACTTCACCGCAAACGGCCGCGGGGCTGCATCCTAGTGCTCGCAGAACTCACGGTTGGCGCAGCCGCCGCCCTGGCCGCGGCAGGGACCGCCCAGGCCGCAGCCGGAGCCCGCCTCCGAGAAATTGCCGGCGTGGCTTCCCCCCTTGGAGATGGCCCCCGCGCCGCCGCTGATCAGCCTTTTCACCGTGCCGCCGCATGATGGACACGATTCGATCGCCTGATCCGACATCTTCTGGCGCACCTCAAAACGGCATCCACATCCACTGCACTGATAGTCGTATGCTGGCATCGCAATTCCCTTTCGATTGATCCGGATACTGCCGCCATTATACGAAGCGCGCGCGTTGGCTGCTCGGGCGCTTTCGCCTTGCCCCTCAAGCTCTTCCAAAGGTGCGCTTGACTCGCTTACCATGCTCTTTGTATGCGTCTCTTTGTTGGCCTGCCCCTGCCCGCCGTGGCAATCGACGAATTGTCGTCGGTCGCGGCGCGCCTGCGATCCAGCTCAGACGCGCTGCGCTGGACAGCGCCCGATTCCTGGCACATCACGGTGCAGTTTCTGGGCAACACCGAAGGGAAACAATACGAATGCACGGTCCAGCGACTGCGACAAGTGCGCGCGCCCGGCGTAGCGATCGCGCTGGACGGCCTGGGAATCTTCGATCGTGCCGGAGTCTTCTTCGCCGGAGTGAAGGTCTCACCCAAGCTGCTGGCGCTCCAGGCAGGCGTCACGGCAGCCACCGCGCAGTGCGGATTCGTCGCCGAAACTCGCCCCTACCAGCCTCATATCACGCTCGCCCGCGGAGGTGCGGATCGGCAAGGCCTGCTCAAGCTCAAAACCAGAATCTTGCCCCAGCCTGCGTTCAGCAGGTTTGTCGCCGGCGAATTCATCCTGTACGAGAGTTTTCTCGATGCGGGCGCCGCACGCTACGAAGTCCGCGAGCGGTTTCCGCTGGGTGGGCCATAGGCCTCTGACCGCGTGATTTCGCGCCGTCCCAACCTTGCGGCAAGGACAAAGTCGCCGCAAGGATAGGGCACGGAGATGCATTCTTATATCCCCAGGGCCAGCGGAAAACGCTTGAGCTCTTCGGGAGTTGAGGCGTTCGGAACCGAGCAGCCGGGCGCGGCGATGTATTTGGCTCCCGCCTGCTCCCTGGCTTCCGTCCATTGCTTGCGGATTTCCGCCACCGTCAGCTTTTCGTAGTCCACCTCGTCCACTCCGCCCGCGATGGTCTGCGAGAATTGCCCGCGAATTTCCGAGACCGGAATCCCGCTGGTCTTGAGCGAGTACTGAACTACCGGCGCATGAAGATCTTTGAACTGGTCGATGTACGGCCGCTCCAGATTGTGCAGATGCAGGAAGGTCAGCTTGCTGTCGGCCAATGCATCGAAGACGCGCCGGTCATAGGGACGGCTGAAGCGCTCATAGTCGGCCACCGTGCCGAACTTCGCTGCCGCATTGAAGACGCCCACCAGCGCGCCCGATGCGCCGATCTCCTTGATCTGCCGAATGTGATTCAGTGTCGATTGCGTGATGGCTTCCAGGGCATCGTGCCACTGGTCCGGATGAGCCTGCTGGAAGCCGTGGATGGCATCGAGCACCTTGGGCCCGGCCTCCTCCGCTTGGGTCAGGCCGGAAAACTCGGGCTGCGCCCTGAACAGGATCATCGCCGTCATGTACGGGCCGTAAATGGTGTCGATGTAGTACGCGTCCCCATTCAGCCCGTCGCGAATGATCTTGAGCGTGGTGAGCTGATCCGGGAATGGAGAGGCCAGAGGCTTCAGCTCATGCCACTTGCCGGTCTCCGATTTCGGATAATCGAAGTCGTTCATCACCTTCACAATGTCGGTGTTGTAAGTGCGATGAAACTCCAAATGATCCTGGGCTTCCAGTTGCGGAGTCGGCCTCTTGTAGTGATGGTAGAACGTGTAGGGAGGCCGGTCCAGGTCCTGGCCGCCGAGCGCGCGATCCACGCGCTCCTTGTGCGTAAGCGTCGAGGTTCCAGCCTTCGCGCCCAACACCGGCCTCGCAAGCGCAAGACCGGCGGCGGCGGATGCAGCAGCAAGAAAATTCCTTCGATTCATCGTCAAGTTCTCCTCGGGAGTTGAGCAGCAGTGAACTTCCTGCAAACGGCGAGCAGGCCGCAACCCACTTGGCGCAGCCTGCTCTTCGATTTAGAAGCTGAGGCGCCCTCCCAGTTGCAGCGAGCGCGCGGTGTTGTAGGTGCTGGAAATCTGACCGAAGGTCGAACTTCCAAGAGTCGTGTTGGGCAGCGCAAACCACGGATGGTTGAAGATGTTCCGGGCTTCGGCGCGGAACGAAACGTTCACGCGGTCTTTGATGGAGACGGATTTCTTCAGCGTCGCATCCCAGTTGCCCGCGCCGGGGCCGGGCCCGCGCAGAGTGCTCGCCTTGGGCTCGTTGCCGAATTCGAACTCGTTCACCGCCGTAAAGGCTTTGGGGTTGATGAATCCGTTCACCCGGCTGTACAGGCTGCCCGAGGTCCCTCCGCTGACGCCGGGATTGATGTTGGGCCGCTGCACCGCCGCGCCGATCAGGCCGTTCTGGTTGTTCTGCGTGATGTTTAGCGGGAAGCCGTTCTCGTAGTAGGTGACCGCGCTCAACTCCCATCCGCCCACCGCTTCGTTCAACCATCCAGCGTGATTCAGGAACTTGCCTCCCCTGCCGAATGGCAGCAGGTAAGAACCGGCCAGCGTGAAGCGGTTCGGAACATCGATGAACGAGCGTCCATACTCCGACTTCAGATTGTAGATGTTCTGCGGGCCGACGTTCGAGTTTCCCGATGGACTCGAAGTCTCGTAAGAGCCATCGAAATTCCGCGACCAGGTATAGGTGCTCAGAAAGGTCAATCCGGAAGAGAATCGGCGCTCCACCCGGGCAGCAATCGAGTTATAGCTCGATGCGCTGTCGGTCGTGATCACGTTCACCGAGGCGAATTGCGGGAAGGGCAACAGCAGTTGGGAATAAGGAACCGTCTTCTCGCCGATCAGTCCCGGCCCTCCCGCCTGATAAAACGGGTTGGCGGTGGCAGCGTTGAGCGCGTCGGAGCCGAGAGCAAAGTGAGAGGGGTTCAATTGATCGATATTGGTTCGCCCTCCGCCGGCCGGTGATGCGCTGCCGCCGCCCTGCGGCGAGGGCAGAAGATGATGTCCGCGCGAGCCGACGTAATCCACCTCCAGGATCGTGTTGCGCGCCAGTTGGCGTTGAATGCCGGACGAGAATTGATAAATCACCGGAGACTTGATGTTCTCGTCGTAGGCCGCGATGGGATTGCCGATGCCGGTCAGCAGGCCGCTGGCGTTTCCGGTGGGCGCGAGTGGTCCTCCGGGGAAGGGATCGCCGAGCGAGAATCCGGCTGCCGGAGTCTGGTCGCCATCGTTGCTGGAAATGAGCTGTTTCTGCGTGGTGAATCCGGTCTGCAACGCCGCGGTGGCATCGTAGCGCAACGGCGAATAGAAGACTCCGGCCCCGCCGCGAATGGTGGTCTTCTGCCCCAGCGCATAGGCGTATCCAAGACGTGGAGCAAATTTGAATTTGGAAAGCTTCCCGGTCTCGTTGCGCCCGCCCGTGCCGGCAAACTCCAGGCCGCCGACCGTCCCCGGCAGATAACTCGCCAGCGGACTGGCGACGGTTGAATTGAAGCCCACCACCTCGTTGTTGTTCGCGTCCTTGAGCCCCGTCTCGTACTCGTAGCGCAGCCCGGCGTCGATGGTCAGCTTGCGCGTGACACGAAATTCGTCCTGCACGTAGGCGCCCCAGTAGTTGATGTACTGGTAGAAGCGCTGCGACTGCTCGATCTGCCCGCTGGTCGGCAGGCCCAGCAGAAGATCCGCGATGGCGCTGCCCGCGCTGCCGCCCTGGGGCGAGTTGGGAGCCTGTTCCGTGAAGTTGCCTGTGAAGTCGAAGTACCCCGGAGCATGGGAGAAATCGGTGAACGAAAGATCGATGGAGCGGTAATCGAAACCGGCCTTGATGCTGTGCCTGCCAACCTCCTTCGCAACCTGGGTAAACAGATTCCTGGACGACCAGAAATCCGTGGTCGCCGTCTGCACGCTCAGTGACGTGTAGTTCGTGATGTCCACCGGCGGAAAGAAATTGAACTGGTAGTTGTAAGCGGGCAGTCCGAGATTGGTCGGGCTGAAATTCTTGCTCAACGGCAGAATGGTGTTGGGGAAGCGGTTGAAGCCGAAACGAACGCTCAGTACCGTCGTTGGATTGATGGTGAAGATGTTGTTCAACTGCGTCGCGTCCACATGGCGGTCATAGGTAATCGATCCCGACCCCGGCACGGTTCCCAGTGCATTTCCAAACGGGATCAGCGAGCCGTAGTGCAGATAGGAGACGTTCGCCGCCCACCACTTGAAGAACTGGTGATCGAGCTTGCCGACAAACTCATCTCCGCGATCTTCCGGCCCCGGCGCAGGCAAGGTGTAGTTGACCGATCCGGAGGCCAGTCCCTTCAGGTTGGCGTGCGGAAAGTAGTTGACGATGTTCTGTCCCACCGTGCTGATCTGGCCCGACGGAATGATGTTATTCGCGAACGGCTGCCGGGTCTGCGGGTTATAGATGGTGATGGGAACCTGCGCGCCGCCATTGAGCACAAAACTCTGCGAGAAGTCGCCGGTGCGCTCAAGGTCGGTGGGAACCTGGTAATTGCTGGACAGGAAATTCCTTTCCCGAAAACCCTCCTCGGCAAAGAAGAAGAAGGTCTTGTTCCTTCCATGGTAAAGGTGGGGAATGACCACCGGTCCGCCGATCGAGCCGGCATAACTGTAGAAGGGAATGTCGGGCCGCGCGATGCCATCCCGATTGAAGAAGAAACTGTTGGCGTTGAAATCGGACTGGCTGGTGACGCCGTAAAGCGAGCCGTGCAGGCTGTTTGTCCCGGACTTCAACAATGTGTTGTAAACACCGCCGCCGGTCCTTCCCACTTCGGCGTCATAGGTGGTCACCTGCACCTTGAGTTCCTGCGTCGCTTCGGTGGCGGGAATGATGGTCGGCCGGTTCACGGTGTCGGTGATCGGCACCCCGTCGATCAGGTATTGATTCGTCGATTCGGGACTGCCGGCAATGGAGACCGTCGAGGTGTCGCTCTGGTCGATGAAACCCGACCCGCGAATCACCGGCAGAACATTCTGCGACACATTGATGACCGTGTACTGATTGCGCCCGTTCCCCGACGAGGTGGGCAGATCGAGAAGCTTTTCCTCTTCGAGAGCGGTCGACGTCGAACCGTTCGTGGTGTCCAGCAGCGGCGTGCCTCCGGACACTTCCACCGTTTGCGAAGCATCGCCAATTTCCAGCAGCACGTCCACGGTCACCGACTGCTGCGTTCCAACCACGATGCCGCCTCGCGCAAAGCGCTTGAATCCAGGGCTTTCGACGATGACCTGATAGCCGGCCGGATCAACCTGCGTGAAAACGTAGAGCCCCGCTCCATCCGAAACCGCGACGCGGGAGACATGCTTGGTTTCGTCCAGAAGCGTGACCTTGGCTCCGCCAATCACCGCGCGGCTGGGGTCGGTCACCAGGCCTCGCACCTCGGCGGAATAGGACTGCGCGAACAGCGGCGCCGAGATCAGCAACAGGGCGGCGCTGAATAGTTTGCGTAAAGAGATCATTGGAATCCTCCTGAAAATGAGCAATGGTAGGAAAGCTCGCATCTTCAATGCGGCCTTTCGCGGGCGCCGAATACACCTCCGGCATGAAGTGTTGTCTTGAATAAGGGATTTGGAATGAAACGCGCGGACGCGCGCTACCGTGCGGAGATGCGACAACAGCCAGTCGGCGGCGCAATTGCGGCGCCGGCCGATGCGGCAGCAGAAAAGAGAAGCCTTTCGCGGTCAATCATGCACTGCTCCAGGAAATGGCTAGAGAGGGATCGAGTCCATGCGCGGAAAAATCGCTTCCGTTCAGTCGAACATTCGATTGTCAGAATGCAATCGCGCCTGCGCAGGGTTATGCCGTATCGTCGCTGAGAGGATCAGCGACAACAGAGGGTGCGACAGGCGAGATGAAGAAAGGAATTCAAAATCATGTCTCTTTTGAATGTGCAAGACGATCCGGACTTGCTAAGTACGAAACGACCGCGCGTACCGGCACATTGACGCTAGTCTTGCACGGATTGAAGTCGATGTCAATTCGATTTTGCGAAGCGGCACGCGCAACTTCCGCATCGCCGCCGAGCGCGCTGCTCCCATGGTGCGCTCTCCATCCGCGCAAAGTCTACGAGCCGATCGCAACCTGAGTGCGCGGCATGGCCGCGTGAATCGCGCGGTCCAGATCGCCCATCAGATCCTCTTCGTCTTCGATCCCGACCGAGATACGCACCAGGTCCGCGGGCATTTTGCGCTCCGCCATCACCTCCGGCGGAACACTCGCGTGCGACATGCTCCCCGGCATGCTGATCGATGAATTCACGCTCCCGAAACTGACCGTGATGCGAAAGAATTTCGCGTGTTCGGCGATAGCCTTCGAGATGTCGCCCGATCCGGTCGTGAAGCTCAGCACCGACCCAGCCCCGCGCGCCTGCGACCGCTGCAGTCCATAGCCCGGGTCCTCGCTCAACCCCGGAAAATAAACCCTCTGAATGTCCTTGTGGATCGCAAGAAATTGCGCAATCGCGAGCGCGTTCTTCTGCTGGCAGTCCAGCCTCAGTTTCAGTGTCTTCAGCCCGCGCAGCAGCAGAAAGCAGTCGAACGGGCCGAGTGCGTTGCCCTCCGCATTCTGCGTGAAATAAATCTGCTCGGCCAGCGCCTCCTCCTTCACCACAATCGCCCCCGCCGTCACATCGTGGTGGCCGCCCAGAAACTTGGTCGCCGAATGAACCACGATGTCTGCTCCCAGGTCCAGGGGATTCTGCAGATACGGCGACATGGTGCTGTTATCCACCGACAGCAGCGCGCCGTGCGCGTGGGCCATTGCGGCCATGCGGCGCAGATCGATCACCCGCAGCATCGGATTGGTCGGCGACTCCACATGAATCAGCCGCGTGCCCGGCGTGATCTGCCGCTCGAAGCGCTCCGCATCGCGCGCATCCGCGTAGCGCACCGCAATGCCGCCGCGGTCGAGCACCTTCGAGAACAATCGGCACGTGCCCCCATACAAATCGATGTCGGCCAGGATTTCGTCTCCGCTCCGCAGCAGCTTGGTCATGGTGCTCAAAGCCGCCATGCCGCTTGAAAAGCAAAATCCGCGCGTCCCATTCTCCAGCAGCGCCACATGCTTCTCCAGAACCGCTCGCGTAGGATTGCCGCTGCGCGAGTAGTCGTATTCTCCAAACGAGTCCGCGTGCTCCTGCTCAAATGTCGCGGTCTGGTAAATGGGCGTTGAAATGGGGCGAAAGCGGTCGCCCGGCGCGGGATCGTAGCTCACAAGACGGCTAGCGAATTTCATGGGCGTCCCCTTCTACCGCGCCGTCGCAACCGGCGGCTGCAATGGCCTGTTCAAGGTCGGCAATGATATCTTCCGGCGCTTCGAGCCCCACGGAAAGACGCACCAGCCGATCCGTGATCCCCAGCCCCCGCCGCAACTCCGGCTCAAGATCCGCATGGGTGGTTGAGGATGGATGAGTAATCAGCGTCTCGAGGCCGCCCAGGCTTTCCGCCCGCGAACACAGCTTGACGCTGTTCAACGCCCTGATCGTCGCCTCCGCACCGGCTTTCAATTCGAACGCCAGCATTCCGCCCGCCGCGAGCTGCTGCTTCTCGGCCAGCGCCTTTTGCGGAAACGAGTCAAGCCCAGGATAGTAAACCCGTTCCACCGCCGGATGATCCTCAAGCCATCGAGCAATGATCGCGGCGCCCTCGCAATGGAGCTTGAGACGCACGGGAAGTGTCTTCATGCCCTGCAGCGTGAGCCAGGCCTCGAACGGAGCCTGCGTCGTGCCGATGGTCTTGCGGATCAGCCGCAGGCGCTCCAGCAGGTTCTCGTCGCGCGTGGCCACGGATCCGCCGACCGTGGCGTTGTGCCCGTCGATGTACTTGGTCGTCGAAAGCACCGAGATGTCGGCCCCCAGTTCCAGAGGCTTTTGAAGAAGCGGAGTCAGGAAAGTGTTATCGACGGCAAGAAGAATCGAATGCCGCTTTGTAATCCGCGATACCGCCTCAATGTCGGTCAGCTTCAGCGTGGGATTGCCGGGCGTCTCGATGAACACGATGCGGGTTGCCGCCGTGATGGCCGCTTCGATGTTGGCCGGCTCGGAGGTGTCAACGAACGATGCCGTGATTCCCAGGCCGTCCAGCACTTCGCGAAACAGGCGCATCGTGCCCCCGTACACCACATCGGAAATCACCGCGTGATCGCCGGCTTTGAGCACGGAAAGAAAGAGCGTGGCGATGGCCGCCATGCCAGTTCGAAAACAGACCGCCGGGGGCGTTCCTTCCAGCGCGCCGATGGCCTTTTCCAGCGCATCCACCGTCGGGTTCGAAACCCGCGAGTAGCTGAAGCCCTTGTCGACGCCCACCGCGTCGTGAACAAATGTGCTGGTTTGGTAGAGGGGAAAGAGGATTGAACTGGCGTGAGAGTCCAGTGTTCGTCCGCCGTGAATGGCGACTGTGGAATCATGCAGGTCTTTTGTGCTCAACGCAATCTCCATCGATTTTGGTGAATTGGGGAGGTCCAGAAACAACTCTGCCGCCGAGGAGACCCCCAGGCGGCTGCCAGTATGGAGATTGAGTCGGTGAACTCAGACTTCCGAAGCTGGCCTACCACCGCCTGGGGTGCGCATGGCCATAAGCATTCGAGGTGTGAGAATCGTCGTCAATTTGGAGTGTCCGGCCTTTGAGAATTCAACAAAATCATAGCACGCCGATGGGACGGTTTGTTGACGGTTCCGGGTTTTGAAGACGGCCCACCCGCCCCCGCTACGGCTACGGCGTCTTGGGCGTTGCGCTGTCCTTCGCATCTGGCTCGGCCTTTGGAGCCGCGGCATCGGGGACCTTCTGCGGAGCGGGCCCCTGGCCCGCGGCCTTCTGGCGCTGGTCGGCCGCTTTCTGCAATTCTTCCTCGTGCCTGGCCTTTTCCGCCGCCGCTTCGGCGTCGGTCACGTAGCGGAAAACCTGCACCCGTCCCGGGAATTGCTCGGTGGTGAAAACCCGGTTCTGCTTGTCGATGGCAACTCCCACCAGCGCCTTGAACTGGCCCGGCAACTCGCCGTGGCCGGTGCCGATATAGGTGAGCAACTGGCCTTCCCGATTGAAGACCTGAAGCCGGTCTTCCACTTCGTCCGCCACCCAGATATGCCCGTCGCCATCAACCGCGATGCCCTTGGGCCGGGCCAGGTATCCGGGTCCATCGCCGTGCTTGCCGAACAGGCTCACGAAGTTTCCGTCGGCATCGAAGATTTCCACCCGGTTGTTGAGAGTGTCGGTCACGTAAACATTGCCGTCCTGATCAACCGCCACTCCCTGCGGCGCGCCAAAGTCGCCCGGCGTGGTCAGGTAGTGATTCTTGCCCCCGGTCCCGATGCGCCGCAGCAACTTGAGTGTGTCGGCGTCATAAACAATCACCTGATCCTGCTGGGTGTCCACCACATACAGAAAGCGGTTGGTCGCGTCCAGGGCCAGGCCGACCGGATCCAGCAGCCCCTCGGTGATCTGCCCTTCCACCTCGTGCTTGGCATTGAAGACCAGCACGCGCCGCATCTTGCCGTCGGAGACAAAAAGCCGGTCGTCGTCATCGATGGCCAGCCCGTTGATCCAGCCAAAGTGGGCCTCGTAGCCGTTGCGGATCATCTGAGTGTCGTGGGTCTGCTGGTTGAAGATGAAAACCGCTCCGACTTTTTGATCGGCCACGTAAACCAGCCCCTTGGAATCGATGGCGATGCCGTAGGGTCCAATCAATTGGAAGGGAAACGTCTTGGGATTGTATTTCTCGGCCTGCGACTGGCCGCCCGCCAGGCGATCCATCCAGGTGGCCTTGGCTTTGACGCTGGCGGCCGGCGTGTAATCGACCTTGGCCCCGGCAAAATAATCCAGCCAGCGCACGCGCGCGATGTTGGGCGGGCTGGGCCACACCAGCTTGGTGGGGTCGAAACCGAATTTGCGCGGGCCCTCCTCGGATTGAGCAGGCGTTGTGTCGGCCTTCTTTTTCTTGTCCGCATGGGCTGAAAACGGCAGGGCCAGGCCCAGCGCCAGCAACAGGAAAAGGGCCAGCGGCCTGGGCGTGCGCATCGAGTTGACGAGGAAGCGAAACATCTTGATCTCCAGCTATTTCCCAGGGGAAGTAGTCTGCTCCATGTTGAGTCTGTTCTTGTGGCACGTGTCGCAGAACGCCATGTTGTTGGCCTGGTCGTTCACCAGCAGATCCGCCTGCGCCGAAGCGTGCGGCTGATGGCACGAGAGGCAGCTCAGCGGCGTCTTCACCTTGCTCTGGTTGGTGGGGTCCATCACGTCCGACACCGGGTGATAATCCACCGGGTGTCCCAGGCCAAAGCGCAATGGCAGGATCGCGACCTTGTTCTTCTGGTAATAGTCTTCGGGCAGCTTCACGGTGCCGTTGAAGAGGGTCAGAAGATGATCCGCTTCGTCCTTTTGCGGAGCCGAGTCCGGGCCGTGGCACTCCAGGCACAGCGCATTGCCCTTGACCCTGAGCAGATGATCGTTGTCCCCTCCGTGAGGCATGTGGCAGACCGAGCAGCCCTCCACAAAGGCCGGCTGATGGTGTACCGCCTTCTTTTGCAAATCATCAATGTCGCTGTGGCATCCCAGGCAAATGCTCACGGAGTCGGTCTTGGGCAATCCGGGCTGCCTGCTGGCGTGCGGGCTGTGGCAGTCGGTGCAATCGCCCATGGCGCCGGGGTGCGGCACCTTGGCCGTCTCAATCAGCTTGGCCTTGTCGTCATGGCAGGTCACGCACAGCGCCTTGACGTCGGTCTGCGTCAGCACGACTTTTCCATCCTTCATGGGCGCATGGCAGGTTTCGCAGCTCTTGGCCTCGAAAGGCGCATGAAGAAACTTGGTCATCAGCTTGGGAGACGCCGACTGGTGCGGATCGTGGCACTCCAGGCAGTTGGCGGTGGCGAAGGGCTGGTTCCGGTGGGCCTTTTGGAGGTTCGCATCCTTGGCGTCATGGCAGTCCAGGCAGAGCGCCGGGGCCGGCTTGGTCAGATGGAACCGGTTCTCCACGGTCGGCGCGGCGCCCGTCTTGTGCGTCAGGTGGCAGGTATCGCACCCCATGTCCAGCGCGGCATGACGGCTGCCCTTTTCCGGAACATTCAATCCGGTCTTGTGGCAACTGAGGCAGAGGTTCTCTTTTTCCCCGCCCGTCATCGGCTTCAGAAGCTGATTCTTGTTGTCGCTCGAGTGCGGATCGTGGCAGGCGAGGCAATCGCGCACCGCCGGAGGATGCACCGTCCCCTTGATGTCCGCCGCTTTCTTGTCCGCATGGCAGGTGAGGCAAAGCCCGGAGGGAGTGGCCGTGATCAGCTTGACCCGCGTCACGTCCTTGTTCACCCGCACCTCATGGCAGCTCAAACAGCCCGTGGCCATGGCCGAATGCACGGATTTGCCCTTGGTCTTGTCGTCGTGGCACTCCATGCACTTGGCGGCGTCGGTGTTCTTGTCCAGCGGCACGGGATGAACCGCCGCGCCGGCCGGCAGGGCCGCCAGCGCAAGCAGGGCAATCGAAGTCCAGATGCCAAAACCAAGCCCGCCGATGCCCTGATGAACGGCCGTCTTGCGGTACCTGACGCGATGGTGGGGCAGTGTCATACGGTCTCCGAAGAATGCGTGTTGCACGAGGCACGCCGTAACGCGAGAAGACCTGGGCGAAATGCGGCGCGCGCGCAAGCGACTGAACGAAAACAAGTTCTCATTGAGATTAGAAATCGCGACAGAAACCTAAGACGGTGATTTAGATCACACCATGGGCCTTCTGCCGCAGCCAGCCCGGTTAAATGCCCCAGGGGGGATCAATGAGTCGCACATGCAGAATATCCGATGACGCCGGAGGGTTCCAACATCCTGCATCCGCGCCCGGCGAGGTGATCCAGGCCACAACCACCGGGCCCATCGTTCCGCTTGCTGCCTCATGCCTGTCACCAGCCCAGCATGAGTGAAATCCCCGTCGAACTGAATTGCGTTGCGCCATTTCGCTCAAACCGCAGGGCGGCCTGGCCCATCGCCTCTCTCTTAACCTCATCTGCTCCTATCGCTTGTCTCCCCGGCGCCGAGTGGAGCACAACTTGCATGTCCAGCGATGAACCGGAAGGACGGCGGGGCCGTGGAATTACGCTCTTCTTTTCGTTGTGGTTCCACCGGGCCGCCATACTACACTCGTACCATCGAACAAGTGAAATCTGCCCCGCTTCCACGCCTCGGAGGCGTTGTGCGCTTCCTGAGAGATTCTTTCACCAGCCGGCCCTTGCGCTTCGTCCGGCGGAGGATTTCAAAGTGGACCGAATCCGTGTCCGGTGGCAGCTCAAAGCGCTCCTGCCGGTAGCTTTCGTACTGCTGGCGGGCCTGCTGCTCTTCACCTTCGCGACCGTGTCTCTTCGCGGCCCGGTACGCCATGCCGTACTCTCGGTTGCGGCGTCCGGAGCGGTGGTCGTCTGCGCAGTGTCCATCGGCGTGCTGGCCAGCTTGATTCAGCGCCCCATGGGCGAGTTACAGCAAGCAGTTGCGCTGATCGGCGAGGGCAACCTCGATGTTCGGGTAAGTTTCTCCCAGCGGAACGACGAAATCGGGGACCTGGGCCGCAACTTCAATCGCATGATGCAGCAGTTGCGGGACAGCCGTAAGGAGATTGAGACCATGCATCGCACCCAAATGTCACGCGCGGAGCACCTGGCGACGCTGGGTGAGTTGGCCACCGGACTGGCCCACGAAATTCGCAACCCCCTGGCCGGAATTGCCGGCGTCATCGAAATCATCGGCCGCGACCTGCCGGAGAGCAGTCCGGCCAGGGAGATGGTCAAGGATGTGCGCATGGAAATCAACCAGATCAACCGCATCCTGACCGACCTTCTTGAAACCGCCCGGCCCCACCCGCCCCAGATAAAGCGGAGCGTCC
>Ga0302320_10000813_pt1 | contig 73942 bp, 55 predicted proteins | sample Bog_T0_3_FD_202130 | JGI IMG/M metagenome (GOLD analysis project Ga0302320, IMG submission 202130) | Peat permafrost microbial communities from Stordalen Mire near Abisko, Sweden - Bog_T0_3 | ecosystem: Environmental > Terrestrial > Soil > Wetlands > Peat | place: Sweden: Abisko, Stordalen Mire... | reverse complement strand
TGATCCGGACCATTGTCTCTGGCGTTCCGCCGCCCCTGCCATCCTGACCCAAATTTCGCCCCGCCATCAAAAAAAGGTTCTTCACGATCCGAACCCAGACACATGAACCCATAGTGAGAACCGCTGCAGCAGCACCGGCCATCTTGACACCCTGTTCGCGCCGTGAAAATGTCCCCGCGGCGACAGGGGATCGGATGGATTAAGGGGTACGACACCGATGGCCGGCTCGTTGGTTGCCGTAGTTTCCCTCGCCTACCTGTTCGGCCTGTTCGCCATCGCTTTTTGGGCCGACCGCTGCGCCGATCAGGGACGTAACGTCATCGCCCATCCGGTGGTCTACGCGCTGTCGCTGGCGGTTTACTGCTCGTCCTGGACCTTTTACGGCAGCGTTGGCCGCGCCGCGGAAAGCGGCATCGGCTTCCTGCCGGTTTATCTCGGCCCGACACTGGTGATGACCCTGGGCTTCGTGGTCATCGGCAAGATTTTGCGCATCGCCAAACGTCAGCGCACCACTTCGATCGCCGATTTCATCGCCGCCCGCTATGGCAAGAGCCATCTGCTGGGCGGCCTCGTCACCCTGATTGCGGTGATCGGCGTCACCCCCTATATCGCGCTCCAGCTCAAGGCGGTGGCGGTCGCCTTCGACGTGATTTCGGAGGTCGACCCCACCGGTCTCGCCGACAGCGTCTACCGGCCGCCGCTTCTGGACAAGGCGCTTTATATGGCGCTGGGAATGGCGCTGTTCGCCATCGTGTTCGGGACCCGTCATATCGACGCCGCGGAACACCATCCCGGCATGGTGGCGGCCATCGCGTTCGAGTCCGTGATCAAGCTGGTGTCGTTCCTGGCGGTGGGCATCTTCGTTTGTTTCGGCCTTTACGACGGCTTCGGCGCGTTGTTCGACCGGGCGATGGTCGACCCGGCCATCGCCCGCCTGTTCACCCAGGAGCCGGCGCTGTCCGATGGCAGTTGGGTAACCTACACCGTGCTGGCGGCCTTGAGTTTCCTGTGCCTGCCGCGCCAGTTCCAGATCGTGGTTATTGAAAACGTCAACGAGCGCCATCTCGGGCGCGCCATGTGGCTGTTCCCGCTTTATCTGTTGCTGATCAACATTTTCGTGCTGCCCCTGACCGCCGCCGGCCTGATCCGGTTCCCTGGGAACACTGTCGATCCTGACATGTTCGTCCTGGCCCTGCCCGCCGCCGCCGGGTGGCACGGGTTGGCGCTGCTGGCCTATATTGGCGGTCTGTCGGCCGCCACCAGCATGATCATCGTCGAATGCGTGGCCCTCAGCACCATGGTCTGCAACGATCTGGTGATGCCGGTGCTGCTCCGCCTCCACGCCGGCGCGCTGCACGGGACCGCCGACCTCAGCCGGTTGCTGCTGCTGATCCGTCGCCTGACCATTATCGGCGTTCTGCTGCTGGGTTATGCCTATTATCGCTTCGCCGGCAGCGCCTATGCCCTGGTTTCGATCGGCATGATCTCCTTTGCCGCGGTGGCCCAGTTTGCGCCGGCGTTGTTCGGCGGCATCTTCTGGACCGGCGGCACCCGGCGGGGCGCCACCGTCGGCATGGTGGCGGGAATTCTGACCTGGACCTACACCCTGCTGCTGCCCTCCTTCGCCCGCTCGGGCTGGCTGCCCGCGGACTTTGTCGACAGCGGCCCCTGGGATCTGGAACTGCTGCGCCCTTACGCCCTGTTCGGGCTGTCCGGCCTTGACCCGACCAGCCATTCGCTGTTCTGGAGCATGCTGGTCAATGTCGGCCTTTACATCGGAGTCTCTCTGTTCGACCGGCCGTCGCTGGGCGAACGGGTTCAGGCCACCGCCTTTGTCGAAGTTTTCCAGCAGACCGACCCCGCGGTGGTCCCCGGCCGCTGGCGGGGCAGCGCCACGGTCGAGGACCTGCAACGGCTGGTGGCCCGCTTCGTCGGACCCCAGCGCGCAGAACAGGCGTTCGCCCAATACGGCGCCCGCAGCAATGACTCGCTGCTGCCCCAGGTCCAGGCCAGCGCCAATCTGGTGCGCTTTGCCGAGCGCCTGCTGGCCGGCGCCATCGGCGCCGCCTCGGCCCGGATCGCGCTCGCCTCGGCAGTCAAGGAAGGCGAGTTCAGCATCCCGGAATTGATGCGGATGCTCGACGAAACTTCCCACGTCATCGAATACAGCCGGCAGCTCGAACAGAAATCCTCCGAACTGGAGCGGACGTCTGCGGCATTGCGCGCCGCCAACGAGCAACTGCGCGAACTCGACCGGATGAAGGATGATTTTCTCTCGACCGTCACCCACGAGTTGCGTACTCCCCTGACTTCGATTCGCGCCTTCTCGGAAATCCTTTACGATGATCCCGAGCTGGCTCTCGAACAACGGCAGGAGTTTCTGGGGCTGATCATCAAGGAAAGCGAACGCCTGACCCGCCTGATCAATCAGGTGCTGGATTTCGCCAAGATCGAATCCGGCCAGGTCAATTGGGTGATCGAACCGGTGGATCTGGGCGAGGTGATGGAACAGGCGGTGGCCGCCACCAGTCAGTTGTTCCGCGACAAGAACGTGGTGCTGAAAATGACCATCGCCCCCGGGGTACCCGCCGTTCGCGGTGACTACGACCGGTTGATGCAGGTCGCGGTCAACCTGCTGTCCAACGCCGTCAAGTTCACCCCCAACGATGGCCGCGTCGAGGTTGGCGTCCGCACCGACGCCGGTTTTGGCCGCGTCGACGTCCGCGACAACGGCCCCGGCATCGCAGCCAAGGACACCCGGATCATCTTCGACCGCTTCCGACAGGTCGGCAATACCATGACCAGCAAGCCCCAGGGCACCGGCCTTGGTCTGGCCATCTGCCTGCGTATCGTCGAACATCTCGGCGGCCGCATCTGGGTCGACAGCCAGCCCGCCTCTGGGGCCACCTTCAGCTTCGTGGTACCCTGTGTGCCGCCTGGTAACGGCGAGGGCAAGGCCACCACAGGCGCCTGATGGCCGGAAGGCCACCACAGGCGCCTGATGGCCGGAAGGCCATCGATATTCACATTGATCGGGCCGGTTTGACGGGGCATAATACACCCCTAGAACTGCCCGACGTCCCGGGTCGACGCGAACAAAGTTTGGTTTTTGAAAGATTAACGCTGGCTTTACGGTCGATGTCATGCGGTCGCTGAAGGCATTGCACGAAAAATGGCTGGGCCAGACCAACCGTTAGCAGCCTTAGTGACATGTGGTGGCTCAAGAACAGCGGAAAAAATGCCGAGCGATAGGGAGAGCATGGTGGCGCTGATCAAATGGAACGAGGAGGGTGGTCATATCCGACTTGGACTACCCTCGGATATTGATTTGCCGATGGCCCAGCCACTGGTCGACAGTTTGCGCCATGCCTTTACTGTCGGCGATGTTATTGAAGTTCTGGCCGATGGCGTCGAGCGAGTCAGTACTGCTGCGATTCAAGCACTATTGGTCGCCTCCCGTACCGCCGCCGAAGGTCGACAGGTGTTTACCATTGTCGGTCCTTCGGTCGCTTTTGTTGAGGCCTGTTCTGATCTCGGCTTGTCCGACTGGCTGAATCAGTGGAGGCGGTCGTGAAAAAGCGGGTGCTGACGGTTGATGATTCGCGCACCATGCGCGAGATGGTGGCGTTTACCTTGAAAGGCGCCGGCTACGAGGTGGTTGAGGCCAACGACGGCCAGCACGCCCTCAACGTGTTGGGCACCAGCAAGGTCGATCTGGTGATCGCCGACCTCAACATGCCGGTCATGGATGGCCTGACCTTGATTCGCAAGCTGCGGGCGACGGCCCAATATCGTACTACACCGATCCTGATGCTAACCACCGAAGCGGACGATAAGAAAAAGGCGGAAGGCCGGGCAGCCGGGGCCACCGGTTGGATCGTCAAGCCCTTCGATCCTGGCAAGCTGATTTCGGTCGTCCAGAAGGTTTGCGGTTGACCCGTCCCTCCGGGACTGACCCTGGGCCGCCCAGAAGCCGCCAGCAACGGGAGGATGCTCTCTTGGAAGACCTGCAACAGTTCAAGCAGACCTATTTCGATGAAAGCGGCGAGTTTCTGGCCGGCGCCGAAGCCGGGTTGCTGCGACTTGCCCCCGGCAACGTCGATCTCGATGAGGTCAATGGGATCTTCCGGGCGGTCCATTCGATCAAGGGCGGCGGGGGTGCATTCGGATTTACCGAGCTGGTCACCTTCGCCCACGAATTCGAAACCGTCATGGACGGGGTCCGCAGCTGTACCATCGCCGTCACCGATGATCTGGTAAACACCTTGATTCGGGCCAACGACGTGTTGGGGCAACTTTTGACCCACGCCCGGGACGGCACCACCCCCCCGCCCGGCTTCGCCGACCCGGTGGTTGCGGCGCTTCGTCGCAACGCGCTGGTCGCCGGCTCCCCTGCTGCCGGCGACCCCGCTCCATCTGCTCCGGGCGGGACGCCGACGGAAACCGAGACGGGGACGACCGCCGCCGACCCGGCCAGGATCGTAACCATCCGATTCCAGCCCAAAGCCGATCTGTTGATGACCGGCAACGACCCGACCTTCATGCTGCGTGCCCTCACCCATTTAGGCGCCGCCGAGATCGAGTGCGACGTTGGCGGGCTGCCGGCACTGGCCCATCTTGAGCCGGAATTGCTCTACCTCCAATGGCTGGTGACCTTGACCACCACCGCCAGCCTGGCGGAAATTGAGGACGTCTTCGAATTCGTCAGCGACGAAAGTCTGGTGGAGATCACCGAACATCGGGCCGACACCCGGGCCGGAGGAACCGCCGGTGCCGCGGTGGCGCCCGTCGGAGGAACGGGACTGGAGGCGGCGGGGCCGGGGCTCACACCCAGCCAGCTCACGGTTTACGGTAGCGCCGCGACCGGTGCGGCGGCGACCGGCACCGCGGCACCGACGACCGCCGCCGGAACCGGCAAGTCCTCGACGGCAGGCGAAGGTGGTCATCTGAACCTGGGCGGCCATACCATCCGGGTCGATCTCGACAAGATTGACCGGCTGGTCAATATGGTCGGCGAAATGGTGATTACCCAGGCGATGGTTGCCGAGCATGTGCGCGACCTGCCGCCAGGCGAGTTCCAGGAACTGCTTGAAGGTCTGGAACAACTGGCGCAACACACCCGGGAGCTGCGGGAAAGTGTGATGTCGATTCGCGCCCAACCGGTTGGTTCGGTGTTTTCCCGTATGCCCCGACTGGTGCGGGAATTGAGCGGCGAAACCGGCAAGGACGTGGTCCTGGTCACCGCCGGCGAAAATACCGAGGTGGACAAGACCGTCGTCGAGAATCTGGTCGACCCGCTCACCCACATGATCCGCAACTCCATCGACCATGGCCTCGAGACGCCGGAGGATCGCGTCGCCGCCGGCAAGCCGCGGACCGGGACCGTACACCTGTCGGCGCAGCACCGTTCCGGCCGGATCGTGATTGAGGTTACCGACGATGGCCGGGGCATCGACCGGCCCAAGGTCCTCCAGACCGCCATCAAGCGCGGATTGATCCAGCCGGGGGTCAACCTCAGCGACGACGAAATCGATAACCTGATCTTCGTGCCCGGTTTCTCCACCGCCGACAAGGTGTCCAGCATCTCGGGGCGTGGCGTCGGCATGGATGTGGTCCGCCGCAACGTCACCAGCCTTGGTGGCCGGATCGGCGTCTATTCGGCACCCGGTCAGGGCTCGCGCTTCGTGCTGTCTTTGCCACTGACGCTGGCGGTGCTGGACGGCATGGTCATCTCGGTCGGCCCCGAGCGGTTCGTGTTGCCGCTGACCAATATCGTCGAAAGTCTGCGCCCGAAGCCCTCCGACCTGCATGGGCTGGTCAATAAATGCGATGTCATCATGGCGCGCGGGGAATATGTCCGTCTGGTTTATCTGCACCAGCTCTTCGGCATCCCGGGAGCGGTCGGCGACGCCACCAAGGGGCTGGTGGTCCTTGTCGAAACCGAAGAAGGCGGGCGGCTCGGCCTGGTCGTGGACGAGGTGCTCGGCCAACAACAGGTGGTGATCAAAAGCCTCGAGTCCAATTACCGCCGGCTCGATGGGGTGGCGGCCGCCACCATTCTCGGCGATGGCCGGGTCGCCTTGATCCTGGACGTTGCCGGATTGCAGGAAATGAGCCAGCATGCCCGATCCCTGGCGCCGCGGCAGATTGCCGACGCCTCCACCCAACTTCCAGCCCTGTAGGCCATATCGATGAGCAAGCCCGGCTCTATTGCCACTATTGGTAGCATTCGCGGCGATGTCGTCGCCCCAGCCAACACCAATGAGGAGCAGTACGTTACGTTTACCGTCGGAAACGAGGAGTACGGCGTTAATATTCTGTCAGTGCGCGAAATCAGGGGCTGGACCCCGGAAAGCCGCCTGCCCAACCTGCCCGACTATGTCCGGGGGGTTATCAATCTTCGCGGCATCATCATTCCCATCTTCGACCTGCGCGCACGCTTCGGCGGCGGCACCACCGAGGTTACGAAGCGCCATGTGGTGGTGGTGGTCCAGGTGGGTGAACGGACCCGCGGCATCCTGGTTGACGCGATTTCCGATATCCTTGCGATCTCCCGGGACCAGATCAAGTCGCCGCCCACGATGGAAACCGGCATGGTCGAATCCCAATATCTGAGTGGTCTTTTCACCGCCGAAAACCGGATGGTGACGTTGCTTGATGTGGCCCGGCTGTTCGCGGTGGAAACCGGCGACGACGAGCAGTCTCACCAGCGCGCGCTGATCGGCGACCGCCCGCACTGACCACCGGACCGACGCCTGGCTGGCCATTACGCCGGGCCGGGCCGGGGGTCGACCAGTGAGGCGGATTTGCCTGTCCGCTGGTTGCCTGCACATTATAAAGCCGTAAGCAGTGCCAGATGTCATTGAATCAGCCAAAAGTTGAGTAATGGCCGAAAACCCATCGCCTGATCCCAAAGACTCAAATGGTTACGTTCCGCGCGATGCGTTACCGGCAGGCCGGCGGGAGTTTCATTTTGATCGAAGTCATTTCGACTTCATTGCCGGCTTGCTGTACCGGCTGGCCGGTATTCATCTGGCGCCGCACAAGATCGAAATGATGTATTCGCGTCTGGCCCGGCGCCTGCGGGAACTTGGACTCAAGGACTTCGACGCCTATTGCGCCCGTCTTGACAGCGAAGCCGGGGAGCAGGAAATTGGGTTTCTGGTCAATGCCCTGACCACGAATCTGACGAGTTTCTTCCGCGAACAGCACCATTTTGACCATTTGGGCCAGGTGGTGCTGCCGGCGGTGCGTGCGTCCCAGACCGGCAGCACCCGGCCGCGCCTGCGCATCTGGTCGGCCGGATGCTCCTCGGGTCCCGAGCCTTACACCATGGCCATGGTCCTGTGCGACCGGATTTCCGACGTGAAACGATGGGATGCCCGGATTCTGGCCACCGATATCGATACCCATATGGTGGCGATCGCACGGCAGGGCGTTTATTCGTCGGAGTCGCTGAAAACCATCCCTGCTGCTCTCCGGGAACGTTTTACCCGCCAGGCCGTCGATGCCAGCGGCGACCGGGTGATCTCCATGGCCGACGAATTGCGTCGTCTGATCACCTTCAAACCGCTCAACCTGCTCGAATCCTGGCCGATGCGCGGACCGTTCGACGCCATCTTTTGCCGTAACGTCCTGATTTATTTCGATCGGCCCGGTCGAATGATGGTGATCGAAAAATTTGGCCATCTGCTCGCTCCCGATGGCTTCCTCTATCTGGGACATTCGGAAAGTCTTTATGGCGTTTCCGGCAGCTTCCTCCAGGTCGGTCCGACCATCTATCGGAGAACGGCGCGATGACCGAGCTTTCATCCCAGCGGCCAATCGACCAGCGTAACGCCGGAACCTATTATCACCCGCATTTTGACGCCCATATCGTCAAGGTCATGCTCGGCCAGCATCGGATCAGTGGCCGGGTTGATGAAATGCTGGTAACAACTCTTGGAAGCTGTGTCGCGGCCTGTATCCGCGACCCCGTGGTGGCGATCGGCGGCATGAACCATTTCCTGTTACCCGAGGTTCCCGATGGCACCGCCGACGGCGACAATGCCGCCGCCCGCTACGGCAGCGTGGCCATGGAACTCCTGATCAACCACATCCTGGCCCAGGGCGGACGTCGGAACCGATTGGAGGTCAAGGTCTTTGGCGGCGCCAAGGTCATCGATACCAGCCTCGACATCGGGGCCAAAAACGCCGAATTCGCCCTGTCCTACATCCGACGCGAGGGCCTGAGCCTGGTCGGTCAGGACCTGGGTGGCGTGGCGGCGCGTCGCATCCACTATTTTCCCACCACCGGGCGCGTGCTTCGCCGTATCTTGCGGCCCGAGGTGCTGTCGGAAACCGTTCGCCAGGAACTCAATTTCCTGTCCACACTCCGTCACAAACCGATCGAGGGCGACGTCGAGTTGTTTGGAGACGATTGACATGGCCCGGCCCATCCGCGTGGTCATCGTGGACGACAGCAATCTCATGCGGCAGCTTCTGACGGCGGCGCTGTCCCGCGATAACGCCATCGAGATCGTCGGCGCCGCCCGTGATCCCTACGAGGCCCGCGAGATCATCAAGGCGAGCAATCCCGATGTGATCACCCTGGACATCGAGATGCCCAGAATGGATGGCCTGTCCTTTCTGGAAAAAATCATGACCCTGCGGCCAACTCCGGTGGTGATGGTTTCAAGTCTGACCCAGGCCGGTTCCGACGCAACCATCCGTGCGCTTGAGTTGGGAGCGGTGGACTATGTCGGCAAACCAGCCGGTTCCGAAGGATTCGGCTTTCACGCGGTGGCCGATGAACTGATCGCCAAGATCAAGATGGCGGCAATGGCCCGGGTCGCGCCCTTGCGCCGGCTTGCCGTCCGACCCCGGATTCTGCCGGCGCCCCGCCGGTCCGACAACCGGTCCCTGATCGCCATCGGCGCCTCCACCGGCGGTGTCGAGCGTATTCGCGACATCCTTCAGGTCATGCCCGCCGACTGTCCGCCCATCGTCATCGCCCAGCACATGGGCCAGAGCTACCTTGCCAGCTTTGCCGAGCGTCTTAACCGGCTGTGTGAGCCGGTGGTGACGTTGGCCACCCCCGGAGCGCGGTTGCAACCGGGTACGGTGTTCATCGCCCCCGGCGATCGCCATCTGGCGCTGGCCCGCGACGCCCTCGGCTATGTCTGTCAGATCCAGGACACCGCCCTGGTCAATGGCCATCGGCCGTCGGTTGATGTACTTTTCTTTGCCATTGCCAAGGCCGCCGGTCCGAATGCGGTGGGCGCGATTCTCAGTGGCATGGGCCGCGATGGCGCGGCCGGACTGGCGGCGATGCGGGCGGCGGGTGCCTACACCGTGGGTGAGCAGGAGTCTAGCTGTGTTGTTTATGGCATGCCCCGCACGGCGAAGGAAGCCGGCGGCGTTGTGCTTGAATTGCCGTTGGCGCAAATTGCGGCGGAGCTGTTGCGGGCGATTGGTGCGATCGGCGACGGACCACGGGTGAGCTAGGAGGCGGTTGAGTCATGGTCTTTGCTTGGTCGGGCAAGAAAACCGAAACCGTCGGCCGGGGCAACGCCGTTGCGCCCGCAGTGTTCCGGCCAGAGCCGACGGTGGTCCCGGTGGTTGCGCCGCCGAGCATGGATTACGAGCTCCTCGGCCGCTGGATCGGCTTTGCCGATCTCCAGCGCCACACCATGGAGGTGCTGAGAGGCGAGGTCGAGCGGACCTCGGGGCTGGTCGAAGACGCGACCCTTGATCTCAGCCGCCGGTTCCGCGAACTGGCGGAGACCGCCCGGGAACAGTCGCGTCGGGTCGACGAAATCGTGGCCGTGGCGCGCTTCATCGAGATCGACGGCGCCAAGGTCCCGCTCGACGAGCTGGTCATCAACATGCAGCAGATGATCAGCGAAATGATTGCCAACATCGTCAATCTGTCGATGAAGGCCATGAGCATGGTCTATCTTCTCGATGACGTCCAAAAGGACGTGACCGAGTTGGAAAAGAGTATTTCGGACATCGACAGTATCAACCGTCAGACCAACTTTCTGGCGCTTAACGCCACCATCGAGGCCAGCCGGGCCGGAGAGGCCGGTCGGACCTTTGCGGTGGTGGCCAACGAGGTTCGCCTGCTCTCCAAGACCACCAGCGCCCTTGCAAAACGCATGCGCGACAAGGTGACGGCGGTGGTCAACGGCGTCCGCCAGGGTCACGACATCCTGCGGACCATTGCCAACACCGACATGTCCCCCCAGATGCTGGCCAAGGAGCGGGTCGACAAGACCATGGACAGCCTGGTTGAACAGACCAACCACTTCCAGAGCGTGCTGGAGGGAACCGCGGCGTCGTCGGAAGAGCTTTCGACCGTGATCGGACGCATGGTCACCGGCATGCAGTTCCAGGATCTGACCAAGCAACGGCTGGAGCACGTCGCCGACAGCATGACGGTCATGAGCGGCGGCCTTGAAGATCTGCTGGCGCGGACCCGCGCCGCGATTCCTGCGCATATCGAGATTCCCTTCCCTAAGGAGTGGATCGACCAGCTTCTTGGCCGTTACACCCTCACCGAAATGCGCCAGCGGTTCGTGCGGCGGCTGCTTCTGGAAGGAACGGCTCTTGATGAACACGGTATTCTTGACGTGAGCACCGAAGCGCCACAAAGTGGCGCTGGCGACGTCGAGCTGTTCTAATGGCATGAGGCCGTTCGGCCTCTGGACGAGATTTCAGATTGAAGGATAACCAGACAGATGGACTACGCCATTGATATCAGGGAACAAGAGGCTCTCGTCCGTATGACGGGCCGCCTGACCTTCAATGACCATGCCAAGTTGCGCGCACTGATCCGGGAAATGTTACAGAACTCGGTCAAACGCCAGATCCTTGATCTTGCGAACCTTGAGTTCGTCGACTCGGCGGGAATTGGTATGCTGCTGATCGCCCGCGAAGAGCTGTCGAATCTGGACAAGCAGTTCATCCTGCGCAAGGCCGGTGGTCAGGTCAAACGGGTACTCACCGTAGCCCAACTCGGCAAACTCATTACCATCGAAGAATAGGCGCGAACCGTGGCGCCCCCTCCCGTTGCCGCTCTGCACAGTTTGGGCTTTCCGGCCAGACGGTTGGCTGACCTTGCCGCCGTGTCGGGATTGCCGCTGTGGCAATCCGGTGCCGGCAACCCCAATGGTCGCATCACGGTGCCGGCGTCGCGGGTACTGGTTCTTCTCGGTCATGCCTGGGAAGATCAGGTGGCCGGTTACTGGGCGCAGCCCTTCACCGCCTGGATCGAGGTCGCGGCGCTCGCCGACCAGTCGATTGTCGAGTTGATCCGGCGGGCCAGCAATACCAGCCTTTACATATCTTTTACCACCATCACCGCCAATCGCCGCGACCTTGCGGGAGAGCTGCTTGGGCTGATCGGCCAAAGGCACCGGTTAACCCGGGGCATCCGCGATAATATTGAACTGGCGTTGCACGAGGCGTTAAGCAACGCCGTGCTTCATGGTAACCTACAGTTGGAAAGTTTATCGGGACTCAGTATTGAAGCTCTGGAACGGTTTTCCAACGATCTGACCCGCCGGATTACCGATCCCGACTTTGCCAACCGGCGAATCGACGTGATCTGCGACTTGAACGGCGACGCCGTGACCATCGACGTGGTTGACCAGGGCGGCGGATTCACTCCCCGGCCCAGAGTCGAGCCCCAGGCCAGCGGACGCGGTTTCGACCTGATCAGCGCCAGTTGCCAGTCCTTCCGGCTGCTTGAGGGCGGTCGGCGACTGAGCATGAGGTTTGCGGCATGACCCCCAAGGCTCCTTCCGCGGCCGGCGGCGCCACCTCCAGGGGGCGGCCGTTGGTCACCGACAGTCTTATTTTGGTGGTTGACGACATCGAATGGAACCGCGCCCTGATCGGCACGCTGCTGGAAGAGGCCGGCTATACCCGCATCAGCTACGCCGTCGATGGCCTGGACGCCCTGGCCAGGATCGCCGAGGCGACTCCGGATCTGGTGATTCTCGACATCATGATGCCCGGACTTGATGGCTTCGAGGTGTGCCGGCGGCTGCGGGCCAACCATGCCTATGCCGACCTGCCGGTACTGGTCCAGACCGCTCTTTCCGGGGTCGAGGATCGTAACCGGGCCTTCGACGCCGGGACCACCGATCTGGTGATGAAGCCGTTGGATCGGACCGAACTGCTGGCCCGGGTCAACATCCATCTGGAAAACCGGGCGCTGATCCGGCGCCTGCAAACCTATCGCGACCGCCTGGAAGGCGAACTGGCGGTGGCCCGCAGTATCTTCGAGCACCTGCTGCCGACCGAAACGGCGCTGGCCCGACTGGCTCAGGCCAGCGGTGTCACGGTCCGCTCCCACATGGTGCGCGCGTCGGATCTGGGCGGCGACCTCTGGGGCATCGTTCCCCTCGAAGGCGGCCGGTTCGGCATCTATCTGCTCGACATGGCCGGGCGCGGGGTTTCGGCCGCGCTGAACATCTGCCGGCTGCATACCCTGGTCCAGGAACTGGTGGGTTTCGGCGACTCGCCGGCCCGCTTTCTGGGCGAACTCAACCGCCGTGCCGACGATCTGATGAATCGGGGCGAACATGCGGCGATGATCTACGGTGTGGTTGCCACCGCTGCCGACCGCTTCACCTACGCCTGCGCCGCCGCCGGCCCGCCACTGCTCCTGCACCCGGTGACCGGCGCCTATTTCGGTGACCCCTCGGGCCTGCCGCTGGGCGTCACCGCCGACGCCACCTATGAAGAGCACAACCTGCCCTTTCCTCCGGGCGCCGCGGTCATGCTTCACAGCAACGCCATTCTCGACGCCCTCGACGACTGTGCCGCCGCCGGCGACCGCCGGACGCTGGTCGAACTGGTGATGGGGCCCTGGTCGAATCGCGGGCAAGGCACGGTCTTTCCGGCCATCGTCGACAGCCTGGACGCCGTGGTCGGCAATCCCCCCAAAGACGATCATACCCTGCTCTGGCTTGCCCGTTGCGGCGCACCACCCCTGGATGGTGCGGAGTCTCCTCTGGAACAAGGCGGCCGACGCGATGGGCACTGACCGGCAGGACGCCAGGGACCAATTCGCCGACCTGCGGGAGGCGCGGGTCATGGTGGTCGATGATAACCGGGTCAATCGCCACCTGCTGGTCGCACTCCTCGAGCGGGGCGGCATCACCCGGGTTGAACTGGCCGAAGACGGCGAGCAGGCGCTGGCCCGGGCCGGTTCGTTCAAGCCCGATCTGATTCTTCTCGACCTGATGATGCCCCACCTCGACGGCTTCCAGGTCTGCCGGCGGTTGCGTGCCGACCCGGCTTACGCGGATCTGCCGGTACTGGTTCAAAGCAGCCTCAATCGTTCCGAGGATCGCGCCCGGGCCTTTGCCGCCGGGGCCACCGATTACGTCAGCAAGCCGATCAATGCCATCGAGCTGCTGTCGCGGGTCCGTATTCACTTGCAGAATCGTCTGCTGCTCAACAGTCTGCAATTGTACCGGCAGCGCACCGCCGCTGAGCTGACCCTGGCCCGCAAGATGCAGGAGCGGCTGATGCCCCAGTGGTCGCAACTGGAGAAAATCCGCCAGAGGCTCGGTCTCGGCCTTGCCGCCCATTTCGCCCCCTCCTCCGAACTCGGGGGGGACTTCTGGGGCATGTGCTGCGACAACCGCGACCGTCTGGTGGTCTGGCTGGTGGATTTTTCCGGCCACGGCATCGGGGCCGCGCTCAATACCTTCCGCCTCCATGCCATTCTTAATCAGTTTGACTTTATCGGCTTCGACCCCGCGGCCTTCCTTGGCACGGTCAACCGCCGCCTGTGCCCGCTGCTGCCCAGCGGCCAGTACGCCACCATGCTGGCCGGCGTCATCGACCGGGAACACGACCGGTTTCTTTATGCCTCGGCCGGCGCCACCCGGCCGATGACCTGGGCGGCCGGGGCCAGGGCGCCGACCTTGGGCGACAACGCCGGCCTGCCGCTCGGCCTTACCGTGTCCGCCGAATACGAAAGCCGCTCTCTGCCACTGGCGCCCAACGGGCGCTTATTCCTCTACAGCGACGCCGCGGTGGAATTGCCGGTGACGGGCGGCATCCTCGACGAGGACGGTCTGGAGCGGTTGGTGATCCAGCACATGGCCGAACCCGATGGCCAGACACTGTTGCTGCGCCTGCTCACCGCCCTTACGGTGCTGGGTGACTTCGACGACGACCTGACCGCCCTGGTGATCACCCGGGAACGCTGAGGCGGCATTTTTCGCTCTGCTCCCACGGCAAAGCCCGGACTGCCCGTCAGGTTTTTCCCGCACTGCCGTATAAACCAAAGCGGTCCTGGCTTAGGATGGAACATGCGTCGGTTGGTCTATATCGGAACGGGCATGCTGGTTGCCATGGCGGTGGCGGTCGCGGTCTGGCGCCAACAGGCGCCGAACCCGGGGCCGGCCCAGCCGGAAGACCCCGGATCGGACGTCCACCGTCCGGTCCCGGTGGTCACCGCCAAGGTCGACCGCAAGGATGTTCCGGTCTATCTGGACGGCCTGGGTACGGTGCAGGGCTACAACACGGTCACGGTTCACACCCGGGTTGACGGCGAACTGACCCGGATCGCCTTCACCGAGGGGCAGGAGGTCCATGCCGGCGATGTGCTGGCCAGGATCGACGCCCGAACCTATCAGGCGCAGTTGGACCAGGCCGCGGCGACCAAGGCCAGGGACGAAGCGCAACTGGACCTGGCCCGCCTTGACCTGCAACGCTATCTCGGTCTCGGCAACCGGATTAACGGCCAGACCGTCGACACCGCCCGGGCGCTGGTCAAGCAACTTGAGGCCGCGGTCAAGGTCGATCAGGCTGCGGTCGACACTGCCCGCACCATGCTGAGCTACACCACCATCACCTCGCCGATCAGTGGCCGGACCGGCCTGCGTCAGGTCGATCCCGGCAATATCGTCCGTGCGACCGACAGTACCGGGCTGGTGGTGGTGACGCAGATGCAGCCCATTGCGGTGGTGTTCACCCTGCCCCAACAGAACCTGCCGGCCATCAACGAACAATTGGACGTCCAGAGCACGCTGCCGGTAGAGGTGATCGACGCCGACCGCGGGACCGGGCTTGACCGGGGCGGGTTGGCCCTGGTGGACAACCAGATCGACCAGAACAGCGGGACCATCCGGCTCAAGGCGGTCTGTCCCAATGCCCGGCGACGCCTCTGGCCCGGGGAATTCGTCACGGCCCGCCTGCTGCTGACCACCCGTCGGGACGGGCTGGTGGTGCCGGCCACCGCGATCCAGCATGGTCCCCAGGGCGCCTATGTGTTCCGGGTCGAGCCAGGGACAGACACCGTCGCGATGCGGCCGGTGGTGGTGGCGCTGATCGTCAACGACGAGGCGCTGATTGACAGCGGTCTTGCGGCGGGAGAAACCGTGGTCACCGACGGCATGGCGAAGCTTCAGAACGGCTCGCCGGTGCTGGTGATGGCGGCCCGCGAGGGCACGCCCCCGGGCACCCCGGATACCGGCAGCGCCGGTGCCACCGGTACCGCACCATGAACATTTCGGCCCCGTTCATCGCCCGACCGGTGGCCACCTGGCTGCTGGCGTTGGCGGTGTTGCTGACCGGCCTGTTCGGATACCGGCTGCTGGCGGTCTCGGCCCTGCCCCAGGTGGATTTCCCGACCATCCAGGTGACGACCCAACTGCCGGGCGCCAGCGCCGACACCATCGCCTCGCTGGTGACGACACCGCTGGAACGCCAGTTCGGCCTGATTCCCGGTCTCTCGTCGATGACCTCCACCAGTTCCGACGGGATGAGCGCGGTTACGCTCCAGTTCGACCTGAACAAGAACATCGACGTGGCCGCAGAGGACGTCCAGGCCGCCATTGACGGCGCCCGCGGCGTGCTGCCGGTCAACCTGCCCTACCCGCCCACCTACGCCAAGGTCAACCCGGCCGACCCGCCGATCATGACCCTGGCGCTGACCTCCGAGACCCTGCCGATCACCCGGGTCAACGACGTGGCCGACACCCTGCTGGCCCAGAAACTGAGCCAGATCGGCGGGGTCGGTCGGGTGCTGGTGGAGGGCGGACAGCGGCCGGCGTTCCGCATCCAGATCGCCCCCTCGAGGCTGTCGGCCTACGGCATCAGCCTCGAGGACGTGCGGACGGCGCTGGCCCGCGCCAACGTGGATCTGCCCAAGGGCAGCTTTGACGGCCGGACCCTGGCGGCGTCCATCGGCGCCAACGATCAGTTGGCAGACCCCGAACAGTACCGCCGGCTGATCGTCGCCACCCGCAACGGCGCGCCGATTCGCGTCCGCGACGTGGGCCAGGTGGTCGAAGGGGTGGAAAATGCCCGGGTGGCGGGCTGGCGTGACGGCCGGCCGGCGGTCATCGTCGATATCCAGCGCCAGCCCGGCGCCAACATCGTCGCCACCGCCGACCGGATCCGGGCGCGCCTGCCCCAAATGACCCAGGCGATCCCGGCCGGAGTTGCGGTGACGATTCTTGCCGACCGCACCATTACCATTCGCGCCTCGGTGACCGATGTCCAGTTCACCCTGGCGCTGACCGTGGGGCTGGTGATCCTGGTCATCTTCCTGTTCCTGCACAAGGCGCGGGCGACCTTGATTCCCGGCATCGCCCTGCCCCTGTCTCTGATCGGCACCTTCGGGGCCATGGCCCTGTGCGGCTTCACCCTCGACAATCTGTCGCTGATGGCACTGACCGTCGCCGCCGGCTTCGTCGTCGACGATGCCATCGTGATGATCGAAAACATCGTTCGCTTTATCGAGGCCGGCGAACGACCGCTGGCCGCCGCCTTCCGTGGCGCCCGGGAAATCGGCTTCACCATCGTCTCGCTGACCGTCTCTCTGGTCGCGGTGTTCATTCCGCTGCTGTTCATGAGCGGCATCGTCGGCCGGCTGTTCCGGGAATTCGCGTTGACCCTGACACTGGCGGTGGTGGTGTCGCTGGTCATTTCCCTGACCCTGACGCCGATGATGTGTGGTCAGTTGCTGGCCGCCGCGCCGTCCCGGCGCCGCGACGCGCCACCGGAGCCCTTCGAGAGGCTGCGCCGGGCCTACGGCCGCAGCCTCGACTGGGTGCTGCGCCATCAGACCGCGACCCTGCTGGTGGCGCTGGCGACGCTGGTGGCCACGGTCTGGCTCTATCTGGTGGTGCCCAAAGGCTTCCTGCCCACCGAGGACACCGGCCTGATCAGCGCCACCCTCGATGCCCGGGACGACATCTCGTTCCGGGCCATGATCGGGCTTCAGCGCGAAGCCGCGGAAATTGTGCGCCAGGATCCCGACGTGGCCGCGACCGCGGCCTTCCTCGGGGTGAGCACGGTCAACCAGACCCCCAACACCGGTCACATCACCATCGCGCTCCGGCCTCAACGCGGGCACCGGGCCACCGCGGACGCCATCATCGCCCGGCTCGAGGCGCGGCTGCGGACGGTGCCCGGGATCACGGTCCACATGCAGGCGGCCCAGGACATTCAGATCGGCGCCCGCGCCAGCCGGACCCAATACCAGTACACCCTGACCGACGTGGATGGTGACGAGCTGGCATCCTGGGCGCCCCGGCTGCGAGAGGCGCTGGCGGCACTGCCAATGCTCGCCGATGTCGCCACCGACCAGGAGTCCACCGGGCTCCAGGCCACCCTGCACATCAACCGGGATCAGGCGTCGCGGCTGGGCGTGCTGCCCCAGGCCATCGACGACACCCTTTACGACGCCTTTGGCCAGCGTCAGGTGTCAACCCTCTATACCCAGGTCAACCAGTACCATGTGATCCTCGAGGTCGCTCCCGACTTTCAGCTTGGCCCCGAGGCGCTCAACGCCATCTATGTCCGTTCCACGGCAACCGGCACGCCGCTGGTGCCGCTCTCGGCCTTCACCACCGTCAGCCAGGAGCCGGTGCCGCTGGCCATCACCCATCAGGGTCAGTTCCCGGCCGTCACCGTCAGTTTCAACCTGACCCCTGGGGCGTCGCTGGGCGATGCCATGACCGCCATCGACGGCGTCCAGCGGGCGCTCGGCCTGCCGGTCACGGTCAGCGGTGCCTATGGCGGCGACGCCGCGGAGTTCCGCTCGTCGCTCCGGGACGAGCCCTGGCTGATCCTGGCCGCGGCGCTGGTGATCTATCTGGTGCTGGGGGTGCTGTACGAAAGCACCATCCATCCGCTGACCATCCTGTCGACCCTGCCCTCGGCCGGAGTCGGTGCACTGCTGGCGCTGATGGCCACCGGCTATGACCTGTCGCTGGTGGCGCTGATCGGCATCGTGCTGCTGATGGGCATCGTCAAGAAGAACGCCATCATGATGATCGACTTCGCCCTTCAGGCGGAGCGGGAGTCCGGTCTCTCTCCCCGCGAGGCGATCTTCCAGGCCAGTCTGCTGCGTTTCCGACCGATCATGATGACCACCATGGCGGCGTTGCTGGGGGCCTTGCCGCTGGCCTTCGACCACGGCACCGGCGCCGAGTTGCGCCGGCCGCTGGGTGTCGCCATCGTCGGCGGCCTGCTGATCAGCCAGACACTGACCCTTTACACCACGCCGGTCCTCTATCTGGCCATGGACCGGCTGAAGGCCCGGCTGACCGGTCGCAGAAGGCGAGGCAGCGCCGCCACCGCAGGCGCCGTTGCCCTTGATGGGGCACTGACCGGCGCCGCCGCATCCCAGGCGGCGGAGTAGCCCGCACCATGGGCGTCTCGGAACTGTTCATCCGGCGGCCGGTGGCCACCCTGATGCTGTCGGTCGGGCTGTTCCTGGCCGGCGTCGTGGCCCTGGGGTTCCTGCCGGTGGCGCCCCTGCCCAGCATCGATTTCCCCACCATCCTGGTTCAGGCGCGGTTGCCCGGCGCCGATCCCGGTACCATGGCGGCCACGGTGGCGGCACCGCTGGAGCGACGGCTCGGGACCATCGCCGGCGTCAGCGAACTGACCTCGACCAGTTCCGACGGCGCCACCAGCATCGCGATCCAGTTCGACGTGGACCGCGATACCGTCGGCGCCGCCCGCGACGTTCAGGCGGCGCTGAACGCCGCGGCGGGTGATCTGCCGGCCGACCTGCCGCAGCCACCCGGCTATCGCAAACTCAACCCGGCCGACGCCCCGATCCTGATCCTGGCGGTTTCCTCGGACCGGCTGACCCCGGGCGCGCTTTTTGACGCCTCCGACACCGTGATTGCCCAACGCCTGTCCCAGATGGAAGGGGTGGCCCAGGTCACGGTCAGCGGCGCCGAGAAGCCGGCGGTGCGGGTGCGGGTCAATCCGCTGGCGCTGGCGGCGATGGGGCTCAGCCTCGAAGACGTGCGGACCACGCTGGCCCAAGCCAATGTCGACCAGCCCAAGGGCGGTTTCAACGGCCCGGACCGGGCCATGAGCCTTGGCGCCAACGACCAGTTGGTCACGGCCGCCGATTACCAACCGCTGGTGATCCATGCCGCCAACGGCGCCGTCGTCCGTCTGACCGCGGTGGCGTCGGTGATCGACGGTGTCGAGAACAACCGGATGGCGGCCTGGTTCAACGGCGAGCATGCCATCCTGGTCATCGTCCAGAAGCAGGCCGGCGCCAACGTCATCGATACCATTGACCGGATCAAGGCGGTGCTGCCCCAGCTGGAGGCCTGGATGCCCGCCGGTTCCCGGGTCTCGGTGGTCAACGACCGGGCCGGCTCGATCCGGGACAACATCAACGATGTCGAGATGACCATGCTCATCACCGTAGTCCTGGTGGTGCTGGTGGTGCTGCTGTCCCTCGGCCGCGTGACCCCGACCGTGGCGGCCAGCGTGACGATTCCGCTGTCGCTGGCCGGAACCTTTGTGGTGATGTGGCTGCTGGACTACAGCCTCGACAACATTTCGCTCATGGCTTTGACCATTTCCGTGGGCTTCGTGGTCGATGACGCCATCGTGATGATCGAGAACATCACCCGTCATATCGAGGCCGGAGAGGAGCCCCTGACCGCGGCGATCCGCGGCGCCCGGAACATTACCTTCACGGTGATGTCCATCAGCGTCTCTCTGGTCGCCGTGTTCATCCCGCTGGTGTTCATGGGCGGCATGATCGGCCGGATTCTCCACGAATTCGCCGTAACCCTGACTGTGGCGATCTCGGTCTCGGCGGTGGTGTCGATCACCGTGACGCCCACCCTTTACGGCCACCTGATGTCGCGCGAGCGCCGTTGGAGTAACGCCGGCCTGGCCCGGGCCGGAGCCCGGACCTACCACGCCATGCAGTCGGTCTATCTGTCCGGCCTGCGCTGGGTGATGCGGCACCAGGGCGTGATGCTGGCGGTAACGCTGGGAACCGTCGTCCTGACCGTCGTCCTGTACCGGGTGGTACCCAAGGGATTCCTGCCGCCCCAGGACACCGGCGTCATCATGGGCATTAGCGAGGCGCGGATCGACATCTCGTTCAAGGCCCTGGCCGAACGCCAGCTACAGGTGATCCAGCGGGTCCTTGAGGATCCGGCGGTGGCTTCCGTCGGCTCCTTCGTCGGCAATGGCGGCATGATTCCCACCGGCAACGAAGGCCGGATGTTCATCAGCCTCAAGCCGCTCAGGGAACGAAAGCTCAGTGCCGCCCAGGTGGTCGACCGGCTGCGGCCGAAACTCGCCGGCATCGAGGGCATCTCGGTGTTCCTCCAGGCCACGCAGGACATCCGCGCCGGCGGTCGGATGGGCAAGGCCGAATTCCAGTTCGTGCTGTGGACCGACTCCCTCGAGGAACTGCGTCTTTGGACCCCCCGCCTGATCGAGCGTCTGAAGCGGGTTCCGGGCCTTCTTGACGTCTCCAGCGACCAGGACGCGGCACTTCCACAGGCCAACGTGGCGGTCGACCGCGAGGCCGCGGCGCGTCTTGGCGTCGACATGCAAACCGTCGACTCGATCCTCGAGGACGCCTTTGCCCAACGGCAGGTTTCGACCATCTACACCAGACGCAACCAGTACCATGTGATTCTGGAAGTCTCGCCCCGCGATCAGGAAGGCCCGACCGCGCTCTCCCACCTGTTCGTCCCCACCGCCGACGGACACCAGATTCCCCTGTCGGTGCTGGCCCGGTTCGAGCCCGGGACCGCGCCGGTGTCGGTGACGCACCAGAGCCAGTTTCCGGCCGCCACCCTCAGCTTCAATCTCGCGCCCGGGATCGCCCTCGGGCACGCCACCGCGATGGTTGAGGCGGCTGCCGCCGATATCGGGCTGCCGCCCACCCTCCACACCGAATTCGCCGGTAACGCCAAGGCGTTTGCGGATTCCCTGAACGACGAACCGATTCTGATCGCCGCGGCATTGCTCGCCATCTACATCGTGCTTGGCGTGCTTTATGAGCACACGCTGCACCCCCTGACCATCCTGTCGACTCTGCCCTCGGCCGGCATCGGCGCCCTGCTGGCGCTGATCATCACCGGCAACGACCTCAGCCTGATCAGCATCATCGGGGTCATCCTGCTGATGGGCATCGTCAAAAAGAACGGCATCATGCTGGTGGACTTTGCCATCGACGCCGAACGGCACCGCGGCCTCACGCCCGAGCAGGCGATCCTTGAAGCCTGCGGCAAACGCTTTCGCCCCATCACCATGACCACCCTGGCGACGGTGTTGGGCGCCCTGCCGCTGGCTTTGGGCACCGGGGCCGGTGGCGACCTGCGCCGGCCGCTGGGCGTGGCGGTGGTCGGCGGCCTGCTAGTCTCGCAGTTTCTCACGCTTTATACCACCCCGGTGGTCTACCTGGCCCTGGCCCGTCTCGCGCGCTGGCGCCGCCGGCGGACCGCCGGGATCTCGGCCCCTCACACCACGACGATCATCACCGCCGGAGAGAATCCATGAAGCCGATCAACCGTGTCATCAGGAGCGTCCGCGCCGTTCCCACCCGAACGGCCCTGGCGCTGCTGGCCTCCGGCCTTGGCGCATGCAGCGTCGGAGATGACTACCGGCGGCCGGACGTCCCGGTTCCCGCCGCCTGGACCATCCCGGCCGACCGCGCCAACGCTGCCGCCTGGCCCGTCGCAGACTGGTGGCACCAGTTCGGTTCGGCACCCCTCGACACCCTGATGGATCAGGCCGGGCACGGAAATTTCGATCTGGCGGCGGCCATCGCGCGGGTACGCCAGGCCGATGCTCAGGCCCGGATCGCCGGTGCCCCGTTGCTGCCCAGCCTGGACGCCGGCGGCGGCGTGACCCACCAGCGACAGGCCAGCCAGGCCGCGTCCGGTCCAAAGACGGTCACCACCACCTCCTACGCCGCGAATCTCACTGCCAGTTACGAAGTGGACTTCTGGGGCAAGAACGCGGCGGCCCTGGAGTCCGCCGAGGCTGCCGCTCAGGCCAGCCGCTATGACCGCCAGACGGTGGTGCTGACCATGCAGACCAGCATCGCCAACAGCTATTTCGACCTGCTGGGGACCCAGGACCGGCTGACGGTGGCCCAGGCCAATGTCCGCAACGCCGAAGACGTGCTGGCCGCGATTCGTGACCGGGTGCATTTCGGTACCGCCACCGACCTGGATCTCGCCCAGCAGGAAAGCGTCGTCGCCGGACTGCGGGCGGCGCTGCCGCCATTGGAACAGGAGAGTCGCCAGGACGTGAATGCCCTGGCCCTGCTGGTCGGTCAATTGCCGGAAAAAGCCACCGTCGCGGCCGGAACCCTGACCTCCCTGACCCTGCCCGCGGTGGCCCCCGGCCTGCCCTCGGAGTTGCTGGGCCGGCGCCCCGACGTGCAAAATGCCGAGGCACAGTTGGTCGCGGCCAACGCCGATATGACCGCTGCCAAGGCTGCGCTGTTTCCCGACGTGAACCTGACCGCCGAGGCCGGATTCGAGAGCCTTGCGCTCAGCACCCTGCTGCACGGCAGCAATCTCCTGTACTCGCTCGCCGCCAACGTCACCCAGCCGATCTTCCACGGCGCCGCCCTGGAGGGTGCCATTGAGGAGAAGCAAGGGCGTTATGAGGAGCTGGTGCAGGATTACCGCAAGGCCGTGGTCTCGGCCTTTACCGATGTCGAAAACGCCCTGATCGCCACCCGCAAGACCGACGAGGAAGAACAGGCTCAAAAGGCGGCGGTTGCCACCGCCCAGCGGGCGTTCGATATCTCCAAGGCCCAGTTCGACGCCGGGCTGGTCGACATTACCACCTTGCTGAACACCCAAAAGACGCTGTTTGCCGCCCAGGATGCCCTGGTTCAGGCTCGACTCGGCCACCTCCAGGCGGTGGTCAGTCTCTTTAAGGCGCTCGGCGGCGGCTGGTCCGGCACCGCCGCCTGAACTCCGGGGTTCAAAAAAAGAATCGGGGAAGTCCTGCGGTTCCGCAAGTCTCCCCCTTTCCGCCCTTAACCGGGTTATTACGCCGCACGAACCTTGATCACGAAGCCTTCCACGGCCCGGCCAAGGGTCTCCGATTCCTTCAGCAGGGACTCCGAGGCCGCGAGAACCTTGGTTGCCAGGGAGCCGGTCTCGCCGGCCGCCCGGGTGACGCCGGAAATGTTTCCCGTCACCTGCTGGGTTCCGCTCGAAGCCTGCTGAACATTGCGGGCGATTTCCCGGGTCGCTGCCGCCTGTTGCTCGACCGCGGCGGCAATGCCGGTCACGATCTCGTTGATGCGCAGGATGGTGCCGCCGATGCCCTTGATGGCCTCGGCCGCCCCCGCCGCGGCCCCCTGCATCTGGGCGATCTGGGACGAGATCTCATCGGTGGCTTTGGCGGTCTGGTTGGCCAGACTCTTGACCTCCGAGGCGACCACGGCAAAACCCTTGCCGGCTTCTCCGGCGCGCGCCGCCTCGATGGTCGCATTGAGCGCCAGCAGATTGGTCTGGCTCGCAATGTTGTTGATAAGTTGGACCACCTCCCCGATTTTCTGGGCGGCGTCGACCAGACCGGCCACGGCGCCGTTGGTGCGCTGGGCTTCCGCCACCGCGCCGCTGGCGATCGTCGAGGACTGGCTGACCTGCCGGCCGATTTCTCCAATGGAACTGGACAACTGTTCGGCGGCCGAGGCCACGGTCTGAACATTGCTCGATGCCTGTTCCGCCGCCGCCGCCGCCGCCATCGACTGCCGGTTGGTCTGCTCGGCAATCGCCGACAGATCCTGAGCGTTCGCGCGCATCTGAGTCGATGCCGAAGACACGTTACCCGCCACACCGCGGACGCTGGTCTCGAAGCCATCGGCAAGTTGGGTCATCAGACGCCGCTTTTCTTCGGCCATCCGCCGCTCCTGAACCTCGCGATCCTGCTTCAGTCGCTCGACTTCGAGGGCATTTTCCTTGAACACCTGAACCGCCTGGGCCATGGCGCCGACCTCGTCGCCATGATCACGGGCGGGAATCTCGACCCCGAGATTCCCGCGGGAAAGTTGCCGCATCGCCCCGGTCATGGCCCGGATCGGCCGGGCAATGGCCCGGGTCACGAGGAAAGCCGACAAAAGCCCCAGCAGCGTCGCCCCAACCATGATGGCCAGGGAATTCGTGACCGCGCCTTCGATGGCAGCGGTGGTCACCGGTCCGAGTTCCCGCTGCCGCGTCGTCAACTCATCCCTCAGGGTGGCGGTATTCCGGGCGACCGCCGGCCCTACGACCTGAAGATCGTGGTTGACCACCTCGTCCCGTGCCGCCATCTTTGCCGCCATCTGGCTGACCAGTTCGCCGTACTGCTTGAGATTGGTCAACAACACCTGGGCCTGAGCCTTAAGCGCCTCCTTGGTGATGGTGGAGACCATGGTCCCGGCGGTGGCCGTCGCTCCTTTGATGGCCGTGGCCGATCGCTCGGCCTCGGCCGGGTCATGGTGAAGCAGATACTTCACCATGAGTACGCGAGCGAGCGACATGTCGCGCTGGCACAATCCGGCCAGCCAGGCGACTTCACCATCGCCGTCGTTGTGGGCGGCTTCCATCAACAGGCCCAACGACTTTTCCATCGGCGGCCCCAGGTCCCCCAACGCCTTGGTCACCTTGTTGGCCTCGGTTTGCAGCTCCACCACCCTAAGAAAGGCGGTCCGATAGTCCTCGACGCCCTTCATGACCGTATCAACAGCCGCGAGATCCGCCGGACTCTCGAACGCCCCGCGCACCGTCGCAGCCCCGTTCAGGATCGTGTCCAGGCGCCCCCTCGCCTCGCCGGCGCTGTTTTCGAGATTCTTGAGGGTATAGTCCTTGGAGTGAAGCCGGGCGTCATTCAGCACCAGTTGAACCTCGGTCAGCCGGGCACTTTGTATCGCCAGTTGGCGGTAGGCGGCGAGATAGTCCTGGGTTGTCGAAAGCCCGAGCAGGGCCACCAGTCCGATGGCGACGGACAGGACAATCAGCAGACCATTTCCAGCCGCGATTTTTGTCCCGATTTTCACGTCGTTAAAAAATTTCATGATCTTCCCCTGTCTCTGGTACGAGACGGCCACCGCGGGCATTCGTGCCCGACCGAAAATGGCATGAAGAGCACTATGGCCCCAATTCGTGACCAAGACGTTACCAGGATAAAATGACCGGCGCCAGTGTCGTCAAGCCGATCCGACACTATATTCGTTATTGATCAAAGCATTATTTGATGATCAGGATTACCGGTGATCAATCATGGACGGCATGGGATTTGACGGCATGCGATCATTGGAGCAATCAGCCAATTATTTATTTAATCCGAGTCACGACCACTGGTCGTCGACGGATAGGTTGGCGGTACCCCGGCACCCGGTTGAAGCACCCCGCGCCAACTGCTCAGTAATATAACGTGTTTTAGATAAATTGTTATCTATCGGCAGTATGAAACCGTTCCGGGGACAATCCGGGCGGTCAGCACCCGCCGTTCGAAGCCCCAAAGCCGACGAGCCGCCTCATAACCGAAGTGCCAACGCGGCCAAAGTGATAACGTCACTCAGATAGGCGCTGCAACAATGGAGGCCGCGAAGGGGCTCCGCCAATCATGTGTGAACGTTCCACCGACCGGCATGCCCCACCTTGACAGGTGTCGGCCCCGAGTTTAGGCGATACCATACCCGTGTTTCACACAACGAACACCTCAAACAACGAACACCTCAACACGCAACGAACACCTCAAGCAGGGAACTAAGTATGCCCAGTTCTGGTTACGATGCAACGGTAAAGCGACTCGCTGCCAGCCGGATCCGGTTCGGCACGGTAATCGGCGAGCTGGCGCGTGGAAAATCGGTGCTCCGCGCCACTTTTAATTCCCGCATCAAGGGGTTACCGGTCTCCGGCGAGGTTCTTGACCTGGGAGCGCGCAACCGGTCTTCAAGTTATTATCGCTTTCTCGACAGTTCCAATGCCGCTATCACTTTCTGTGACTGCCAGCCCCAGGACGAAGGGATGATACGGATCGATCTGGAACAGCCATTGCCGTTTCCAGATCGGGCTTTCGACGTCGTATTGCTGCTGTTCGTAATGAATCATATTTGGAATATTTCGAATCTACTGGCGGAAATCCGCCGTATCTGCCGTGGCCATGTCCTGCTGGGCACCAGTTTTGTTCACCAGTACACCCCGGAACCTGCCGATTACAGCCGTTTTACCGAGGAAGGTCTGGCCCGTCTGTTCAACCAGGCCGGCTTCCCGGCCTTTCAGATCTTTCCTGTCGGCCACGGCCCCTGCACGCTCGCCCTGGCTGCCCTGCAACAGACCGCCCATTTCGCCCCGGGTGCCACCGTGCTTTATCCGCTGGTCTGGGCCGGTGACAGTGCGCTGGCCCGTATGCTCCCCCGGCGGGTCGCCCGACGCTCGGTGATGACCCACCTTTCGGTGTTGCGCACCGATGCCTGACCGTCGCGATGCCTGACTATGACGTCCCCTGCCCTGATGCTACTGTCGGGGCGACGCCGGCGGGATCGGATGCCCCCTTTTACCGCCCTGGTTCCGTTGTGGCGTCAGGTCCGAGCGGAAACCAGAATGGATAAAGACCTCCGATGAGAGCCATGGTCCGAAACACCGTCACAGCCCTGGTGGTGGTTGCGTCGCTGGGAATGCCCGGGTTGGCGAAGCCGGCCGCGGCCGAGCCCGGTCGGGCGGTGGCCTGGCATCTGCTTCGGCTTCCCTCTCCGGGACCGGCACAGGCCATCGGCGGTTACGCCGCGGGTTGCCTCGCCGGCGGCGTTGCTTTGCCCCTTGACGGCATCGGCTACCAGGTCATCCGGCCCGGTCGCCACCGCTATTTCGGGCATCCGGCGCTCCTCAGTTATCTTGACGGACTCGGACGCCGGGTCCAGGCCGCCGGTCTCGGCCTGATCAACATCGGCGACATGGCGCAGCCTCGGGGCGGCCCCATGAACACCGGTCACGCCAGCCATCAGATCGGACTGGACGTCGATATCTGGCTGCGACTCGACCTGCCCCGGTTGCCGCGCACCAGCCGTGACAACCTTAAGGAAATCTCGGTGGTGAATGGGGACACCCTGGACCTGGTGCGGTCCCTGTGGACACCCGCCCAGTTCACGTTAATCCGCCTTGCGGCCGAAGACCCCCGGGTCTCGCGCATCTTCGTCAATCCGGTGATCAAGCTCGAGCTGTGCCGCAGCACCGGTGCCGATCGCGACTGGTTGCGCCTGATCCGCCCCTGGTACGGCCACGACGACCATTTCCACGTCCGCCTCTCCTGCCCCGCCGACAGCCCATCGTGCACGTCTCAACCACCGGTGCCGCCGGGCGACGGTTGCGATACCGAGTTGATGTCGTGGTTGCCCGAGGCGCGCCCGCCGGCGCCGAAGAAGGCGGGCACCCCCTCACCGCCGCGACCCAATCCGACGCTGCCCGCGGCCTGCCAGAACGTCAATCTGACGACCGCAGCAGGACTCGCCGGCGCCAACCCGTGGTAACCTGCTCCGGCGGCGGACAGGATGGTTTCGCCGTCGTCGACAGTTTGGTATGCTAGGATTTGTGGGTTCAGTGTGGCGGTTTTTGCGGTTCCGTGCGCGAACGGCCCTCGCCGGAGGCCGGAGAGTCGCCTGTGACTCCCTGCTCCCTTTCGCCTTCTTTGTTTCGTGATCCCGTTTCGGCAAGCCGGCGTGTTCCAAGGATGACCTCGGACAGAAACAACACCCCTTCAGAGGACGACGACGAAAGTCCGTCGCCGTCCCTCAAGACCAAATTCATCGACTGGTGGGAGGGGTACGAAACCCCCGCTGCCAAGCGTCGGCGGGCCGCCGCCATCGCCGCGCGCGATGGCAGTGACGGCACCTTTCCCGCCGATCAGGCGCCCCGACCGGGGATGAACCGCTTCGGCAAGCCGCTGTGGACCGCGACCAGACTCGAGGTTGCGGAGAAAATCTGGGGCCAGGGCTATACGACCCCGGGCGGTGACGACATGGTCACCACGCTGGCCAAGCCCCTGGGCCTCAATCCGGCCATGACCGCACTGGAGATCGGTTGTGGTCTTGGCGGCGCCTGCCGCTGCCTGGTCAGGCAAACCGGCTGCTGGTTCACCGGCCTCGAGGCGTCACCGTTTCTGGTCGAGCATGGCATGGAGCGTTCGACCAAGGCCAAGCTCGCCAAGCAGGCGCCGATTCAACTCTTCGATCCCGAAAATTTCAAATTCGGCAAGCGTGTCGATGCGGTATTATCGAAGGACGCCTTCTTTACGATCCGCAACAAGACCGGGTTGTTCGACCGGATCGAAAGAATACTGAAGCCGCGCGGTCAGTTCGTTTGCACCGACTACGTCATCCTGCCCGAGGCACGGAACTCCCGGGCGATCAAGACCTGGGCCGATCGCGAACCCCTTGAACCACAGCTCTGGACCCTTCAGGGGGCGCTTGACGCCTTTGCCCAGTGCAATTTCGATCTCCGGGTCCAGGAAGACATCACCGAAAATCACCTGGCCCTGATTCTAACGTCCATCCAGGCCTTGACCGAACACCTGGAGCAGCATCACCTGGACAGGGAAACCAAGGTCAACGTGATCGACGAGGTCGAAACCTGGGCACAACGGGTCTCGGCCCTCCACGCCGGCCTGCGCTGCTACCGGTTTTACGCCATCAAACCGCCGGAATGACCGGCGGGTCGACGCCCGTCGCCCGGTGCGTGCTGCATAGTCGGCGCCGGCTTTTTTGATGTTGCGCGGTAGCGCCCGAAGACCGCAAGCCGCCATGCCACGGTGACAGCGTCGGTCAAAAGGTCGGCGTGTCCGGCTCTGTCACCGACGGCTGACAAATCGCGTAAATTTCGGGTAGGGTCGCCCTGGCACCTCGGATCGAGGCGCCCACCGGGAATCGTGTCCGCAACTGATGTCCTCGCCGTGTCAGAAAAGCGGGAAACGCGCCGATACCCGCGTGCAAGGGTTTGCCTGACTTCCAACAGGGGGCGTTCCATGCGCGTCAAAGCGACCATCTGGGCAGGGTTTGCTACGGCTCTGGTCCTCGCCGTCATCACCGCGCTGGCCTATCAGAGCATTACCCGGATTTTCGAGACCAATCAGAGGGAGATGCTCGACCATATCGTCGATGAGGTCCGCATTCAGTTATCGGAAATCGGCCGTCTGGTCACCACCGAGGCACAACTGATTGCGGCATTGCCTGAAATACCCGGTATGATTTCATCCTGCGACAGGGACCGGCTTTTGGAGTTGCTGCGCGATGGCTACGATATTCAACACCGCCATTTCGGCATCTCGGTCGAACAATTGAACCGCATCGACGGCAGCGTGCTGCTGCGCCTCCACAACCCCTCATTCTTCGGAGACAACGTCGCCGACACCGGCGAGATGGTGGTGACTGCGCACACCACCGGCGAGGCCCAAAGCGGCGTCGAAATCGGGACCTCCGGCCTGCGGGTACGCGGCGTCGCTCCGGTTACCGATGCCGGTAAGATTGTGGGCAGCATCGAATTTGGAATTGATATGGCGCCGCTGTTGACGGCTCTAAAGGCTCATACCAATGCCGACTACGCCGTTCTGGTTGATGACCGCCTGTTCCGGTCGCTGGCGACCCGGGCCAAAATTGAGGATGACGATAACTTCAAGGTCTTCAATGGACTCCGGATCGACTCGACGACCGACCTGCCGCTGATTTCCAAACTGGCCCAATTCGCCAACCTGTCGATTGCCAAGGATCGTCGCTACGGCGAGGTCGAGGTCGATAATGTGCTCTATGGCAGCGTGACGGTGCCGCTGGTCGACTACAGTGGCAAGGCGATCGGGACCATCTTCGCCGCCCGCTCCTTTGAGGCGGACCAGCACCAGATGAGGCGGAATCTGGTGCAGATGATCAGTATGGTTGCGGCCGGCACCGTCCTGATGGTCGCGATTATTCTCATCGTGTTCAACGGCATGGTGCTGCGGCCGGTAACGCAACTGGCCGGGGTCGCGCGGGCGTGGGCCGAAGGCAAAGACGCCGCACTGCCTACGGGGGTCTCGGGTCCGGTCGCCGATCTGGTGGCGAGCCTGCGCGCCCTGAAGGCCCGTGACGACACCGTCAGAAGGGAGCCGGTGCCATGATCACAACGGGAACAGCGAGGGCGATCCGCGCCCTTGCCAGCCTCGCACTGATCGCCACCTTTCTGTTCGGTGGCATCGGTGGGGCCAATGCCGCCGACGAAGAACCGGGTCCGCCGCGTGACCGGCAATTGCCCGTTCGGGTCTTCGTCGCCATGCGGATTCTCGACGTCGCCCAGGTTCAGGAAACCTTGGGTCAGATGAATGCCCGGGTCGAGTTGTCCTATCGCTGGAACGATCCCCGGCTGGCCTTCGACCGGATAAAGGCCGGAGTCACCCGTCAGGACTTCTTCGATGCCGCCGCAAAGCAGCAGTTCCAGAAAATCTGGACCCCGGCGATGGCCATCGAAAATCTGGTCGGTTCGCCCCGGGAAGACCAGATCGGCCTGTCCATTTCGGCAAATGGCGATATCTTGCTGGTGCGGACCATCGGCGCAGACTTCCGGCTCGCCACCGACATGTCGACCTTTCCCTTTGACCGCCAGCGGTTGATGGTTCAGGTCGTTTCCACCCAGTACAGCCTGCACGACGTCATCCTGGTCCATACCGAAGAAGACGATATGCTGTCCGGTATTACCCGCACGCCGCTGACTCCGCTCTGGGCACTCAAGCGTCTTGACTTCATCGGTTCAAATTACGTGGCCTGGAATGGCGACAGCTACAGCCGGATGACGATAGTCCTGGTCGCCGACCGAAAATGGGCGATCTATCTGTCCAGACTCTTTCTGCCATTTCTATTAATTGTGTCGATTTCTCTGTTTGTTTTGTGGTCCGATGAATACAATCCGGCGTCGAACGGGCCGCAAATATTCTCGGGGATGCTGGCTCTGGTGGCGCTGATCTTCACCTTCGAAGCCGAGTTCCCCGGCTCGATGTCGGCCGACACCCCGATCGCGACCATGGTTTCCAGCGGTTTTGTCTATCTGATCGCGACCCTGGCGGCCTACGTTGGGCTGATGAATCCGTCGGCATCCTGGGCCGAGAAGCATCCCCACCTCTTCGCGGAGGTGCGCACCGTCATCCGCTGGGCTTTGCCCCTGCTGGCGGCGATCTTCTGGACCTCAATGGTGGCGACGGCGGCAGTATAATGCCGGCCGGGCGAAAAAATAACGAAGAGGGCTCCGCCAGTACCCGCAAAGGGCGGGGCGGCCCCTTGATGTCACGAGGCCAAGGGGACGCGGTTAACGGTAGGGGCGACCGGGGTGGTAGCCATCCCGGTTCGGGGGCAGACATGCCCCCGAACCGAACCCGACAAGCGTTGGAGACTCTGAAGCCCTGGTATTCGTTACGACGTCCGCAGTAGTACTACAGTTGCACTTCCGCAAAATGGGGTGGGAGCGCCCCGCCCGCTGTACGCATCGGGTACGGATTCCCTTGGGAAACCGGCCCAGCCCAGCGATCCGGTAGCCGCCTTTATGGGCATGGGCGTACACCAAAATGCTAAGTGCAACTGTAGTAGTAAGCAGGCTGCCGGCGTTTCGGAAAACGAAGTGCAGGATGGTGCTTGTTCATTTGGAGTCGGCATTGCGCGTAATCCTGGTGCTGGTAATGAGTATATCAATCTTTATATTTTTGTGAGCGGGCAATGGCGCGATAAGGGGAAGGTTGTTCATACTCAAACGTTGGCTCTCCGCGATTTGTTTGGAGCCGCTGTGGTCGAGCGCCCGAGAAGAGCGATTTTCTTAAATGCAGCCAAGATTGAGCGGGGCTATTTCGAGCGGCCTCACGGAACGTTGCGACCAGGCTTGTCGATTAACGTGACGGCGGACCCGCCCACAGAAGGCATTGACGGTTCCCTTACCCTGATTGTGGTAAAGCGGGTTGAACGTGATGCCCATGGGTTTGCAGCGAATCGTGGTGATGGTTCTTCGGTCGACCTTGATGTCAGGGACTCGGGCGCGCCGTCCGAAGGCAATGCCCGCGGGGTCACTCGCTATGCCTTGATTGCCGGCCATGTAGCCGCGGGATTCGGTGCCTTTACCCCAGGCGGCAAACTGGCGTATTTGCAACGGCCGATGAAAAAGGCCGGCGGTAGTCATGTCACTTTGGGTGCCATCGATCATGGCGGTGTGGAATGGCCGGATCCGATTGCGGCCAGTCAGTTCTGTTTGGATTACGCATTGGTTCCAATTCTACCAGAAATTGACACTGAAAATGCTATTCGCGCTAAAGATCATAAAGATGAACAAGTGCTGATCCCAATAAGGGACGAAATTGTATCATCGCAGGAATTACAGGATGTTTATCCAGGTCAGGGTTACAAAATTTTGAAATTTGGGCGCTCCGGTTATGCGGAGGGTTTTGTCGAGACGGTTCCGGCGACAGTCGACGCCCGCGTCAGGATAAACGGCAGGATGATGCTCTGCTCCTATGATCAGGCGGTCATGGCCTATTCTGATCAATCGGCTATGGCCCGACCGGGCGATAGTGGGGCGCTCGTTACCGATGAGCACTATCGGCCGCTCGGAATGGTAGTGGCTGGGCCGGAGAAAAAAAAGAGCGGAAAGTCGGAATTCGCGCGGCCGTATGCTCTAATTCAATTGCTTGCTCCGGTGTTTGGGCGCTATAATCTTGCTCTTTGGACGAAGGTAGACGGTACAAAGAGCACGCCCATGGTTCCGCATACGATTACAGTCCAGCAGGCGGAAGCCGCCAAGCATGCCGCCCGGCGTGAGGCGGTCAAGCGGGGTGGGCATGTCTTCGGCGTGGGCGTTGGCACGGCTGCCGGACGATGCTATGTCGTTGTATACGTTTCTAATCGGGTGTTGCCGCGCGACTTGCGTGTTGAGTTTACGGTACGCAATGTCCCTGTCAAGGCGGTTCAGGTGAATATGGCACAGGTCGGCATGGGTGTGGCGCAGTCTGCCTGAACGCTCCCGGGCAGGTCGCGTGGTGTGCTGATTGTTCGCGATCGATGTCGCTTGAACGCTGTCGCTTGAACGCGAGAGACCGCAAGCCGAGAAGACGGCTTGGATTGGCAAGCTCCCGGCTATTGAGTCGCTCCTTGTCCCCGCCGGTCATTCCGGCCGCTTGATGGCGCAAAACCGGCAGCAGCGCAGGCCGGCGTGGAGGGCCAAGACCCGTTGTGCCCAGGTTTCGACCTCGTCGATCACGTTGACCTTGGTTTCCCTGTCCAGGTGATGCTGCTCCAGGTGTTCGGTCAAGGCCCGGATGAACGTCAGGATTAGGGCGGAGTGAGTCTCAGTGATGTCTTCCCGGACCCGGAGATCGATGGCGCTTTGCCACTTTTACCCCCGCCAGGAGCGTAACGCCCCTGGACCGGTACGTCGCCCGAGCTACTGACCCGCCTTACACCTGACCGTGGCAATGCTTGTACTTTTTGCCCGAGCCGCACGGGCAAGAGGCGTTGCGCTGGACCTTGCCCCAGGTTTCGGGGTTGGCAGGATCGATCCCGCCGGGGGCCGGCGCGTGAGTGACCGGGATGCGCCGCCGGGGTGCCTCGGATTCACTGTCCGGGGCGGGAGTCGGGGTGGGGACGGACCCGGCCTGAGCCGGCGTCGGGGCCAGAGCCGGATCCTGGCGGGTTTCGCGCATCTCCTGGGGCCGGCGGCCGAACACGCTCTCCAGGTCCTCGGCCGGGGCCAGTTGGATTTCCACATGGAGCAGCACGCTGGTTACCGACTGGCGCAACTGAACCAGCATCTGCTCGAACATCTCGAAGGCTTCGCGCTTGTACTCGTTAAGCGGGTCGCGCTGACCGTAGGCGCGCAGGTTGATACCCTGACGCAGGTGATCGAGGTTGAGCAGATGGTCCTTCCAGGCCTGGTCGAGGAGTTGCAGCAGCAGACTCTTCTCGGCACCGCGCATCAGGTCGTGGCCGTAGTTGGCGACTTTTTCGGCCATCTTGCGGTCAGCCGCCTCACGGATACGCTCTTCAATGACCTCCTCGGCGATGCCTTCTTCCTTACCCCAGGCCTCGATCGGCAATTGCAGGTTAAAGATGCGCCGAACCTCTTCCTGCAAAAGTTTAAGGTCCCATTGTTCCGAATAGCTGTTGGCCGGAATGTGTTTGCGCACCAGATCGCCGATCACCTCGGCCCGCATCTCGCCAACGGTCTGCGACACGTCGCCGGCGTCCATGATCTCCCGGCGCTGTTCGTAGACCACCTTCCGCTGGTCGTTCATGACGTTGTCGAATTTGAGCAGATTCTTGCGAATCTCGAAGTTGTGGGCTTCGACTTTCTGCTGGGCCTTTTCCAACGCCTTATTGATCCAGGAGTGGATGATCGCCTCACCCTCCTTGAGGCCGAGGCGTTCGAGCATCGAGTCCATGCGCTGGGAGCCGAAGATGCGCATCAGATCGTCGCCGAGCGACAGGAAGAACTTCGAGGCGCCGGGATCTCCCTGGCGCCCCGAACGGCCGCGCAACTGATTGTCGATGCGGCGGGCTTCGTGGCGTTCGGTGCCGATGACGTAAAGGCCGCCGGCCGCACGCACCACTTCCCGGGCTTCGGCGATTTCCCCGCGAATCCCATCGATCCGCCGGGCACGCTCCTCGGGATCGGTGACGCCCGGCAGTTCCAGCGCCACCCGCATGTCGAGATTGCCGCCCAATTGAATATCGGTGCCGCGACCCGCCATGTTGGTGGCGATGGTCACCGCCCCGGGCTTGCCGGCCTGGGCGATGATGAAGGCTTCCTGTTCGTGGTAGCGGGCATTCAGCACGTTATGGATGATCTTGCGCTTTTTGAGCTCGCTGGAAAGCTTCTCGGACTTCTCGATCGACACCGTGCCGACCAGAACCGGTTGCCTGCGCTCCACGCATTCCTCAATCAGGGCGATGATCGCGCCGATCTTCTCGTAGTCGCGGCGATAGACTTCGTCGTCGTAATCGGCGCGCCGGACCGGCAGGTTGGTCGGGATTTCGACCACCTCCAGGTTGTAAATTTCCGCGAACTCGGACGCCTCGGTCATGGCGGTTCCGGTCATGCCGGCCAGCTTGGGATACAGCCGGAAATAATTCTGGAAGGTGATCGAGGCCAGCGTCTGGTTTTCCCGCTGGATCGAAACTTCTTCCTTGGCTTCCAGCGCCTGATGCAAACCGTCGGAATAGCGCCGGCCCTCCATCATGCGCCCGGTGAACTCGTCAATGATGATGACCTTGTCGTCTTTGACGATATAGTCCTTATCGCGCTGGAACAGCTTGTGCGCGCGCAAAGCCTGATTGCAATGGTGAACCAGCGCAATATTATGGATATCGTACATGGCGCCGGTCTTGAGCAAACCGATCTCGCGGAACCAGGTCTCGATCTTTTCCTGTCCGGCCTCGGTCAAATTGACCGAACGTGCCTTTTCGTCCTTCTCGAAGTCGTCGTCAGCCAGCCGCGGTATCAGGCGGTTGGCGGCAACATAAAGATCCGACGAATCGGTGGACGGACCCGAGATGATCAGCGGGGTTCGCGCCTCGTCAATCAGGATCGAGTCCACTTCGTCGACAATCGCGAAATTGAACGGCCGCTGGACCATGTCTTCCAGCCGGAATTTCATATTATCGCGCAGATAATCGAAGCCAAACTCGTTATTGGTGCCGTAGGTGATATCCGAGGCATAGGCGGCCCGCCGCTGGTCATCGTCAAGACCGTGAATGATGCAGTCGACTGTCAGTCCAAGAAATTGATAAACCTGCCCCATCCAGCCGCTGTCGCGCCGGGCCAGATAGTCGTTGACCGTGACCACATGAACGCCCTTGCCCTCCAGGGCGTTCAGGTAAACCGCCAGTGTCGCGACCAGAGTCTTGCCTTCGCCGGTCTTCATCTCGGCAATCCGTCCCTCATGCAGGGTGATGCCACCCATCATCTGGACGTCGAAATGGCGCTGACCCAAGGTGCGCCGGGCCGCCTCGCGCACCGTGGCGAAGGCGTCGGGCAGAATGTCGTCCAGGGTCTCGCCATCCACCACCCGCTGGCGCAACCAGTCGGTACGACCCCGCAACTCGGCATCCGAGAGGGCCGCAACCGCCGGCTCCAAGGCGTCGATCGCCTGCACCGGCCCCTGAAGGGTCTTGAGATAGCGCGAATTCGCGGTGCCGAAGAGCTTACGGGCGATGGCGCCGAACATGAATACCTCGAACCGGGAAAGAAAATGACGGACCGCAGCCGAAACCGGCGTTCGGGAAAGGAAGCACAGCCTCGCACTGCCGACGCGGGCGCAACCCGACCACGGCCAACCGCACCGAACGCGCGTGCCCCCCGCTCCCGTACCGGCCGCAAGATAGACCAGCGTCCGGGCAAAGCCAACCGACCTTTACGCGACCGATGCTTTGCGCTGCAATGCGCGCCTGTCGGCGCGACGGGGGGTGGGTTGACCGACCCCCAAGGGATTGCGGCTCGGCTTGGCGCCGCGGCGCAACGGTATCGCGGGCGCCCGATGACTTTCGCGGCCGGTTGCCCCATCCTTGTTGTCCCGGCCGGCGATGACCGGCCGGGTTATCTTCCACGACCAGGAGGAAACACGATGTTGGAGCGACGCAGCGTGGTGAAGGGCTTGGGAACTCTGCCGCTGGCGGCGGTACTGGCCGATGCCGGGCAAAGCCGTGCCGCCGCGGCGGCACTGGAACCGGTCACCCTGAAGACTCCCGGGGGACGAACGGTCGCGGGCGCGCTGGCGCGGCCGGCGGCGGGACCGGGGCCGGGGATCGTGCTGATCCATGAGTGGTGGGGACTGAATGATCAAATCAAGGCAGTTGCGGCAGATCTGGCTGCGGCCGGCTACGTTGCGCTGGCCATCGACCTGCTGAACGGCGAGGTTGCCACCACCCCGGAGACGGCGCAGGCCCTGGTCGGCCGAGTCGACGACCGGGCCGCCCGCGATACCCTGGTCGGCTGGATCGACTGGCTGCGCCACCAGGAGTTCTGCACCGGACGGGTGGCAACCCTCGGCTGGTGCTTCGGTGGCGGCTGGTCACTCCAGGCGTCGCTGGCGACTCCGGTGGATGCCACCGTGATCTATTACGGCCGGGTGGTCGCCGCCGCCGAAACCCTGGCCGCGCTCAAAGGTCCGGTGCTCGGGCAGTTCGCGAATCGGGATCAGTACATCACGCCGGCCATGGTCGATGGCTTTCAGACCGAAATGGCCCGCGCGGGCAAACGGTTGGAACTCTACCGTTACGATGCCGACCATGCCTTCGCCAACCCCACCGGCAACCACTATCACCGGGACGATGCCCAACTGGCCTGGCAGCGCACCCTGGCCTTTCTGGCCGCCAACCTCAAATAAGGCTGGCCCGATGCAACCGCCCGGCGGCCCCAATCGGTCACGGCGGCCGGGGCTGGCGGGTGGGACGCCTGATCGCCGCGGCGATCAGGCCGTCGATTCCGGCGGCCCGATCCTGCTGCCCGAGTTCCTGGAACAACAGGCGCGCCCGCGCCCAGTGGCGACAGGCGTCGGGCAACCGGCCGCTGCGACGGGCAAGATCGCCGGCCTCCTTCTCCAGTTCGGCCACCCCCCCGCCCCGTCCCACCTGGGTTTCCAGAACCAGTGCCCGGGACAGCAGGTCGGCTGCACCCGCAAGGTCGCCGCGCCTTTCATGCAATTGACATAGTTTCCGGTAGTGGCGCACCATGCCGCCGGGCCGGGCCAGCCCGGCCTGGTAGGCGAGCGCGATCCGAAAGTACTCCTCGGCCCGGTCAAGGTTGCCCTCCGCCAAATAAATTTCGCCCAAAATACCCAGCGCGCCGGCCCGCATGCCTTGATCGACGTCGCCGGCGCCGGACGTCAGCACCGTCTCGGCAGCACTCCGGGCATCCGCAAGGTCTCCGGCCTCCGCGGCCGCCAGAGCCCACAGGCTCCATATTTCAGGCCGATCCGGGGCCAGCACCGCGGCGTGGCGGACCGCCGCCACCGCCGCCGCCGGGTCGTCCAGCAGGGCTAATGCCGCCAGATCGCAAAAGGCCGCCGCCGCAGCCGGATCGCGGGCCTCCCCCCGGGCCCTGGCGTTCGCCGCCAGCAGCGAAAGCGCCGGGCCGGTGTCGCCGTGCCCCAGCGCGGCCAGCACCGCCTCCTCCGACGCTCCCAATCCTAGCAGAGTCTGCACCATCCGGGTCAGATGGCCGCCGTGGTCCTCCAGCCGGGCCGCCCGCGCGGGATGTTCATGGGCCGCCGCCAGCGTCTCAACCACTGCCGTCACCGCCGCCCGGGCGGCTCCGTCGTCCCCCGCCTCGGCTGGCGCCGCACTCTCCGGGAGCACCGCCGGCGCCCCCAGAGGCTCCGGAGCCGGAGCGCGGCTGCGCACCAGCAGGGCGACCAGCAGACACAGCACCAGTCCGACCGCAATCAGGCCGTCAGCCACCGCCGCGTTGCCGGAAGCCGCCAGCCGGTCCACCTGTTCCGCCGCCCATTGCCGGGCCAACTCCAACCACCCGTTCACACCGCCCGCCCGACGTCACCGCGTCTGTCCCGACCATAGCGGAGTCGGGACGACGGCGACAGTGGCGCCGCGCCGCATGGCGCGGACACCAGGAATCCCCTCAACCGGCGCCGACGCACCAGGGCTGACGGCGTTCGCCATGGTACGGGCGAGCCAACCCATCGGAGATCATCACTTCGGCCACGTCGGTGCCGCTCCCCGAGATCACCCGGGCGTCCACCCGGCCGCCATACTTGTCGTTACGGATGTTGCGGAGCATCACCTGGCCGTCGGCCAGCAAGGCCGCCAGCCGGACCTTGGCGCGCTGGGCCATGGCGACTTCCTGATCGCAGTGGCCATGGAGTTCCGGCGCGTCGAGACCTTCCAGCCGAACATGGGCTTCGATGAAGAGGCCCAGCCAGGGCTGGACCCGGACCACGATGGTATCGCCGTCGATGATCCGAATCACCTCGGCCGGCACCGGCCCGGGCAACATGTTGTGCGACAGTTCGGCAGCCCCGCTTCCGGCGGCGACAAACAGCGCCAGCAAAGCCACGACGCCCGCCATGCCACGCTGACGCCCACGATTGATCTCCATGCCCCAATTCCCCGAGCCGCCCCCGGTCCGTGCCGGTCCCAAGCTCAAGTTACCAAAAAGCATGGAACATATCAAGAATTATTAGGTACTAATTCCTACATACCGGGGTATGCCCGGGCATGTCGAGGAGAGATCGGACATACCACCTATTGCGGCCGCAGCGTGTTCCCCACGGGCGTCCGCCGGAACCGGAGTCTCGCGGGGCGACCTCAAAAGTCGGAGCAGCGTCCCTTGCGTTCCCAGTCGCCGAAACGGGTGGGTTCGGGGCCGCCGGGGCCACCGATTTCACCCGGCGGCTGTTCCGGCGGCAACGGCGGTCCCGAATCGCCCGCGGCAACGGGACCCGGCCCCGCGGTGGAAGCGTCAACCGCCGCCGCATCGGTGATGGTTTCGGTGATGGTTTCGGTGATGGTTTCGGTGATGGTTTCGGTTGGGGATTCGGTCATGGACGCGGCTCCGGCGAAAAGGGTGCCGTCAATATGGGCGCGTGTCCCGACATCGCCAAGGCGGAAGAATCACACCAAAAGACCAGGCATTGAACCGACCGCCGCCGCCGTCCCATATTTTCTCTCGTGGTTCGGTCGGTGAACGACGCAAGACGGACACCGAAAAATGGCTATCCTGAAGACCATGGCGTTGATGGCGGCGCTCACCGCCCTGTTCATGGCGGTGGGCTTTCTGATTGGGGGCAGGGCCGGGATGATGATTGCCCTGTTACTTGCCGCCGGCACGACTCTCTTCGCGTATTGGAACTCCGCCGACATGGTGCTCGGCACCTGCGGCGCCCGCGAGGTCTCGGCAACCGCCGCGCCCGGGATCCATGGTCGAATCCATGGTCTGGTCCAGGAGCTGGCGCGCCGGGCCGGCCTGCCGATGCCGCGGCTGTTTCTCATCGACAGCGATCGGCCCAATGCCTTCGCCACCGGCCGGGCCGCCGAGCCAGCGAACGGGTCCACCGGCTGCGCCTGATGGACCCCACCCCGGCGCCGCGGTCCAGCGTGCCGCCGGCTGGCGGCCGGCCGCGTTCCGGCCCCTGGAGTTAAGTTCCGGCCCCTGGAGTTAAGTTCCGGCCAGGGCGCCGGGAGCCGACCCCGGGAAAAGCTATCCTCGACCGGAAACCGGTGGCATTATCCCGATCTTAAACCGCGGCACCTGGAATGGCGGCACCGGCACGGCCGGATCTGCCGGCCAGCCGGTCTTTGGAGGTCAGTTGCGTTATGGGGTCCTTTAGCATTTTTCACTGGTTGCTGGTTCTGGTCGTGATCCTGATCCTGTTCGGCGCCGGGCGGCTGCCATCGGTGATGGGTGACCTGGCCAAGGGCATCAAGGCGTTCCGGTCCGGCTTGAAGGACGAGGGCGAAAAGCCGGCCGACCCCGCAACTCCCGCCGCAGCCGCCCCCCAGCAGGTGCCGCCGCCGGTCCAGGCCGCCGCCGCGCCGCCGGTCCAACCGGTCGGCTCCCAGCCCGGTGGCCACCCGATACCTCCGGCCACCTGACCGACGCCACGCCCCCGGGGCGGTACACCGCCATCGGAGCCCCGGAAGCCGCCGCCATAAAGTTGTCCCGGGCTGCCGGCACGATTCTCGGCGGCCGGTCATTTTGCGGATGATCGGCAGCCGGGATATCCATTACTATCCGTGACCTAAGGGGAGAGATGATCCCCTGCCCCCTTCCCCAATCGGCGTGTCCCGCCCGTCCCCGTGACCAGCAGCGACCAAGACAAGAATCGCCCCACCGCGCCCGCCCCGGGTGGCGTTAACGCCGACAGCACTACTCCAGAAAGTTACCGCCCGCGCGCCTTCCCGCCCCAATCCCCTCTTCCGGCCCCCGACCCCCTCCATTCCGATGAACAGGATGAAATTGCGCAACTTATGAGAACATTGCGCAACTCCATTCCCTATCAGGAAGAAGAAAAGGACGGGGATGAAAAGTGGGAACCCGGGCAGCCCCTTTTCCATGAGGCCCCCGAACCCGCGCCGGTAGCCCCGACCGGAGCCACCACCCGTGCCGGTCCCGAGCCCGAGGCCGGTCCCGGAGAGGACGATTTTGCCCGTCTGCTGCGAAACCTGCGCGAATCGATTCCCGACGAGCCCGAGCCGCCAGCCGGCGCCAACGCGGCGGCGGTGCGTCTGAGTGACGTTCGCGACCGGCCGATGGCCGAATACCTGGGCGCCGGTCTCTCCGCCGGTAATCCGATCGGGCCGGCCCCGCACGAGCCGGAGCCGGTCTCGACCGACCGGCAGGCGGCAGAGTTACGTTTTGCCGGCCCCGCCGTGGCCCCGGCCCCAGACTCCGATGTCGACCATCGGGCCGCAACCGACCGGCACTATGCAGCGGAAGAGGCCGGAACGTTTGAGGCGGCACCCGGCGAAGCCGGGGTGTTCGCGGACCTGTTGGGTTCCTTGCACGAGTCGACACCGCGTCGCCCCGAAACCGGGGCGACGCCCATGAACGATGCCAGGGAAGACCGTGGTGACCAGCTCCGGGCGCTCCGGGCCCGGAACCTCAGTGCCCCCGATCCTGGCGACGACGAAGACGAAGAGCCTGAACCGCGCCGGACTTCGCCCATCTGGAAGATCGCATTGATGCTCGGCGCCGCCGCCGCCATCGGGCTGGTCATCGCAATCATTAACCCCTTCGGCGAATCACCACCCGCCCCTTCCAGCCCGGTGGTCGTGCCCGCGCCGCTGCCGGAGGTCCCCCAACCTTCGAATCAGGTTGCCGACAACGCTCCGGTGGTGGTGCCGGTGGCACCGCAGCCAAAGCCCGTACCACCACCACCGCCCATTCCGGCCACGAAGCCCGTCGAGCCGCCACCACCGTTGCCGTTGGCCAAGCCGGTCGAGCCGTCACCCCCGGTGCCGGCGGTCAAACCGGTCGAGCCGCCGCCCGCTCCGATACCAGCCCCGCCCCCGATCGCCGTACCACCGCCCCGACCGGCGCCGCCGCCGGTGGCGTCGCTCCCGCCTGCTCCCGAACCACCGCCGGCGCCGGCGCCTCCGCCGGTCGCCGAGCCGCCGCCGGCCGCAGCCTTGTCGCCTTCGCCATCACAGCCAACACCACCACCGGCTGGCCCGACCAAACCACCGGCTGCTACGGTTGCGGTCGCCCCCCCCGCGGTGGTCGAGGCCCCGGTCGCACCGTCCAAGCCGGAACCTCCCGCGACGCCGGCGTCGCCTCCCCACCCTCAAGCCCCTCACCCTCCGGCACCCGCCGCCAAGCAACCTCCGGTGTCGCCGCCGGTCCAGGTCGCCGCCCTGCCGCCCCCCGCGGCGACGCCGAAAGACAATGATTCGGCACCGACGGAGCGCGCCGCTGGCCCTCGTCTGCTCACCGTACAACTGGGCAGCTTCCAGATTCCCAAGAATGCCGACCTCCTGATCGGTGAACTGAAGGAAAAGGGTTTCGACGCCTACAGCAAAACCTGGACCGACAGTGACGGGCATCTTTGGCATGTGGTACGGGTCGGCCGGCTGGCCGATCGCGCTGCCGCCAACGCCCTCGCCCGGAAGCTGGCCAGCCAGACCGGATTGAAGCCCGATGTTTTGAGCGTGCGTTGACCGGTGCCGCCGGGGATCCGGTCGCGGCGGCGGACGAGCCGCCGGCAGCAGGCATTTGTGAACCGGCGGCCATGGCCACGGCGGATGTGCCATTGCTATTGCCCCCTGGAGTCGCTACATTTAGTTTGGCTGGCCAGTGCAGAGGATCAACTACTGGATGATGGACTGGGGACGGGGTCGCCGGGAGCGGCACAATAGCAAGGCCGGCAGACATAATAATTGGGGGAAGCAGGAACGGGCGGAGGACACCCCAACATGAAGCGGACGATTCTGGTTGCCGATGACGAACCAAGCATCCTGCTGTCGCTACAGGTGCTGCTGCAAAAGGCCGGATTCGTCGTCCGGGTTGCACGCGACGGTGAAGAGGCCATGGCGGCACTTCAGGAATCTGCGCCCAGCCTGATTCTGCTTGATGCCATGATGCCGAAGCGGGATGGGTTCGATGTCTGTCAGACCATCCGGGCCAATCCGGCCTACAAGGACCTGCCGATCATCATGCTGACTGCCAAGAGCCGGGACGTCGAACGCGAAAAGGGCATGGCGCTGGGTGCAACCGACTATATCACCAAACCTTTCTCAACCCGTGATCTTGTCGGTACCGTCCGGCGGTATCTGGAAGCCGCCCCGCGCTGAGCCGGCGGGTGGCCGAAGCCGGAGCAAAGCAACCCGGAAAGCGGCGTTGAGTCCATTGTTTCCAGGCATCTTCCGGTCGAAACCAGGGCTGGACCGTTAAGACCGGCTTGGGGCACGGCATGGTCAGCGATGTGAACAACGGCGGGCACGGGCATTCGGACCAGGGATCCGGCGAGATGGCGTCGCGGATGTCCTCAACCGATCGCACCGGCAAGCATGTGGTCGCGTTGTTGTTCCTGGCCACCGGCGTCACCGCGGCGGTCGCGGCGGCCGTGGTCCCGGCCTTGATCTCGGGCGACGGCGGACAACCGCCGAGTCAGGAGGAAGGCGCGGTATTCGCCGGCTTGGTTGCGGGAACGGTGGCACTGCTCTGGTTCGCGGTCCGTTTGTGCCTGCTGCGCCCGAGCGAACGGCTGGCCGCCGATGTTCAGGGACTGGCGGTTCCCGGAACAGCCGGCGGTCGGCTTGAGTCCGAGGACTACCCCGACCTCGCGCCCCTGCCCGATGCCATCAACGCCCTTGCCGGCCGGTTGACCGTAACCCGACGCGATCTTGACCGCGCCGTGAGTGAATCCGCCGCCTCGCTGGCCGGACACAACCGCCGGCTGGCCTTGATTCTGCGGGACCTCGATGAAGGCGTGCTGGTCTGCAACCTGCGCCATCAGGTCATGCTCCACAATCCTGCGGCGTTGCGGCTGCTCCAGATCGGCGGCGACGCCGGCGGGACTCTGGAGCCCGGGCACCCGTTGTTTTCGCTGATGCTGGCCGACCCGGTGCGCCACACCCTGGAGCGATTGATCCGCCACGGCGGGATCGCACCACGACAACCCGAGGCGCCCGCCCGGTTCATCGGCGGCACCTCCGATGGCCGCGCCCTGTTTGACGGCCGTATGAGCCTGATTTTCGACGGGGACGGCGGACCCGAGCCGACTGCCGGAGCCGTGACCGGCTACGTACTGACCTTCACCGACGCAACCCGGGAATTGGAGGCGTTGGGCCGGCGCGATACCCTGTTGCACACCATCACCGAAGAACTGCGGGTCCCGCTGACCAATCTGCGGGCGGTGGTGGAAACCCTCGAGGACTGCCCCGATCTTGATGGCGACGCCCGCAACCGCCTCGAGGCGGCCCTGCTCGGCGAGTGCCAGGACCTGACCGCACGGCTGAAACGGGTGATCGCGCAATATCACGCGACCGTCGCCGGGACCTGGCCCATGAGCGACCTGCGCTCCCACGCCATCATCGATCTGGTCGGCCACCGGGTCGCCGCCTCCCGGCCGTGCACGGTCGCGGCAGCCGGGGTACCGTGCCTGCTCCATGGTGATAGTTTCAGCCTGGTGGCATTGCTGGATCACCTGATCGGGCGGGTGAGCACGTTCACCGGCGCCACCGCCTTCGAACTGGCCGCCGACGCCGCGGCGCGCTGGACCTATCTCGACCTGATCTGGAGCGGCGAGCCGATCTCCAGCACCACCATCGATGGCTGGAAAGCCGATCCGCTGGCCGCGTCCCTCGGCGGACTGACCGTGGCCGATGTGCTGCGTCACCACCGAAGCGACCTGTGGAGCGAGGCGCAGCCGGACGGTCGGGCGCGGCTGCGGCTGCCCTTGCCGCCGGCCCGGGAGTCCACCGACGACAGGCCACCACCGACACCCGATCCGATCGGGCCGGATTCGTTCCCGGCCCTCCGGCAACCGCCGCCGGCCACCGATCTTATCAATCTACAGTTGCACAACCTCAACTTCGTGGTCTTCGAGATCGAAGCCACCGGCCCCAACCCCACCGAAGGGGACGAGATCGTGGCCATCGCCGCGGTGCGGGTGGTCAATCGTCGCATCCTCACCGACGAGACCTTTCACGCGCTGGTCAACCCCGGCCGCCCGATCCCGCGCGAGGCGGTCCGTCGCCATGGCATCACCGAACAACAGGTCCGCGACCGCCCGGGCATCGCGGCCGTCCTGCCCCAATTCAAGGCCTTCATCGGCAACGCGGTCCTGGTCGGCCATCACGCCGGCCGGCAGCTGACGTTTCTGCGTCAAAAAGAACCGGCCGGCGGGGTGCGCTTCGACAACCCGGTACTGGATATCAGGCTGTTGTCGCTTTGGCTGCACGGTCAGCATGCGGACCATTCCTTGAACAGTGTCGCCCGGCGCCTCGGCATCGCCGCCATCGACCGTCACACCGCGCTGGGCGATTGTCTGACCACCGCGGCAGTACTGGTGGCGATGCTGGCGTTGCTGCCGGACCGCGGCCTTGCCACCCTTGGCGACTTGTTGCACGAAGCCGATCAACTGATCGCCATCCACGTCAGGGAGCCTCTGTTGTGATCCCATCCGCCCTCACGCCGGCACCGCAGCCGCGCAACGACCGGTTGGTCGCCTTGTTCTTGCTTGGCATAGTCTTATTTACGCCTCCCCTTTTACGGGTTTTTGGCATTCAGACGACGGTCTTTGGATGCCCGCTCATGTTCGTTTATATTTTTGTCGCGTGGACCATCCTGGTTGCATTGATCGCTCTCGACGTTGAACGACGGGATCAAGCCAAGACGCCGGCGCCGGCAAGTTCGGGTTCCACCCCACCATAACCCCAGTCCGCCCGTTGCGAATTGAACGTCACGTCGCTGATGGCTGGAAGCCCGAGGTTTTGTGCGTAGGGACGCCACCCAGTGGGTTGGGGAGCAAAGCCCCCATATGGACCAGGATGCGACGGATCATTGAAAGGAAATTCGCTCAACGGGACGATGGGTACGACCATCTTGTCGCGCCGCCGGATGTTCCATCCAGATAAATTCGGCGCATTTCGCCGAAAAAATTGTGGAGGCTCTTCCAGGATTTTCAGGTGGCGATGTCCGGTGCAAAAGCAGCAGGTCGGCGTCGGGACCGCAAAGGAGAGGAGTGATGAGCGATCACACTTGCAACAAAGGACCACTCCAGGTAGCTTGTGACCAAGCCATTGCGGCGGCCATCGCTGACAACAAGGGAAGGATCGGATGATGACTGCAACATTTCGAATCACTACACTTGTATTCATTTTCGCTAATTTGCTGATCGGTGGACAAGTCGCGAACGCCAAGCCCATGGACTGTTACGCGATCTTCGATGCCGGAAGCAGCGGGACCCGCCTGTATCTGTACGAAGACAGTAACGGCACCTGGATCCGGTACGAGGGCTCGAAGCTCAGGAAGCCCCTCGCCAAGCCCGTGTTGGAGAACAACGAATGGCGGAGTGGCCTCGGCGCCCGTGACGTCGGATGGATGATTCGTAGTTCCATGCTAAGAATGATGAACAAAGGACCGGAGGAGAAAACATCCCCCTGGAAAGGCTTCAAGGCAACGTGCAATCTGCGCGCCATTGATATCTATGCCACGGCTGGAATGCGCCTTGCCGAGCAAAAGTACCCCGAGCGCAGCCGCCGGCTTTGGTCCGCAGTGATCCAGCCGCTGAGACAGATGCTCGAATCCGACAAGATGAAACATCTGCTCGGGTCCGACGTCCAGGTCCACGCCCGGACACTGACTGGCTTCGAGGAAGGTCTCTATGCCTGGTTGGCGTTGCGCGATGCCAAGAAGAAGGACAATTTCGGGATCATCGAAATGGGTGGTGCCTCGGCGCAGATCGCGTTCCCCTGTGAGCAATGCGAGGATGCCCTGCCGGTGACCATCGGTGGCACGACCCGGAAATTGTTCAGCTATTCGTTCCTTGGGGCTGGGTCCACGGAAGCCTACAAAATTTACGAAAAGAACCGGCAGTCCGACCAGGCTTCCGACTGCGACCTTGGCGTCGAGCAGACCAGGCCGCAATGGAAGCCGCAGGATTGCAGCCGTACCTTTTCATTCACGACCGCCGCCGGGGGGATCAGGGATTTTTATAACTACGGTCCCAAAGGCGTGCCGGGCCGCGTGGTCACCCTTCCCAAGGCCGTTAGCACCGTCCCCGAGTGGTATGCGACCGGGGCGTTCGGCTACCTCAAGAAGGACGACATCGAGAAGACCTGCGGCGAGGGTAAAGGCGGCCACAACCAGAAGAAGGGATGCTTCCTCAGCGTCTATTTCCGGGACTTCATCAGTAAGCTGGGGGTACGGGAATACCACCCGTCCTCGTCGGACTGGACCCTGGGAGCAGTGATCTGTGACCGGGATCACTGCCTCCCTGAAAGCCCGCGCCCTCAATGCCACTGGCTTCCGAAGGGCTGCCTGGAAGCAGCCAACTGACCGGAGGCGTGATGGCGTTCCCGCGTGGCGGCACGTTTTGCGCCCGCCGCTCTCACACCACCACGGTCGCGCGGCGAATCGCGCCGACACCGACCGCCCGGTTCAGGGCGCTGGCCGCCGCCGCCAGGGACGCGGACACGATGTTGGCATGAATGCCGACACCAAACAGCGATGGCCGCCCCGGAACCCGAACCGAGATATAGGCGGCGGCGAGTGCGTCCGAGCCGTGATGGATCGCGTGTTCGTGGTAGTCGTCGATGGTCAGGGCAATGTCGCATTCCCGGGCCAGGGCGTTGACAAAGGCGTCGATCGGACCGTTACCGATGCCGGCAATGGTCCGGGTCATCCCGTCAACCGAAACCCGGGCCGTGATTTCAACGGCACCGGACGGACTGCGGCTGGGCAGGATGCTGTGCTCGATGACCGCCAGCGGTTCGCGGCGCATCAGGTATTCGGCTTCGAAACAGCCCCATAACGTCGCCGGGTCCAGTTCCTTGCCGGTGGCATCGGCCACCCGCTGGACGACGCCGCTGAATTCGATCTGCAAGCCACGGGGCAATTGCAGGCTGTGGTCGCGCTCCAGAATGTAAGAAATCCCGCCTTTGCCCGACTGGCTGTTGATGCGGATCACCGCCTGGTAGCTGCGTCCCAGATCGGCCGGATCCACCGGCAGATACGGAACCTCCCATGTGTCGCTGTTGGCCCGCCCCAACGCCGCCATTCCCTTCCTGATGGCGTCCTGGTGAGAACCGGAAAACGCCGTGAACACCAGCTCTCCGGCATAGGGATGACGCGGGTGGACCGGCAACTGGGTGCAGGCTTCGGCAACCCGGACCACGGCGTCGATATCAGACAGGTCCAGCCGCGGATCCACGCCCTGACTCATCAGGTTCAAGGCCAGCGTCACCAGGTCCACATTGCCGGTCCGTTCACCATTGCCGAACAAGGTGCCCTCGACCCGCTCGGCCCCGGCCAGCACCGCCAGTTCCGCCGCCGCAACCGCCGAACCGCGGTCGTTGTGGGGGTGAACGCTGATGATCGCGCGGTCGCGCCCGGGCAGGTGGCGACAGAACCATTCGATGCCATCGGCGTAGACGTTCGGCGTCGACATTTCCACCGTGGCCGGCAGGTTCAGGATCACCTTCCGCTCCGGCGTCGGTTGCCACGCCGCCATTACCGCGTCGCAGATTTCCACGGCATAGTCGGGCTCGGTGCCGGTGTAGCTCTCGGGCGAATATTCGAAGACGATGGCGCTCTCCGGCATCTCGTCGGCCAGCGACTTGATCAGCCGGGCGCCTTCGACGGCGATGGCGGTGATACCGGCCCGATCCGTGCCGAACACCACCCGCCGCTGCAAGGTCGAGGTCGAGTTATAGAGATGGACCACCGCCCGTTTCACGCCCCGCAAAGCCTCGAAGGTCCGGCGCACCAAAGGCTCCCGGGACTGGGTCAATACCTGGATGGTGACGTCGTCGGGGATCAATTGCTCTTCGATCAGCATCCGCACGAAATCATATTCGGTCTGGGAGGCCGCGGGAAAGCCGACCTCGATTTCCTTGAAGCCGATCTGCACCAGGGTCTGGAACAGGCGGCGCTTGGTGGCGCCGTCCATGGGCTCGATCAATGCCTGATTGCCGTCCCGCAAGTCGACACTGCACCAGATCGGCGCCGTCTCCAGAACGCGATCGGGCCATCGGCGATCGGGCAACTTGGTCACCGGATAGGACTGATAGCGATGAAAAGGCATGGTAGCCATGACACGTCGTCTCCTGCCGCCCGGCACGGGCGGCGCAATCCTGGTCGTCTGCACTCGCTCAAGGGTGTGCCGGAGCTCAGGCCCCGGCGGGAATCCAGGAGGCCAAACCCCCTGGGGTGCCAAGGCGCGACATATGCCGCGTGCGCGCAATCCTGCGCCGCCAGCGGACTCCGAATTGGCCTGGAAAGAACACGGGAATGGACCCAACCTTGGGGAACGTCTCTGGCTCGGGGGGGGCGCGAGCGCGCCCGTCAGTCCGGTCTCGTCAGGAGGCCGGTCCGATAAGTCGTCGCAGCAGAGAGGGGTTCAGGATCATGGGTTCCATGGACGTCTACATAGCGCACCCCCCGGGCCGGGTCAACCTTGCGTCCATGTTCCGGCAGGCGACGCTCCCCCGAGGTCCCGGTCCGTTGCCGGCGGGCCACGGTTCCCGATGGTGCCGCGGTCGTGCCGATTGTCGGAAGGCCCCATGTGCGGTATGACCATTGGCAGGGAAGCATGGGTTTCCCAAGACCCGATCCGGGCCGCTGCGGCCCCGCCCTCGTGAGGACGCCGATGGACCGTTTGCCATTCCCTGGTTTTCCGTTCCCTTGGACTCGCGGCGCGGCCGTGACGGCGGCGGCGACGGTGTGCCTTGGCCTGGGCGGCTGCCTGGGTCTCGGAGAGGAGCCGCCACCCACCGCCCCTCCCCCCGAGAAGCCCATGGTGGCGCCCACGGCGACGCCGTCCTCCGAAGAGTTCAACCTCAAGGTCGCGACGCCGCTGGTCAACCCGCCCCGCCCCACCCTGGAGCCGGTGCCGGTGCTGGCGCCACCGCCGCCGCCGGTGACCCTGGAACCCCTGCCCACCCCCGAGCCGGTGGCGCTCGCCGCATTGCCCGACATTGCCGCCCCCCAGGCGCCACCCCAACGCGGGGCGCCGATTCCCCCGCCGCCGGGTCCCCCCCACGACACCGTCAGCGGCATCGAAGCCCCGCCGACGCCGGCTCCGGGCCTGGTCCCCGCGCCCGCTCCCGAACCCCGGCGCTCGACGGCGTCGCTGCCGGTGGGCGGTGGCCCCGGTACCGCTCCGGCCCACCCCGGCAGCGGGACCACTCCCACCGTTCCCGCCCCTTCCTACCGCCTGGTGTTCGCCGGCCAGTCCCCCGACCTGCCCGACACCGCGCCGGCACTGCTCCGGCAGCTTGCCGCGCTGATGACCGATGCCCCGCAGTTGCGGCTGAAGCTCAATTCCTTTGCCAGCGGCTCTGCCGACAACCCGGTGGCGGCGCGCCGTTTGTCGCTTCAGCGGGCGATGGCGCTCCGTCAGGCTCTGGTCGGCTTCGGCGTCTCCAGCCTGCGGGTCGATGTGCTGGCCCTCGGCCTGACCGCCACCGAGCCCCCCGCCGACCGCATCGACATCGTCCCCGCCAACTGACGCCCCAGCCCCAGCATTCTTCACCGCCTCCCGGGAATCCGTTCATGTCGCGGCCGCAACGCTACCTCAACCGGATGTTCCTGTTCCTGGTCGCCGTCGGCGCGGTGGCGGTCCTGCTGTTTCCCGCCCTGGAGACCGCTTTTAAGGTCAATGTGCCGCTCAACGGCCTGATCCTGGGCGTGATGGCCATCGGCATCCTCTATATTTTCCGGCAGGTGATCCGCCTGTTTCGGGAAGTGCGTTGGCTGGACCAGTTCCGGGCGGCCAAGAGCGGGCGAATGGTGGTCCCGACCCTGCTCGCCCCCATCGCCAACATGCTGGGCGACAAGAAGGGCGAACGCATCCGGCTTTCGGCCCAGGGCATGCGCTCGGTGCTCGACGGGCTGGCCTCCCGCCTGGACGAATCCCGGGAGCTCTCGCGTTACTTCATCAATCTGTTGATTTTCCTCGGGTTACTCGGCACCTTTTGGGGTCTGCTCGGCACCATTCACTCGGTCGGGGCCGTCATCGGCACGTTGCAGGTTGAAGGCAACGATCTGGCCGCCATGTTCGGCAACCTCCAGCACGGGTTGGAAGCGCCGCTGTCGGGGATGGGTTCGGCGTTCAGCGCCTCGCTGTTCGGTCTGGCCGGCTCACTGGTGCTGGGTTTCCTGGAGTTGCAGGCCAGCCAGGCCCAGAACCGCTTCTTTCAGGAGGTCGAGGACTGGCTTTCCGGTGCCGCCAGGCTCACCGGTGGCGGCTTCGGCGACGGCGAGCACCCGGTTCCGGCCTATCTCGAGGCCCTGCTGGAGCAGACCGCTGAGAACATCGATACCCTCCAGCGTACCATGGCCCAGGCCGAAGACGGCCGGCGCGCGGCCAACACCAGCCTCCAGGCGCTGACCGAAAAGCTGAGCACGCTCACCGATCAGATGCGCGCCGAACAAACGCTGCTGGTCGCGCTGGCCGAAACCTTGATGGGCTTCAAGCCGCTGCTGTCGAGACTGACCGAAAGCGCCACCACCGGCAGCCTCGGCCTCGATGACGCCGCGCGCCAGCACATCCGCAGCATTGATGGCCATCTCGGCCGGTTGGTCGAGGAAGCGACGCTCGGTCGTGACAAGGCGATTCAGGAGGTTCGCGGCGACATCAAGCTGATTGCCCGCACCATTGCCGCCCTGGCCGAGGAAACCGAGCAAAGATGATGCGGCTTTTCCGTTTCACCCCGCACTGACCGGCCGTCATGTCGCTCCGCAGCCGGCGCTCGGCACACCTTGAGATGAATATCTGGCCGGGCTGGGTCGACGCCCTGTCGTCTCTGATCATGGTGATCATCTTTGTCCTGATGATCTTCATGGTCGCCCAGTTCTATCTGGCCCACGCCCTGTCCGGCCGTGATCAGGCGCTGGCCCAACTCAACCAGAAGATCGTCGAACTGCGCGCCGGCCTTGCCGCCGCGACCCGGCGGGGCGACGAGGCTGCGGCCGAGGCCGGCCGGGTCGGCCAGGCACTCGACAATGCCAATACGGTGGTCGCGGCCGACCGGGAGAAAATCGAACTCCAACTGCGCGAAATCGCCAGCCTCCAGGCCGACCTCAAGGCCCTGCGCGACGCCCGGGACCGGCTGGAAGGCCAGATCGCCGGGCTTGCCGTGGTGGCGCAACAGCTTCAGCACCAGACCGGCGACCTGACCGCCAAGGTTGAGGCCGGCACCGCCGAAATGGCAAAACGCGACGAGGCGTTGCGCCTCAGTGATGAGCAACGCAAGCTGTTGATGGACGAACTGGCGGCGTTGCGCGATCGCAGCAAGGCGCTGGAAACGAAACTGGCCGACCAGACCGACCGAACCATGCTGGCCCAGAAGGATATCGACCAGCGCGACATCCGGCTGAAGGAACTTCTGACCACCCTCGAGTCGACCCAGGCGGCATTGACCGGAGAACGGCAGCTGACCGGCCAGGACCGGCAGCAGATCGCCGCTCTGACCGCCGAAATCGAAGCGTTACGGGCACAGTTATCCCAGCTTGCGGCCACCCTCGACGTCTCTCAGGCCAAAAACACCAACCAGCAGGCGCGCATCGACGAACTGACCGGCCGCCTTAACGTCGCCCTGGCCAACAAGGTCGAGGAGTTGGCCCGCTATCGCTCGGAATTCTTTGGTCGGTTGCGCGAAGCCATCGGCAACCGCCCCGACATCCGGGTGGTCGGCGACAGGTTCGTGTTCCAGTCCGAGGTGCTGTTCCCCACCGGATCGGCCACGCTCCAGGAGGCCGGCAAGGAGCAACTGGCTCAACTCGCCCGCGCCTTGCTCGACATCGCCCGCACCATTCCCCCGGACATCAACTGGATTCTCCGGGTCGACGGCCACACCGATTCCCGCCGCATCGCCACCAGCCAGTTCCGTTCCAACTGGGAGCTGTCGACGGGTCGGGCCATTTCGGTGGTCAAGTTCCTGATCGAACAGGGGATTTCGGCCGAAAGGCTTGCCGCCACGGGTTTTGGCGAATTCCAGCCGCTGGATGCCGGTACCACCGAAGACGCCTACAGCCGTAACCGCCGCATCGAGTTGAAGCTCGACCAGCGTTAAGGTCCCGGCCGCCAAAGATCAGACTCGAGCAGGCCCGCTTCCATCAGATCCGGCAACAGTCCGCCGCGCCAGGGCGATCGGCAGCGTCTCCGGCCGGCCGCCGCTGACGGCAACGGCGCTTGATCCCGCGGGACTTTTTCCCGATCCCGGGGCGGGACGCGGTCACCGGCCGCGACCGCCAGAACACAGGCCCGTCTTCATCGTCCATTCCCCGACACTTACACGAATGGGGTCTCGCCACCCGGCCCCGGGGCTTGTATACTCCCCCGCAACGCACAACAGGCTTTCCGATCCCCTGCGGTTTCGTTTATTGAACGCGCGAACCGGAAAGTCAGGTACGGGGGCTGGCGGCAAAGATCGTCTTTCGGGTTTGTCGGCAGCGTTCCGTAGTTGGCGTTGTGCGATCATCGATCGTTTCAGCGAACCTGTCTGTTAACCCGCAACGGAGCGGGGTTACGGAATCACCGTTACTGTCCGTTGCTCTTTGGAGGCATCAGAAGATGAAGAAGTTTGCGAAGTCCCTCGCCACCGTCGCGGTTCTCGCCGTTGTGACCCTCGGCGCCAGCGCCTGCAACACCACCGACGAGCAGGCCCGCCAGCAGGCCGCTGCTGCGCTTCAGGCGGCCCAGTCGGCCCAGGCGTCGGCCCAGCAGGCGGCGGCGTCGGCTCAGGCGGCGGCAGCCTCGGCTCAGGCCGCTGCCGACAAGGTCGAGCGGATTTTCAACAAGTCCCTGCGTAAGTAATCTGGTTCCGGTCGGGGATGCCCGCTCTCATCACTGGGTGATGCGAACCGGGTATCCCCGCCGTTCCACGGCGACCCGCTGGATGGTGGGAATATCCAGGCGTCCCTGGTCCTCGCCGGCGACCTTGGTGGCCAGTTCCACCGCACCCTCGGCCGGTTCCTCGGTCATCCGGTGTTCTTCTTCCAGTTCGTCGGCCTGAGCCTTGGAGGGATGGACCTCCATGTACAGCTCGCCGTCCTGCCAGGCGACCTTGATCGCCGTATCAACGAAGGTCACCGGCGTTCCCGGTTCCACCTTGTGGAACATGTCCTCGATGTCTTCGGGATAAAGCCGCATGCAGCCATGGGTGACCCGGCGGCCGACCGCAAACGGCTCGTTGGTGCCGTGAATGCGGAAATTGCCGCTGCTGAAGCCAAGATAGAGCGCGTAAAGCCCCATCGGATTGTTGGGTCCGGGCGGCACCACCGCCGGCAGCTCCGGCTTTTCCGCCCGGATCGAAGCCGGGACGTACCACGTCGGATTCGCCTGCTTGCGAACGATGGTGGTGGTGGCCACCGGAGTATTCATGCCTTCGCTGCCGATCCCGACCGGATGGGTTTCGGGTTCCTCCCCCGGCCGGCGGTAATAATAGAGGCGCATCTCGGTCAGATTGACCACCAGGCCGCGACGGGGCGCGTCGGGCAGGATGTGGGCGGTCGGCAACACCAGAGTCACGCCCTCCCCGGGCAGCCACGGGTCCACGCCGGGATTGGCCGCCACCAGCTCGACAAAGCCCAGGTCGAACTTGCGGGCCACGTCCAGCAACGTGTCGTCGTGATCCGTAACGTAGGTGCTGACGGTGCCGATAATATTGGTCTCGGCACGGACCGCGGATGCCGGCAGCACCCAGGCGGCCAGCCCCAACGCCAACCCCCCGGCAATCACCGGCAGCCACCCCGTCCCGCTCCGCGTTCCACCGGATTGGTTCACGCCCTCGATCATTCCCGGCTCTCCGCCCTTTTGTCCAACCACGGCGCCCGCCCCGGTGCCGCCCGCGCCTGTTATAGCGGCCAATTCCGGCGGGGCGAACCGGGAAGGCGGGGTGCTTCGGTACTTTTTTGGCAACCGTGTCCCCACCCAAAGGCGGGGACCCAAGAAACGGCGAAACCCCGATTGTCCCACTTTGGGATCGGGGCTTCGACCGCTGTTCGTAGGGTTGCCCCCGGGACTGCCGTCACTCAATGACGGTGATCCCGGCGTCGATCATTGCCGGCGGGCAGTCGATGATCGGTCAACTGATAGGTCATCAACAGATCATCCACATGCCGCCAGGCTCCATGTGCGGTGGCCACCGCGACATCGTCCCGTATTATTTGACGGATGGCCGGCGGCCCCCAGCTCTGCTCCAACATCCACGAGCCTTTCTCCATGGCGATGATGAATGGAAGCCTCTCGTGCTCGGCCACGGCGTCAATTTCATCCGGTTCGATACCGGAGAGATCGACACAGTCCCGCAACGTTATCATCGGGGTCCTCCCACCTCATGCTGCGCCGGCCGGCACTGCCGAAGCCGTCCACGACCGGCACATGGGCTTTTCTCAGATTTTGGGTCTGCCTTGGCCCCTGCGACATGACGCAGTGTCGCATTGTGTGTCACATGGGGCGTCCCGAACCCTGTCGCCAACGACTTTGACGCGGGGCCGCCACAATCTGCAATGCAGTTTTGCCGGGTCTCTAGCTCACGCGCTCCCGCCCGAGGCCAGCGATGGGGGGTCGCCGCGGACACCGACACCATGGCTTGGCCCGGCGCTGTCCGGGTGCTTGCCTCGCGCCCCGGCCCCAGCCATAATGGCAGGCATGAGCGACCTATTCAGCGACCCGCCGGCCCGTCCCGAACAGTACTCCGCCCGCGACATCGAGGTGTTGGAGGGGCTGGAGCCGGTGCGTCGGCGCCCCGGCATGTATATCGGCGGCACCGACGAACGCGCCCTCCATCATCTGGTGGCGGAGATTCTCGACAACGCCATGGACGAGGCGGTGGCCGGACACGCCAGCCGGATCGACCTGGAACTTGGTGCCGACGGCAGCGTCACGGTCCGGGACAATGGCCGCGGCATACCGGTGGACGAACATCCCAAATACCCCGGAACCTCGGCGCTGGAAGTGATCCTGACCACCCTTCATTCCGGCGGCAAGTTCGGGGGCAAGGTCTATGCCACCTCGGGCGGCCTGCACGGGGTCGGCCTTTCGGTGGTCAACGCGCTGTCCGACACGCTTTCGGTGGAGGTGGCGCGCGATCGCCAGCTTTGGGGCCAGGACTACAGCCGGGGCCGACCGCTGGGACCGCTGGCCCACCGGGGCGGCGCGCCCAACCGCCGCGGCACCACCATCCGCTTCCATCCCGACCCCGAAATCTTTGGCGGCGAGGCCCGCTTCGTCCCGTCACGCCTGTACCGGCTCGCCCGCTCCAAGGCTTACCTGTTCCGGGGGGTCGAGATCCGCTGGCGTTGCGCCGCCGAATTGCTTGACGGCAACAGCGAGGTGCCGGCCACCGCCAGCCTGCACTTTCCCGGCGGCCTGCTCGACTATCTGACCGCCGCGCTGGCCGACCGCGCCACCGTCACCCCGGCGGCGTTCTCGGGAGAGGCGCAGTTCGCCGCCGACGCCGGCCGGGTCGAATGGGCGGTGGCCTGGCCCGAGGACGATGACGGCTTCACCCATTCCTACTGCAACACCATCCCCACGCCCCAGGGCGGCAGTCACGAGCAAGGGTTGCGCTCGGCGCTGACCCGGGCGCTCAAGGACCATGGCGAGCGTATCGGCAACCGCCGGGCCGGCCAGATCACCGCCGACGACGTGGTCGGAGAGGCCGCGGTGCTGTTGTCGGTGTTCATCCGCGAGCCCCAGTTCCAGGGTCAGACCAAGGAAAAGCTGGCCTCTCCCGAAGCGACCCGGCTGGTGGAACAGGCGGTCAAGGACCGCTTCGACCATTGGCTCTCGGGCGACCGGGCGGCCAGCGCCGCCTTGCTCGACCGGCTGGTGGAAAAGGCCGAGGAGCGCGCCCGCCGGCGCCAGTCCAAGGAACAGGCGCGCAAGACCGCCACCCGCAAGTTGCGGCTGCCGGGCAAGCTCGCCGACTGCTCGCGCACCGCCAGCGACGGCACCGAACTGTTCCTGGTGGAGGGCGATTCGGCCGGCGGCTCGGCCAAGCAGGCGCGCAACCGCGAGACTCAGGCGATCCTGCCGCTCCGGGGCAAGATACTCAATGTCGCCTCGGCCAGCCTGGACAAGCTGCGGAGCAATCAGGAGATCAACGACCTGATCCAGGCGCTCGGTTGCGGCACCGGGCGCGAGTTCTCCAGCGACCGGCTGCGCTACGAGAAGGTGGTGATCATGACCGACGCCGATGTTGACGGCGCCCACATCGCCTCTCTGCTCATGACGTTTTTCTACCGGGAAATGCCGGGCCTGATCCAGCACGGCCACCTGTTCCTGGCCATGCCGCCGCTCTACCGCCTGTCGGCGGGCGGCAGGAGCGTCTATGCCCGGGACGACGCCCACAAGGACGAGCTGATGCGCAAGCTGTTCGCCGGCAAGGGCAAGGTCGAGATCAGCCGTTTCAAAGGTCTGGGGGAAATGCAGCCGGCCCAGCTCAAGGACACCACCATGGACCCGGCCAAACGCCAGATGCTGCGGGTGGTGGTTCCCGATCCCCGCGACCCCGAATCCGGGGAGGACGCCGAGGCCACCCGGACCCTGGTGGAAAAACTGATGGGCCGCAAGCCGGAGTTGCGGTTCCGCTTCATCCAGGACAATGCCAAATTCGTTCAGGATATCGACGTCTGACGCCAAACCGGCGCAAAGAATGACGCAAGGGGGCTTTGCCCCCTTGACCCCCACCAGGGGCGCGACGCCCCTGGACCCCCGTGACTTGATTATGCCACCGATTGACGAGCCGGCGCAGGAGGATTAGACAATCACGATCGATCCGGCGGCGAGGGCTCCATGGCGGCAATCTCCTGGCTTCATCTCTCTGACTGGCACCAGAAGGGGCCGGACTTTGACCGCACGGTTGTCCGTGATGCCCTGTTGGAGGATCTCCGACAGCGGCGGCGCTTCGATCCGGCGTCGGAGTCGCTGGATTTCATCGTGTTCAGCGGCGATGCCACATTCAGCGGCAAGCGCGAAGAGTTCGACGCGGTCCAACGGGAGCTGTTCGATCCGGTTCTATGCGCGGCCGGTTTGCCACGGGAGCGGCTGTTCCTGGTCCCGGGCAACCATGATCTCGACCGGGCCGCGATCTACGACCTGCTGCCGGACAGCCTGCGTAAGCCCCTGACCGCGGTTGCCGAGGTTCTTCACTGGTCCGACGACGAGCGCCGGCGCCGCTGCGCACTCCAGCCGTTCCAGGATTACGAAGCCTTTGTGGCCGGCTATACCGGGCAGGCCTCGCCGGCCTATGCCTCGATCCGGCGGTTTGACCTGCCGGGCGGCACGGTGGCGCTGCTCGGACTCAACTCGGCCTGGATGTGCGGTCGCCACCGGGGCGCGGGCGGCAGAATCGAGGACCAGAACCATCTGGTGATCGGCGAGCCGCAGATTCACAAGGCGTTACACGAAATCGCCGACGCCGCATTGCGTATCGTGGTCTTTCATCACGCCTTCGACTGGTTGGCATCCTTTGACCGGCCGATCATAGAACCACGGTTGAAGGCTAAGGCTCAGATCATCCTGTGGGGCCACGAGCACCAGCCCACGGTCAGGACCGAAGTCACGGCCAACGGCCTGTGCGTGATGATTCCGGCGGGGGCCGCTTACGAGGAACGGGTGGCGGGAGATCCCACCTATACCAACGCCTACAATCTGGTCACGGTGGACCTCGAGACCGGCAAGGGAACGGTGAGTCTCCGGCGCTGGAACGACCCGACCGGCTGGATTCCCGACACCCTGACCTGCCCCAACGGCCGCGCCAGCTTCACGCTGCCCGACGTCGAAGAGGCGGCACAGAAGCGGGCCGCCGCGTCCCGGCAACAGCAACAGGTCGCAGCGGAGCAACGCTACCGCGATCTGCTGCTGCAAAGCTGCGACATCATCAACCTGGCAAACCTGCCCGAAGACCACCTCATCGCCCAACGTCAGTTGGAATTGCGCCGACTCTACGTGCCATTGCGCGCCCGGATCGAAAGCAAGGCCGGCGCGGTGGTGGATGAACGGCTGTTCGACGCCCTGGAACAACGGCGCGACCAGCAACGCCGCGGCAAGGCCGGCAAACAAGAGACCAGGACCCGCGCCGCGATCGGCGAGCGGCTGGCCAGGGCGCGGCGGCTGGTGGTGCTGGGTGATCCCGGTTCCGGCAAGACCACCCTGACCCGCTGGATCGCCACCGCCTGCCTGCTGCGGCTGAAACAGGATCCGACCTGGGAGGCACTGCCCGACATCAGGACCCTGCCCGAAACGCCTTGGTTGCCAGTGATCGTGCGCTGCCGTGATTTGGAAACGGACGGTGCTATCGACAGCCTGGACGCGATTCTTCAGCGCACCCTGCGTCGGGCCGAACTGGACGAGGCCGAAGCCACCGCGGTCCAGCACCATCTGCTGGTGGAAATCAAGGCCGATCGCACACTGCTGATCCTCGACGGCCTCGACGAACTCGCCGACCCGCGCCGCCGCGCCCGGTTATGCCAGCAACTGGAAGCCATCGCCCGCGCGCATCCGGAGATGGCCATGATCGTGACCTCGCGCATCGTCGGCTATCGCGAAATGGGGCACCGGCTCGGCACCGGCTTTGAACACTTGACTCTTGACGACTTTAACGGTGAGGAAAAGGACAGATTCGCGCAAAGATGGTGTGAACTGGTTGAGGCGCCCGAAAGCCGGCAGGCCGCAGCGGCCAGCCTGATCGCGGACATCCACAGCTCCGACCGGATCGAACGCCTGACCGGCAACCCGATGCTGCTGGCCACCCTGGCCCTGGTCAAGCGTAGGGTCGGTCGGTTGCCCCAACGCCGGGCCGATCTCTATGGCGAAGCAGTCCAGGTCCTGCTCAACTGGCGCTCCGACGTCGACCTGCCCCTCGACACCCGCGAAGCCATGCCCCAACTGGAATATCTGGCCTATGCCATGTGCGACCGCGGCGTCCAGCGTCTGGACGAGGACGAGGTGCTCGCCCTGTTCGGCGAACTGCGTGAAAAGTACCCCAACCTGTATGCGGTGCAGCAGCACACCCCCAACGACTTCCTCCGCCTGCTGGAACGCCGGACCGGCCTGCTGATCCAGGCCGGTCTGGTCCGTCGCAACAATCACGAAGTTCCCGTCTACGAGTTTCGCCATCTGACCTTTCAGGAATACCTGGCCGCCTGTGCCCTGGTCGACGGCTACCATCCTGGCCCCGATCCCAAACCGCCGCTGGCCGAACGCATCGCCCCGCTGGCCGGACGCACCACCGAACGCCCTCTCCGATGGTCCGAAGAGGACACCGAACCCACTGTTGTCGAAAGCTGGCGCGAGACACTGCGCCTGTGCGTCGCGCTTTGTACCAGCGCCAATGTCGACCCGATGCTGGACGCCATCCTGACCTCGCAGCCCGGCGAGGCACCAGGCGGCGCGCGCGCCCGCGCGGTTCAAGCCGCCGGTTGCCTTGCCGACGAACCGAACGCCGGAGAGGCTTGCGCTCGCCATATAATTGCACAACTAACCGCCATGATTGATAACCGGGACAGGACCGCCCATTCGACCATCGCCAAAACCTGTCAGGAGCTGGCCGCCAGCCGCTGGTCACCGGTCTTGACCCAAGCCCTTTATCATGAGTTCCTGACGCGGGAACCACTGAAACGGGGTGACATTGGACGAATCCTCCGCTCGCTCCTGCCAACGGCGAGGGCAACGGCGGCGGTGTCATCCTGGCTCGAGGAGCAGGCCGTGCACTTACGCGCCGCTGACGAGCCAACGGCAACGGCCGCGGCCTTGGAGGTGATGCGGATTGCCTATGAACAACCCGTCGAATCCGACCCAGGGTTGGTTCAGGCCTTACTCCATCGCCTGAATGGGAGTCCGCCCCTGGCTCACGCCGCTGCCTGGGCCCTTTATTGGCTCAACGACAATAACTTTATCGGCCCGACGCCGCCGTGGCAGCCGAGCGCCGTGCAAATCGAAACCATAATTTCCGCCATAGCAAAGCCGGAGACCGATCCCGAAGCGAAGTTCTACCTCCTCTATATCCTCGCCAACAATCCGACAGAAGCAGCCATCGACGCGCTTGGCTCCCGGCTGACCGATCAAGATCCCCGACGCCTGACCGAGATTCTGTCTGCACTCGGCGAAATCCGCAACCGGCCGGTTGACCCGCTGATCCGGCCCTACCTCGACAGTCCGGCCTCCACCGCCCGGATAACCGCTCTGGCCGCCCTCGCACGCCCGCTCGACAACGTCAATCGATGCCTGCTGACCGCCGACATCGACGGTCTGAGGCAATGGCTCGACCCGCGCGCTCCCGTCCCCGAAACACAGGTCGCGAAGGCTGCCCACAAACTCCGCTTGCCCGTGGCCGAAATCCGCGCCCGTTACCGCACGCTGGCGGAGCATTTCGGCCTGCGTCTGGAGTGGGAGAGTGGCGCGGCCGAAGCGGATGATGTCCGCGCGCCCTATGCGCCAGGTTACGATGAGTCGCTGAAATGAAATGAAAGGGTTTTGTGGGCTCTGCCCACACCCGCAAAGGGCCGGTCGGCCCTTTGAACCCGTGAGTTTTGGAGGTCAAGGAGGCTCGCCTCCTTGCAGGTGCAGGGCAGAGCCCTGAAAAATCAAGATAATAGTGATATCCTGGCGCCCATGGGGCTTCGCCCCTTTCCCCCGACCAGGGCTTTGCCCTTGACCCACCAAAGGCCGAGGCCCTTGGAACCCGGGACTTTCACTCAGGTCATGTACCGGCCGGCATTCACCTGAATCGTCTGGCCGGTCATGAACCCGCAGGTGACGATCATCCGGGCCACCTCGGCGACTTCTTCGGGTCGCCCCAGGCGCTTCAGCGGCAGGCTTTCGGCCGGCGGCATCGGGATCCCGGCGAAAATGTCGGTGTCGATGAACGCCGGGGATATGGCGTTGGCGGTGATGTTCCACGGCAGCAGCGATGCCGCATAATGGTGCATCATACCGATTACCGCCGCCTTTGACCCGGCATAAGCGGTCGAGATCACGCCTCCGGTCATGGCCGCGGTGGACGACAGGAAAATCAGACGGCCCGCGTTCAGGTCCCGCATGTCCTGGAGAACCGCCTGCGTCACCAGGAACGCCGACCTGACATTCACGGCAAATGTCGCGTCGAAATCCTCGACGGTGGCTTCAAACACCGACAACCGTTGGCCGATGCCGGCATTGTTGACCAGGATGGCGATCGGTCCGAAGGCGTGCCGGGCCGCCGTGACCACTTCGCTTACCGCGTTCGGATGGGAAACGTCGCCTTGGATGGCCTGTGCGTTGCCACCTTCGGCGCGAATCAGCGCCACCACCTCCTGCGCGGCGTCGCGGTTGCGCAGATAATTGACCGTCACCCGGCACCCCATGCCGCCCAGTGCCCGCGCGATCGCCCGACCGATCCCCCGGCCGGCACCGGTGACCAGGGCGTGTCCTGGAAAGACTGTCGGGGCATTGGACATTGGCTGACCTCCCGTTTGTCATCACCGCCCGGCCGCCGCCAGCCCGGCCAGCACCGATCGCGCCAGCGGCAGGGTGATCGGGCGGTGAGCGGCCAGGGCGGCGCGATCCAGTTCGGTGGCCAGCCGCCGGGCGGCGTCGCACGAACGCTCCATGCGCGGCACCAGGTAAGCCACGACCTCCGCCGGCGGTCGTAACTGGCGGTCGGCCAGCAACTTGACCAGCAGCGCCGCCAGCAAATCGTCGCCGGGCGGCCCCAAGGCCACCGTCGGCGCCGCCCGCAGCCGCGATCCCAGGTCGGGCAACACCACGCCCCAGCCGGCGGCCGGCGCGGTGGCCACCAGCAGCAATCGCCCCCCGGCCTCCGCCACCACGTTGAACAGGTGCAGCAGGGCGCGTTCGGCCGTGGCGATCCCCGCCACCGCGTCGGCCCCGTCCACCGCCACCGCCCGGCTGTCCGCCACCAGCGCCGGGACTCCGGCAACAGTCAGCGATCGGGAATCGACCAGCGCCGCCCCCACCCGCGCCGACCAGACCCGGGCCAGATGGCTCTTGCCGGCTCCGGCCGGACCCGACAGCACCAGTGCCGGACCCGGCCACCGCCGCCCCGGAGCCAGCCACGCCACCGCCTCGTCGTTGCCGGGAACCACCAGGAAGTCCGCCGCCTCCAGCGCCGGCCGACAGCCCAGGTCCAACGGCAGTTGGGCCGCCGTCATGTCCGTCCTCCGCCACCGAACAGCAGGTCACAGCGCAGCACATAGCCCGCCCCCGACAGCACGGTGGTGACGGCGACGACTCCCTCTAGCAGCCCGGCCAGGCTGTGGCCGAACAGCACCGGCGGCTGATCAAAGCCCGGCAGGCCCGGACCGTTGATCGCCAGCACCAGCGCCGCCAGCATCAGTTGCGCCAGGGTGTTCAGCTTGCTGACGACCAAAGGGCGCATGGTCACCGGTTGGCGCAGGGTATAGGACAGCAGGACGCCGCCGACGATCAGCAGGTCGCGAAACACCACCAGAATCACCAGCCACAACGGCAGCAACCCATCCCTGGCCAGGGACAGATAGACACTGACCAGCAACGCCTTGTCAGCCAGCGGATCGAGAAAGGCACCGAACACGGTGCGGGCATCGCACAGCCGGGCGATGGCACCGTCGATGGCATCGGAAACCCCCGCAGCCACGAACAGCCAGAACGCCACCTCCAGCTCGCCGATCAGGATGAAGTAGACGGTCAGTGGCACCGCCACCAGCCGGCCAAGGGTGATGATGTTAGGGATGAGACGCATGGAGGCGGCACCCCCAAACCGGACAATCTTCGGCGTTGACCCGGTCTTCGGCATGGACCCGGTCCCCGGCCTTCACCGAGGCGGAGCCGGATAAGGATACTGCGGCGGCGCCGTGTCAGGATCGTTGGCCCGCGGCTCCTCCCGGTCATCGGCCGGGGGCGGGTAATATTCCGATCCGCCCGCCGGCTGGGACCCCGGTGCCGGAACCGTCCCGGCCGGTGCCGCCCGTTCGGCGGGAAGGTAGGTTCCGGACGACGGCGGTCCGGCAAGGCGCGGCGGTTGGGTGTCCAACGGTTGGGGCGCTCCAACCGGCGCCGGCGCCGGTGCCGCCGGCGCCGTCTGCGCCGAAGACTTGAGAGTAAGCGTCCACCCCGAAGGCCCCGACACCAGGGTCAGGGCGTCACGATCCAGCACCGCCCGCAACGCATCCTGGTCGCCCCGGTAGCGGATGCCGACTTCGACCCGGGAACGCGACAACGACAGCATATCGACCGCTGTCACCATCGGGTTGCTGGTCAGTCGCCGCCTGATCTCCAGCCAGTCCTGCATGCCGCCAATCGGAACCCTCGCCTCCACCCGGGCCTCGGTCACCACCGGCGGCGGAGCGGTCCGGGGCGTGGCCGCCAGCTTTTCCGCCGTCGCCGCCACCACCCGGGTCAGGAACACCGCCGGCGGCTCCCCGGCGGTTCCCGCCACCGTCAAGGTCTCGGCCGCCCCCGCCGGCTGACCGTCGGCACCAAAACGAGTAATGGCCACCCCGGCACCCACCGCCGGATCGGGCTTGTCTCCGCCGGTCAGCGTCACCACCACCACATCCCTGGCCTTGTAGTGGCCGGCGATCCGGGTCAGTGCGGCGGCGTCTCCGGCCAGCGCCTCGGCCGCGCCGATGTCGGCGATGTCCGCCAGTTCACCCGCCGGAATCACCAGCTTCGCGGCGGCGGTGCCCGCGGTGAAATCCTCCCAGTCCGAGCGCCAGGCGGTCCGCTCTTCCCACAGCACCGCATGTCCGCCGTCCTGCACCACCGGCAGGACCACGGTTTGCCGGCCTTCGGCGGCGGCGGGCGCGGCCGGACCCGCCGAAGCCGGACCCGAAGCCCCGGCATCTGCCGGGGCCATCGGCGCGACCTGGGGCCTCGCCGCCGGCTCGACCACCCGGATGCCGAGACTGCTCATATAAGAGCGGACCGCCTTGCGTCGGAATTTGAAGCTGAGGGTGCCGACATAGCGCACCGCCGAGCCGCGCTCGTGCTCGATCTCGAAGCCCTGCATCATGCGCTGGAGCTCGGACTCGCTGACATTGGGAGGGGTCCGGGAGTCGCCGTCGGCGGCCAGCCGCTTGAACAGGATGCCGAAAGCCTTGCGCTGGGCCTCGAGAATCGCCTTGTCCCGCGCCTCGGCGGCGCTGGCGGCGGTAATGTCGACCTCGACCCCGTTCACGGTATACGGGTCCTCGGACGCCTGGGGGGGCGCCTGGGGAGCCGGCGCCGATGCGGTCGCCGGAACCGCCTGCGCCTGGGCGGCACACCGGGGCGCGGTCGGACCCTGGGCGACGACGAGAACCAGCGCGGCGGCAAGAGCTGCCAGGCAAGGCCGGTGAAGCATTGCAAAGCCTTCCGTTTCGAGTATGTTTCGGCGCGGTGGACCGGCCGGATGTCCGGGCCGGGACTATAGCCCAGTGCGGGAGAGGATACCATCTCGACCAAAGCCATTGCGCCGTCGTCGGCCTATCGGGAAGCCGGTGTCGATATCGATGCCGGCAACGCGCTGGTCGACGCGATCAAACCGCTGGCCCGCGCCACCGCGCGGCCCGGCTCCGACGCCGGCCTGGGTGGCTTCGGCGCCCTTTTTGACCTGCGTGCCGCGGGATTCCACGATCCGCTGCTGGTGGTGACCACCGACGGCGTCGGCACCAAGCTCAAGATCGCCATCGCGGTCGGCCGCCACGAGACCATCGGCATCGATCTGGTGGCCATGTGCGTCAACGACCTGATCGTCCAGGGCGCCGAGCCCTTGCTGTTTCTCGATTACTACGCCACCGGCAAACTGGACGTGGCCACCGGCCGGACCATCGTTTCCGGGATCGCCGAAGGCTGCCGTCAGGCCGGTTGCGCCCTGGTCGGCGGCGAAACCGCCGAATTGCCGGGCCTTTATGCCGATGGGGACTATGATCTTGCCGGTTTTGCCGTGGGTGCCGTCGAGCGGAACCGGGTCCTGACCGGGTGCGATGTCGCGGTCGGCGACGTGGTGCTGGGACTCGCCGCCAGCGGCGTTCATTCCAACGGCTATTCGCTGGTCCGACGGATCGTCGGGCGGGCCGGACTGGACTACCACGGGCCGGCACCGTTCGCCCCCGACCGCAGCCTGGCCGAGGCCCTGCTCACCCCCACCCGCATCTATGTCCGCAGCCTGCTGCCGGCGATTCGCGCCGGCCGGATCAAGGCCCTGGCCCACATCACCGGCGGCGGCCTGATCGAGAACATTCCGCGGGTGCTGCCCGACGGACTCGGGGTGACGCTGGACGCCACCGCCTGGACGCTGCCACCGGTCTTCCGCTGGCTGGCCGCCGGCGGCGGCATCGACCCGGTGGAACTGGCGCGCACCTTTAACTGCGGCATCGGCATGGTGGCCATCGCCGGCCCCGCCGGCGTTGCCGAACTGGTGGCGCAGTTGAGCGCCGCCGGCGAAACCGTCACCGCCATCGGCCAGGTCCGTCCCGCCACCGACGGGTCACGGGTGACCATCACCGCACTGGAGGCAACATGGCGCGACTGAGGGTCGGGGTCCTGATTTCCGGGCGCGGCACCAATCTCCAGGCGCTGATTGACGCCGGCGCCGACCCGGCCGCCCCGGCCGAGGTGGCGCTGGTGATCTCGAGTCAGGGCGATGCCCCCGGCCTCGCCCGGGCGCGGGCCGCCGGCATCCGCTCCGAGGTGATCAATCATCGCGCGTTCAACGCCAAGCAGGGCTTCGAGGCGTCCATGGACGCGGCGTTGCGGTCCGCCCGGATTGATCTGGTCTGCCTTGCCGGGTTCATGCGTATCCTGACCCCGTGGTTCGTCGAACGCTGGCGCGACCGTCTGATCAACATCCACCCGTCGCTGCTGCCGGCGTTCAAGGGACTGGATACCCACGCCCGGGTCCTGGCCTCCGGCGCCCGGTTCAGCGGCTGCACCGTTCACTTCGTCCGCGCCGAAATGGACGACGGCCCGATCATCGTCCAGGCGGTGGCCCCGGTGATACAGGGCGACACCCCCGAAACCCTGGCCGCCCGGGTGCTGGAACTGGAACACCGCTGCTATCCGCTGGCGGTGCAACTGATCGCCGAAGGTCGGGTGTGGATCCGCAGCGAGAGGGTCGAAATCGCCAACGCCATGATCACCAACGCGATCATGATCAACCCCGTCGGCTGACAAACCGGGGCCGTCAAGCCGGCTTCGCCACCCACCGGCGGCGTGAAGACAGCGCCGCGCCGAGCAGATATCCCGACGTGCAGATCAGCACCCCATAGACGTTGACTCCGAGATCAGGGGCGTAGTGCCCGGCTCCCAGCGCCAGTTCCGAAGGGAAAATCTGGACCTTGGCAAAGGTCTCGATGGTGCGCAGAACACCGATGATCAGGCCCGGCCAGAATGCCAGATGGAAACTCAGGGCGCCGGCCGGGCGCAACCATGCCAGCAGAAAGATGGGCGCCAGTCCCATCACCATGGTTCCGCTGATGGTGGTCGCGGCGATCACCGCCGGTCCGGCCTTGTCGCCAAGATAGAGAGTCAACAGCGGCAAGTTCCCCACGATCGCCACCACCAGGACCGCGATACGACCGGTGCTGAGATGCCGGCCGACCGGTTCGCCATAATCGTTCCGCCAGTCCCGCGCCGCCAGCTTGGCCACGCTGGTAAACGTCGAATCGATGGTCGAGCCCCCCGACAGCAGCATGATGCCGTTAAAGACCATGAGCATCAGCAGCCCGAACGCCGCCGGCACCCCGATCGACGATGGCGCGGGCAGACCAAAGGCGCGGCCGTAAAGGCCGATGATGCTGAACAGAAAGATAAAGCCGCCGCTTAACACCGCTGCGATCAGGAAACTTTTCAGCATCTGCGGCGGCGGCGACAGGAACCCGCGGTCGGTCAGCACCGGATCATGAAACGGGTAACTCCAGATCTGAACCATGGCCAGCAGGCAAAAGGTCAGTCCCGCCGCGTGGGTGTCGGGCGGGACCGCCGGCAGCCCCCTGGCTTCCAGGCCGGGGAACAGCAGCGCCAGCACCAGCCCGAGCAGCACGAAGGCCATGATCGTCTGAATCCGGTCGGTGAGCAGGCTGGCCCGCATGCCCCCGCTCCAAGCGTAACTGACGGTATACACCGTGACCAGAAATGCCGCGAACCAGTAATCGAAACTGCCTTCCGGGCCGAAATATAGAGCCATGACCTTGGTATTCGACCACACCTCGTTGATCAACCGGAATCCCACCACCAGCAGGAACAGCCGCGCTGCGGTCCCACCATATTTTTCGGTCAGAAAATGGGGCAACGAATGATAGCCGCCCTTGATCCGCAGCAGATAGATGGCAACTCCGGCCACCACAAAGCTGAAGTAATAAATAGTATAACCAATACCCCCGATCACCCCGAAATTGAACGAAAGATCCGAGGCATTGACGATCGATTTGGCAAAAATCCAGGTAATGGCGGCGCTGGCCGCAACCAGCCAGAGTCCCGGCGGCTTGCCGGTCCCGGCGCGGCCATCAAAGAACTGAAACGAACTGACCCGCCGCGGCACCGCGATCCAGGTCATCGCACAGTAAACCACCAGCACCACCCAGGGCGCCAGCACTTGCCAGGACATCGGAATACCGTCCCCCATCCGACGGAGCCGGGTCGGGCCACACCGGCCTGCCACCCCATGGGCCCGGACGTCACGATACCCCGCTGTCCGGCCTGCCCGCCATCAAATTTCGTCAGCGATCCGTTCGCGATCGCCGGTCGTCCCGGCAATATATTGATAAACAACAAGTATTCATCACCCTAAATCCGTGGGGGCCTCCTCGGACAGGATGGCGGTTCCCGGCATACGCCGTCGACGGGCCGGTGCGGGCACCGCCCCGGCTTCGGTAATGTTTTGCCGATGACATTACCGGGTTGTGGCCGGCGCCACCGGGAAATGGTCATGGGCGCGCAGGACTGTGTGCGGCGAAATCTGGCCTCTGGAAATGACATCGAGACTTGTCATGAATGCTAAATATGACAACAAATGGCGCCATGGCGACGAAATTTCGCTTATTTCGCCCATGCGCTGCGTGCGGTCGGCGCCAATTCCGGATTTCGCAGCGATCTCCCGGGCGTGACGAAACGCCATCTCAAATCCCTGTTGATTATTCGATATTTTGGGGCGCATACTTTTCCTATGCAGATTGGAATATTCACAATATAATTTGCTTTGAAATAATTCGTTAAGCGATCTGAACACTTTCTTTGCGCAGGAATTTTCCTGTGGTTACTGGAGTGTGTCGGGCATCGGGTTGAGAGGCCCGACCCGACTGGCGTGAAGTCTGGAGACGGAGCATGGGAAACATAAGGATCGGGGTTCGGTTGCTGGTGATCGCGGTCATTGCCGCTGCGGGGCTGGTTACCCTTGAGATCAAGGCGCTATCGAACCAGGGTCAGGCGCTGCTGGCCGACCACCAGGTCATGGCCCAAAGCCTGGTTCAGGCGGCCTCGCACGTCGTCGAAGCGTTTCATGATCAGGTGACGCGGGGCGAACTTGGCGAAGAGGAGGCAAAGGCCCGCGCGGTGGCGGTGGTCGGGGCGATGCGCCACGGCGACGACGATTACGTGGCGATCTTCAGCGCCCGGGGCGTGATGCTGGCCCATCCCAATCCGGAGATGATCGGGCGGGATGTTCTGGACCTCCATGACGGCAATGGCGTCCATATCATCCGCGACCTGATCACGGTCGCCCGGAACGGCGGCGGCATCGTGACCTACCGCTACCCCAGGGCCGGTTCCACCGCGCCGGTGGCCAAGATCTCCTATGCCTCGGAGTTCAAACCGTGGGGCTGGATGATCGCCACCGGCGTCTATATCGACGATATCGACGCCGCCTTCTGGCGCGAAGCCCGGGAGGGAGCCTTGGCGACGTTGCTCATTCTTGCCGTGGTGGTTGGTTGCGCCATGGCCATCGGGCGTAGCGTCAGCCGACCGCTGGCCGCGATCACCAATGACATGACCCGGTTGGCCGGTGGCGACCGGGATCTCGCGATTCACTTCACCGAGCGGCGGGACGAGGTCGGCAGCCTCGCCCGCGCCCTGGCCACCTTCAAGGCCAGCGCCGACGAGATGGAGCATCTGCGGGAGCAGCAGGAAGAGGCCAAGCACCGGGCGGAAGCCGAACGCCGGCAGGCTATGATGCAGTTGGCGGGCCGTTTCGAGTCGAGTGTCGCCGGCATCGTCTCGGCGGTCGGTGATTCGGCAGTGCGCCTCAGGGCTTCGGCGGATTCGATGACCCATATCGCCGCCGAAACCGGAACCCACGCCCAGCGGGTCGCCAACGGTTCGGAAGAGATCAGCACCAACGTTCGGACCGTGGCCACGGCCACCGAAGAACTGGCCGCCTCAACCGCCGAGATCGGCCGTCAGATCAGCGAGGCCAGCCGCACCGCCCAAAAGGCCGCGGAAGAGGCGACTTCGACCGAGACCACCGCCCGGAGTCTGACGGTCGCGGCGCAAAAGATCGGCGAGGTGGTGCATCTGATCTCGGCCATCGCGTCCCAGACCAATCTGCTGGCGCTCAACGCCACCATCGAGGCCGCGCGGGCCGGCGAGGCGGGAAGAGGCTTCGCGGTGGTCGCGGGCGAGGTCAAGACCCTGGCCAACCAGACCGCAAGGGCCACCGAGGACATCGCCCGTCAGGTCACCGACATCCAGGCGGCGGCAAGACAGATGGCGGCGGCAATCGGGGGCATGACCACCACGGTCGAGCGCATCAATCAGACCTCGTCGGTGATCGCCGCCGCCGTCGAGGAACAGGGCGCGGCCACCCGGGAGATCAGCCGCAACATCGACGAAGCCGCCCGCTACACCCAGCATGCCGCGGTCAGCATCTCCGCCGTCCGCGACGGCGCGGTTTCCACCGGGACCGCTGCCGACCATGTGTTGCTGGCCGCCGATGGCCTTTCGGGGCAGGTCGACAGCCTGCATCGCGAAGTCAGCGCCTTTCTGACTCACGTCCGCGCCGCCTGAGAGGCTGACCGGAGAATGCCCGCCGGGCCCGGGTGTCCGTCACACGCCGGGCGGCGGCGGGCAACGAATGCGGGGCGGGGGCAACCCCGCCCCTTTTCGCATCGGGTCGGCGTCGACAGCCGGACCCGCCGCCGAGAGCCGGCTTGCGCCGTCATCGGCTCATGGCAGCCCCGGCACCGACGGTCATCCCCGGCGCCGGCACTCCTGTTGCCAGCCGGCCCGGCTTCGGTAATGTTCGGCCGACGACGGTACGGGTTTGGGACCGGCAGCACCGGGAAATGATCATGGACATGCAGGACTATGTGCGGCGGATTCTGACGTCCGCGGTCTACGAGGTGGCCGGAGAGACGCCGCTGGATCCGATGACCCAACTGTCGGCCCGGCTCGGGGTCAGCGTGCTGCTGAAACGCGAGGACCTGCAACCGGTCTTTTCTTTCAAGCTGCGCGGCGCCCACAACAAGATCGCGGCGCTGAGCGCCGGCGAGTGCGCCCGCGGGGTGATTTGCGCCTCGGCCGGCAACCATGCGCAGGGCGTCGCGCTGTCCGCCGCCCGTCGCGGCCTGCGCGCGGTGATTGTCATGCCCGTCACCACGCCGGCCATCAAGGTGCAGGCGGTGGCCCGACTCGGCGGCGAAATCGTGCTGCACGGCGATGGCTTCGATGCCGCCCGGAGCCATGCCGCCGGGCTGGCCGACCGCGACGGCCTGGTCTTCGTCCACCCCTTCGACGACCCCGATGTCATCGCCGGGCAAGGCACCATCGGCATGGAACTGCTGCGCCAGCACCCCCGGGCGATCGGGGCCATCTATGTTCCGATCGGCGGCGGTGGTCTGGCCGCGGGGCTGGCCTGCTACGTCAAGTTCCTCCGCCCCGAGATCAAGGTTTTTGGCGTCGAGCCGGAAGACGCCGCCGGCATGACCGCGGCCTTCGCCGCCGGGGCGCCGGTGACCCTGGATCAGGTCGGGCTGTTCGCCGACGGCGTCGCGGTGCGGCGGGTCGGCGATGAAACCTTCCGGTTGTGCCGGACCCTGCTCGACGGCATCGTCACCGTCACCACCGACGAGATTTGCGCCGCCATCAAGGATATTTTCGACGATACCCGGGCCATCGCCGAGCCGGCGGGCGCGCTGGCGCTGGCCGGTCTGCGCCGTCATGTGGAACGCCGCGGCGCCCCGGCCGGTCCGCTGATCGCCATCAACTCCGGCGCCAACATCAATTTCGATCGCCTGCGCCATGTCGCCGAACGCGCCGAACTTGGCGAACGCGGCGAGGCGCTGCTGGCCGTCACCATTCCCGAGGCGCCGGGCAGCTATCGCGCCTTCATCGCTCTGCTCGGCGGCCGGTCGATCACCGAATTCAACTATCGCTATGCGATGGGTGACCTTGCGCATATTTTTGTCGGGGTCAAGCTCCGCCACGGCGACCAGGAAAAACAGCAGATCATCGAGATCTTACGGCAGCGCGGCCATGCCGTCACCGATATGACCGATAACGAACTGGCCAAGCTCCATGTCCGCTACATGGTCGGCGGTCGGGTCGCTCAACTTCAGGATGAAGTGCTTTACCGTTTCCAGTTTCCCGAGCGGCCGGGCGCGCTGCTCAAATTCCTCGAAGGATTACAGGCCGACTGGAACATCTCGCTCTTTCACTACCGTAACCATGGCGCGGACTACGGCCGTGTGCTGGCCGGAATCCAGGTGCCAAAGGAAAGTCACTCGTTGTTCTTCAGCTTTCTCGACTCGTTGGGCTATCCCTACTGGGACGAAACCGCCAATCCGGCCTACCGGCTGTTTCTCGAAGGCTCACTTCGCGTTAAGTAGGCCCACGGTCTATGGCTGTGCAACTTCGCTCTCCTGGGCCAAAGAAAGAAAAAGTTCCTCACAAAGACACGAAGAACTCAAAGCAGTCACAAAGAAACGCCCTCTTTGTGAGGAGCTGCTTTTTATATCGATGGCTACAATATCATCGCGTTTGGCGGACGTGGAGCACGGCTATTGCCCGCATAATTTTTGGGTGCCTACCTAAAACTGAGCCTTCTCGAATAAGGCAGGGCGTTTTCGGGAGTCCCGGCCGTATCTCATATCGCTTGGGGGATTCCAGGGCGGTGGTAACGTGTTCGCATCGTCCTGGGAGCGCGGGCACCCTGCCCGCTCTTGCCGCAGGCTCGACACGTTGACGGGATGGCCGGGATGGCGGAGTTTGCGAACGGCGGGCAGGATGCCCACGTTCCTGGACCCGATGGGGCGAACACACGCCCGGCTTGAATTAGTAACCCAAGATAATTTTTGAATTGATCATTCACCATCAGCCCGACGCTACTGGGGACCTGCGTCGGGCTGATGGTGAATGATCTTGATTAAGAAACCGCTAATCATCACGAAAAAGGTGGGCGGCCAAGCGCCCCTCCGAGGTCCGCCCCTCCGAGGTCCGCCCCTCCGAGGTCCGCCCCTCCGAGGTCCGCCCCTCTGAGGTTCGCCCCTCCGAGGTTCGCCATCACGAGGTTCGCCCCTCCGAGGTTCGCCCCTCCGAGGTCCGCCCCTCTGAGGTCCGCCCTTCCGAGGTC
>Ga0302320_10000812_pt1 | contig 73950 bp, 60 predicted proteins | sample Bog_T0_3_FD_202130 | JGI IMG/M metagenome (GOLD analysis project Ga0302320, IMG submission 202130) | Peat permafrost microbial communities from Stordalen Mire near Abisko, Sweden - Bog_T0_3 | ecosystem: Environmental > Terrestrial > Soil > Wetlands > Peat | place: Sweden: Abisko, Stordalen Mire... | reverse complement strand
GGGCACCCATGGAGATGGGTGGTTGAAGTGCCCGAGTGGCGGCACGGGATATTGGAGCGGCGCTGGGGTTCCTCACTTCGTTCGGAATGACACTCCAATAACAATAAAAAGATGGATAGAGTCGCTCTAGTGGACGGAGGAGAGCGGAGGCGTGGAGGCGCTGAGCCGGGCGCGCAGGGCGGTCATGCGGGCTTTTGCCTCGGCGGAGGCGGGGTCTGCATCGAGCGTTGCGGTGTAGGCGGCAAGCGCCTGGTCGAACTTCTGCTCGCCCTCGAGGGCCTTGCCCAGCCAGAGGAAGAGCTTTGGATCGGGGCGGAGGCGCAGGGCGCGCGTAAAGTCGGCGGCGGCCTCGGCGAATTTGGCGTCGCCATAGAAAGCCTGCCCGCGTCCGATCAACGAGAGGTAGCTGTTGGCGTTGTCCTGGAGAACGGCCGAGTAGGCGCGTTCGGCGTGAGAGTAGTCCCCAAGCACAAGGAAAGCGCTGCCGAGATTGTGGAGAGAGTGATCGGTCAACGGCTTGGACCGCGAGTAGAGAATGGCGGCTTCAAAGTTCGGAATGCTCTCACGGGCTTCGCCGCGCTGCATGCGATAGCAGCCGACATCGTAAAGCGCGAGCGCGCAGTGAGGATCGAGGCTCAAGGCCCGCTCGAAGTGCTGGATGGCCTGCTCGGGGAGTCCGGCGTCGTTGAGCGCCTCGCCAAGATTCGTCTCGATCACCTTGTCGGGCGGCGAAGCAAGCAACTCGGCGCGGGTGAAGAGGGTCAGGCTGTCTTGCCAGTAGGCCAGCGTGGCGCGCGTGACCACGGCCAGAGAGGCGAGGGCGCAGAGGGCGACGGCGGCCATGGCCGCTGGTGGAATCCGCAGACGCTCGCGCAGTTCCGCGGCTCCCCACACAACGATGAGGAAGACGCCAATGAGCGGCGTGTAGGTGTAACGGTCGGCCATCGCCTGCCCGCCTATCTGCACGATTCCGATGACCGGGAGCAGGGTGATCAGGTAGAAGAGCCAGCCCACGGCGAGGTACTGCTGGCGGCGCAATTTGACCGCCGCAGCCGTGATGGCCACGAGAATCAGCAGCGCAAGCCCGACCTGAGCCAAGGAAATCGACGACTGCGGATGCGGATAGTAGATGGAGAGCCGGGTGGGCCAGAAGGCCTTGCCGAGGTAAGCGACGTAGGCGACGGCGGCATTGGCGAGGCGGACCCGGAGCGACATGGCCGTGTCCAAGGATCCGGTGGAGCGCTGGGCGATCACCGCGACGAAGGAGGCCACCGCACTGATCAGCAGCAGCGGCAGCTTCTCAAGGACGAGGCGGCTGGCACGCCGGCGTAGGGGTACGGGACTGGCTGGTGAATGGTTATCGAGGGCGAAGCGGCCCAGCGGCCAGTAGTCAAACAAGAGCAGCGCAACGGGCATGGTGACCGCCATGGCCTTTGCCATGATGGCGAGGACAAACACGACGACGACGGCGAGATAGCGCGTCCAACTGGCGGCGCGCGCATACCAGCCGTAGAGGCCTAGCATCAGGAAGCAGAAGAACGCGCTGAGCAAGGTTTTGCGCTCGGCCACCCAGGCGACGGACTCCACGTTGAGGGGATGCACGGCGAAGAAGGCCGCGACAAAGAAGCTTCTCCAGGCGCTGCCGGTAGCCTTGTTGAGCAGCCAGAAGAGGAGAAAGACATTTATCGCGTGCAGCAACAAGCTGGAATAGTGATGTCCGCCCGCATTGAGGCCGAAGAGCTGGGAATCCAGCATGTGAGAGAACCAGGTGAGCGGATGCCAGAGGCCCATCTCAAAGGTTCCGAAGGCCCAGCGAATGTTCTCCGGAGAGAAGCCGGAGAGGACGTGCTGGTTGGCGGTGACGTACTGGTCGTCGTCAAAGTTGATGAATTTGTGGTTCTGCACCGGCCCGTAGAGCAGTAAGGTTACGGCGATGAGCAGAGCAGCCAGCAGCAGTCGCTTGCGGCTCTGCCATATCTGGCCCAGGCTGGAGCTGTTGTCGCCAGAGTTTGCGGACGTGGGCGCAGAATCATTGGTGGGGAGCGGCAAAGAGCCTCCAGAGCGGATAAACGAGAATACCGTAGGTCGTGGATCGAGTCCACGGCGGCAAGAGAATCTGTAGCTTACAGCCACAAGGCAGACAACAAAATCGGCAGTCCCTTATACTTAAATCTATGGCTTTTCCTGAACTTCATCCCAGCTTGCTTCGTGCGCTTGCCGCACGGAACTACACCGAACCTACACCCGTCCAAGAAGCCGTGCTTCGTCCGGAAGCAGCAGGGCGCGACCTGCTGGTGTCAGCACAGACCGGCTCCGGGAAGACCGCAGCCTACGGACTTACCCTGGGAGAAACTCTGCTTGGCGAAGAACCGCGATTTGGACGGCCGAAGCTGCCGCTGGCGCTGGTTGTGGCTCCAACGCGCGAACTGGCGCTACAGGTGCAGCGAGAGCTGGCATGGCTGCTGGGCGAGGCAGGCGGGCGCGTGACCTCCTGCGTGGGCGGCATGGACATTCGCCGCGAACAGCGGGCGCTGGCGGCAGGCGCTCATATCGTAGTGGGAACGCCGGGGCGGCTGGCGGACCATCTCAACCAGGGACACCTGGATCTGTCAGAGATTCGCGCGGTGGTGCTGGATGAAGCGGACGAGATGCTTGATTTCGGCTTCCGCGAAGAACTTGAGCTACTGCTGGATGCGACTCCGACGGAGCGGCGCACGATGATGTTTTCGGCGACGCTGCCGAAGTCGATCCTGGGGATGGCCAAGCTGTATCAGCGCAACGCGCTGCGGATGGCGCTCTCGTCGGAGAACGAGCCTCACGCGGATATTGAATACCGGGCGTTTCTGATCGCTCCGCGGGATATGGAGCACGCCGTGGTGAATTCACTGCGCTACTTCGACGAGACAGGAGCACTGGTGTTCTGCTCCACGCGCGAGGCGGTGCGGCATCTGCACGCGAATCTGCGGGAGCGCGGATTCCTGGCAGTTGCGCTATCAGGAGAACTCAAGCAGCACGAGCGCACGAGCGCCCTGCAAGCCCTGCGCGATGGGCGGGCTCGCGTGTGCGTGGCAACCGATGTGGCCGCACGCGGACTGGATATGCCTGCGCTCGACCTGGTGATCCACGCCGACCTGCCGCAGAACAAGGAGATGCTGCTGCATCGCAGCGGCCGCACCGGACGCGCGGGGCGCAAAGGACTGTCGGTGATGATCGTTCCGGCGCAGCATCGGGGCGCGGGGGAGCGGCTGCTGGCGTCAGCGAAGATCAAGGCCGTCTGGACGACTGCGCCTTCGGCGGATGCGATCCGCGCACGGGACGAGGAAAACCTTGTGCGGGAGATCATCGCCATGGCAGACACTCCGGCAGAAGACGATCTGGCGGCAGGGAGAGTCCTGCTGGCAGAGCGGAGCGCGGAACAACTGGCCGCGGTGCTTGTGCGGATTCGCCGCGAAGTGTTGCCTGCTCCCGAGGTGCTGGAAGATCCCGGCACCTACCGGAAACCGACACGGCTCAAGAAGAAAACTGGCGGCCCGGGAAAGAAGTCGTACGGCGCCAAGAAGCCGTGGGTCGACCGGGCAAAGAAGCAAGACGGCAGAGTGAAGCCAAAGGAAAAGCGACGGTATTGATCAGAGCGGTTCGCAGAGACTGAGGCGGTGGCGACAGAGCCACCAGGAAGCGATAGGAAAATCCAATGGCTGAACTGATCAGAACGGGTGTCTCGATTGAGCAGGATCTATTGGAGAAGTTCGACAAGCTGATTGCCAAACGCGGGTACGGAAACCGCTCCGAGGCGCTGCGCGACTTGATACGGGAGATGCTGGTTTCTGAAGAGATAAACGACAACAGGCCGGTGGTCGCAACTCTTTCCATGATCTATGACCATCATCGCCCTGAACTCTCCAACAAACTGAACGCGGCGCAACATCATCACCATGGCAATGTGCTGGCCGCCACGCATGTGCATCTGGATGAAAACAACTGCCTGGAAGTGGTGATCATGAAAGGTCCTGCAAAAGAGGTGAAACACCTGGCGGACCACATGCTCAGCATGAGAGGCGTGAAGCACGGGAAACTCGTAATGACCTCGACAGGCAAGGGATTCTGATCGGCGAAACGCGAGTCAATCCGTTACAGCGGTGATCTTTTCATCTACCTTGATTCCACGCCTGATTTCGGCACACGTTGCGATGCATACGATTTGTAAATTCGTGCTACCCGTGAGATGATTCTTCCCGTAGTGATCTTTTATTCAGCGGTGCTGCGATGGTTCCGTGTGACAGGCTGGGAAGTCTGTTGGCTCCCCAGCCTGTCTTCTGTGCTTAAGGCTTGAGATTTTGCAGAGCCCGCGCAATTAGAGCAATTTCCGGGTTGGTGTGTCCTGCTCTCCCACCTTAGCCGCGCAAAAGGCGCGCGTCGAAGGTGGGGCACCCGCGATTACAGCCTCTGCGAAACAGGTCTACGGGAAGAGAATCCTCCCCTTTCCGGAAACGCCGCACGGTCCGAAGGGTACTTTTTGCGAGGCATGAACGTGAATCGAGGTTGTTGGACAAGGGCGTCCGTGTACTCTTTGGCCGTGCTGCTGCTTGTTTGGTTTCCGCTGCCTCTGGTTGCGCAGTCCATCGTTTTGAAGGGGCACGTTACTGATCCAAGGGGAAACGCCCTGCCAAAGGCATTGGTCAAGCTCCAGGATCATGAGCGGGTTCTCGCAGAAGCGACCACCGGCCCGGCTGGCCAGTTCCAATTGACATCGGACGGCGCGGGGGAGTTTCTCCTCAAGGTTGAGGCTTACGGATTCCGCACGGTCACGCATCCGGTCACGCTTCGCCGGGGTGGCGCTCCCGGAATCAAAATCAGCGAACTAGAAATCAGCATGAGAGAAGTCGCCACCCGGGGCGAGTCTGTGACAGTTACAGCGGACGTAAACGAGGGAGACATCTTGTCTCCCGACCCGGCAGAGAAGGTTTTTGTGTCAGAGAATTTGCTCGACGCGAACCCGGGGCGTCCGGGCGCACCGGTTTCGATACCGGGATACCCGATTGAAACAGCGTCGAGCGGCATCAAGGCTCCGCAGTACTTTGCGCCGGGCGTTGCGGGCGATCATGGCGAGCCCATCGCTCAATACATCTCGGTGGGCAGCTACCTGCTACCCAACAATCTGTCGGCCAATGCGCACGGAAACGGCTACGCCGATCCGAACATTTATGTGGCGGAGGTGATTGAGAGCGTGCAGGTGGATGGCGGCGCTTTCAATGTTCGTGAAGGCAATCATTCGGTGAATCTGGCTGCGACGTACGGGCTTCGCTCGCACCTCGATCCCTTCGTCACTGTCACCGGAGACTACCGGGACATTGCCGGAGCGGCAGGGATCAGCCCTTCCCCGGATTCATGGATCGCGGTTGAGGGCGCATTCGGCAATGGCTTTCTTGACCGCCTTGAGCACCGGCAGCAATACAAAATCAACGGAGAGCAGGTCTTTCATCCTGGCAATCATCGGCTCACGTTGTTCGGGATTGGATACTACGGCTCCTCCTACGTGCCGGGACTGGTACCGATCTACGCACTCAATTCAGCGGACGCCGGCTTCCAGAACTACGGGGATACGATCGATTCCCGGCAGAAGGATCAGACGCATACTGCGCTAGTGGCTCTAAACGATGTCTGGACGCTGCGGCCTAACCAGGAGCTTCAGCTTTCCGGATTCGGGCGCACCTACAATCTGTCGCTGTACACCAACTTTGGACTGGGGCTCATCCGCCAAAGCGAGTTCCGAACAGTAGCCGGCGGCAGTGCGGCCTATGTGAATAAGATCTCCGCGCACTTCACGCTTCTGGCGGGGATGGACTACGAGCGCGAAGCTCCGCGACGGGACGATCTTGACCATTACAATTTTTTCAATCCCGCCGCCCCCCATTCCTACGGTCCCTTCACAAAGGTGGACGGGAACAATGTGACGATTGCGTCGGTGACTCCGTATGTGGCGGGCGATGGCTCACTGGGCCGCTTTGTTCACTACTACCTGGGATGGCGGCGTGATGAGATCGGCATAGACAATTCCGATCTTGTAACACCGTCGGACTCATCGAATCGATTTGTTGGCCTGAATTCGCCAAAGGCCACGGTTTCATTTCTGCCGCGGCAATCCTGGTTTGTTCCTCTCGTGTCGCTCAGCTTCGGCGAATCGTTTTTCACGGAGGATCCGCGGATCGGAAGCGCGAACCAATCGGGCATCCCCGGAAGCCCGGTGGCTACGGCACATTCCTATCAACTGGTTGCCAGCAAGACTCTCCACAAGACTGATCTAAAACTCACGCTTGGGCACATTACGCAGAGCGCGGAACTGGCAAAGATCGACCCTGATACTGGATTGCAGTTTAACCAGGGACCAAGCCGCATGCAGTTCCTGCAGTTCGCACTCCGGCAGAACTTTCGCCATGGATCACTGCTGGCAACGTTCTCAAAGGCAGATGCGCGCGACCTCGACACCGGGCAGCCAACACCGGAGGCTCCGCGTACCATGGGCGACGTTACCGCAACGTTTGAGAAGCTGCCTTTCCATTTGCAGGCGAAGGGCGAATTCGAATACGTGGCAAAGAAACCGCTGGGCACCGGCTGCAATGTGAACAATATGAATGCGGAATGCGTCGGAGTTCCGGTGAGAGAGTTCAGGGCCTCACTGGTGCGGCCTTTCCTTGATGGGCGGCTGAATGTTGGCGTGAATATGTTGATCGCCAGCGGCTACACGGGGCAGACCACGGAAAATTTCTGGAACTTTGCGACGGACGGTCCGCAGGCGGTGCAGGAGGTTGTGGGAGTTCGCATACCCTCCTACGCCAGCGTGAATGTGACCTACAGATTTGGAAGGAATGTCACTCCATAACGTTACGCCATAGCGCTGTCTCCAGCGCACTCATGCACCATTCCCGAAGCGAATCAGAACTGCCACACGTTCCTGAAACATTGTTGCGCCTGATGAAAGAGCGGGACCACGATCGGTCCCGCTCCCGTCATGTGGTTGATTGATAACGCTCGTGTCGAGGATGCCTCCTCATCCCACGCGGGCTATTCAAGCACATGGATATTGTGCTTCGCGCCGATCTCCTTGAGAATCTTCGGCCATACGCTGACGGTTACCTCTCCCAGATGCGCTTTCTTCAACAGCAACATCAGGGTGCGTCCCTGTCCGATGCCGCCGCCGATGGAGAGTGGAATCTCATTGTTGATGATTCCCTTGTGGTAGGGGTAGTCAAGGAAGTTGAGCTGGTTTGACATGGCGAGTTGCTGCTTCAAGGTCTCAGCGTTCACGCGGATGCCCATGGAGGACAGCTCATGGCGGCGGTTGGTAACCGGATTCCAGACGAGGATGTCGCCGTTGAGTCCGTGTGCGGGCTCGCCATTGTGCATGGTCGTCGGCGTCACCCAGTCGTCGTAGTCAGCGGCACGCATCTCGTGCGGATAGCCATCCTTGAGCGGCCAGCCGATGCCGATGATGAAGACGGCGGGATACTTCTGAAGGATGGCCGTCTCACGCTGCTTGCGCGGCAGGTCAGGATACATCTCCAGCAGTTCCTCGGCATGGATGAACTTGATGGCTTCGGGCAGGTCAGGATACTTGGAATGGGCGAGCGCGGGGAAGCGCTCGTGGGCAAAGCGCTCGGCTCCGACAATGACTCTCCATATGCCATGGACGATCATCTTCAGGAAATCCAGGTTGCGCTCTCCGGCGCGCATCACGCGCTCCCAATCCCACTGATCGACGTAGCAGCTATGGTCGTGGTCGAGAAAGTAATCCTTGCGGATAGCGCGCATGTCCGTGCAGATGCCCTCTTCGACGTGGCAGTCAAACTGCTTCAACGCCATCCTCTTCCACTTGGTGGCGGCCTGCACGATCTGGGCGTTGATGGGGTGCTGTTCGTGGTCGTTTGCAATGTGAAACTGAATGGGAGTGCGCGAGCCGTCACGGTCTAGAAAATCGTTGACTCCGCTCTCGGAATCGACGATGAGCGGAACGGAAGTCATGATGAGGTTGAGTTCGCTGCAGAGGTGGTCTTCAATGTAACGCTTGACGGCGAAGATGGCCTTCTGGGTTTCGCGAGGGGTGAGTAAGGAAGTGTAGTCTTTGGGCAGGATGCGCTCGATGTCGGTGTAATTACCGATGCCGGGTCCGGCAAGGTCCGCACGCTTGTCCGCTAATGTGGTTGTCATAAGGTCTCCTTGGGTGGAACTCAGTCCGCGGGACGCTGGAACAACAATTGACGGAAAAAGCACAAATTGTCGCCACTAAGAGACTACGAAGGCTGGCAGCGTGTCTGTAACCGGGGTCACCGGGGCGTGTGCGGAAGAATCCGGGCGTGCGGGGCTGGATTTTACGGTCGCAAGTGCCGCCCCGGTGGCGCGATTGACGCAGGCAGAAACGACGTGTTCCGATGAGGAGTGCTAAAGCGCAAAGCTGTGCTTCCGGTAGATGCAATTCTGCCGGAGATCATCGAATCCCTGAAGCGGCATCCGAGCCTTGTGATTGAGGCTCCGCCGGGCGCGGGGAAGACTACTCGTGTGCCTCCGGCGCTGCTTGGAATGGTGAGCGGCGAAGTGGTTGTGCTGGAACCGCGCCGGATTGCGGCACGGCTGGCAGCACGGAGAGTTGCGTGGGAACTGGGCGAAGAAGCGGGCGAAACGGTCGGCTACCAGGTTCGCTTTGAAGAATCCGTGGGGCCGCGTACGCGGCTGCGCTTTGTGACCGAGGGCATTCTGACCCGGCGGCTGCTTTCCGATCCAATGCTGAAGGGCGTGGACGCCGTGGTGCTGGACGAGTTCCATGAGCGGCACCTGGAGAGCGACCTGGCGCTGGCGTTGCTGAAACGGCTGCAACTGGCGCGACCCGAGCTGCGAATTGTGGTGATGTCGGCGACTCTCGACGCCGATCCCGTGGCGCAATATCTTGGCAGTTGCCCCATCGTGCGCTCCATGGGAACCCTGTTCGAGCTTTCGATCAAACATCTGCCGTACTCGCCAAAGACGCTGGAAGTGCAAGTGCGTGAGGCCGTGGAGTTGCTCGTGGGCGAGCAGCACGCCGGGGATATTTTAGTTTTTCTGCCGGGGGCGGCGGAGATTCGCCGCGCGATGCGCGAGTGCGAAACGGTGGCGCGGCGGGCGGGATTGCTGGTGCTGCCGCTGCATGGCAGCCTACCGCCCAGAGAGCAGGATCTCGCGCTTGCGCCCGCGTCGCAACAGAAACTGATTCTTGCTACGAATGTCGCGGAAAGCTCGGTGACGGTGGAGGGCGTAAGCGCCGTGATTGACGGCGGGCTGGCGCGCTTTGCGGCGAATTCTCCATGGAGCGGACTGCCGACGCTGCACGTTGGGCGGGTGAGCAAGGCTTCGGCGAAGCAACGCGCCGGGCGGGCGGGACGCACCGGACCGGGCCGCGTGCTGCGGCTCTACACCGGGGAGGATTTCCTGCACCGTCCAGAGCAGGATATGCCGGAGATATTGCGCACGGACCTTTCGCAACTTTGCCTCGCCCTGCGCGCGATGGGAATTGCCAATGTCAACGATGTGGACTGGCTGGATGCGCCGCCGGTGATGGCGGTCGAGCGGGCCGAGTCGCTGCTCGATCTGCTGTGTGTGACAAGAGGGAGCACGGAACGCGCCGCGGTAAGTATGTCGCAGCAGTTGGCGCGGTATCCGCTGCCGCCAAGGCTCTCGCGAATTCTGGTGGAGGCCATGGCAAGAGGTGTCGGAGAGGACGGATGCGTTGCGGTGGCGCTGCTCGCTTCAGGCGTGCAGTTTGCGAAGAATGACCTTTTATCGGCGATGGACTTGGAGCAGGACTACCGCACACGGCAGCTTATTGAGCAGCTTCGCAGAATTGCGCGGCCTCGGAGGCAGACACATCATGACGACGACGCGCTGCTGATCTCCGTGCTGGCGGGGTTTCCGGATCGCGTGGCGCGGCTGCGCGCGGGCAACCAGGTGCTGCTCTCGAACGGCGCGTCGGCAGAGCTGGCGGGCGAAGCTCCGCCTTACGAGTTCATGGTTGCGGTGGATGCCGAGGATCGCAAGGACAAGCCGATGCCCATTCTCCGGATGACCTCGCGCATTGAGCCGGAGTGGCTGATTGATCTCTTTCCGGAGCGTGTGCGCGAGCGGTCGGGCGTGACATGGAATCGGACGGGGGAGCGGGTGGATGCGGTGAGCGCGCTGCTCTACGACGAGTTGCTCATTCAGGAGTCGCGAGGCGCGGCGCCCGATGCGGACGCGGCGGCGGAACTGCTTGCGCAGAAGGCGCTGGAGTCCGGCGTCGAGCGCTTTGTTGACGTGAGTACGCTGGATCACTTTATCGCGCGTGTGGAGTTCGCCGGCTTCGAGCCGCCGGACGCTGCACGGGCTCTGCGTGAGTTGAGTGCGGGACTGCGGAGCTTTGCCGAGTTGAAGAACGCGACGGCGGATTTGGTTTCAGTGCTCGAACAGAAACTTGGTGCGCGACGCCTCAATGAGATCGCGCCGGAGCGCATCCGCTTGCAGAATGGGCGACAGACAAAGGTCAACTATGAGCGCGGCAAGCCGCCGTGGATCGCATCGCGCTTGCAGGATTTTTTTGGCATGCGCGAGACGCCCAGGATTGGTCCCGCGCGAACGCCGGTGGTGGTCCATCTGCTTGCGCCAAATAAGCGTGCGGTACAGACAACCTCGGATCTGGCTGGATTCTGGGAGCGGCTTTATCCGCAAGTGCGCCGTGAATTGATGCGGCGCTATCCGAAACACGCATGGCCGGAGCGCCCGTAGGCTTATCCCTTGAAACTGTGCGCTCATGCGAAGATAGACAGAGGAAGCCGGAGTCGCGCGGAGCCAATGGACACGTCAACGTTTCGCAGAATATTCAAGGCGTTTCAGTACCGGGACTTCCGTCTCATGTGGTTTGGCGCCTGCATGTCCAGCATTGGCACCTGGATGCAGATTGTGGCGCAGGGCTGGCTGATCTACCGGCTGAGCCATTCGGCCTTTCTGCTGGCGCTGGATCAGTTTCTCGGCGGGATTCCGATCTTTCTGTTCTCACTGATTGGCGGCGTTGTGGCCGACAGGGCCGAACGGCGCAAGATTCTCCTCGTCTCGCAATACGTGCAGATGTCGAGTGCGATCCTGCTCACGATACTGGTGGCGACGGGAACGGTACACGTCTGGCAGATTCTCTGTCTCTCATTTGTCTCCGGACTGGCGCAGGCCTTTGGCGGGCCGGCCTACCAGGCACTGATCCCTACCCTGGTGGATAAAGAGGACATTCCGAACGCCATTGCGCTGAACTCGATTCAGTTCAACCTGGCTGTGACCGTGGGCCCTGCGCTGGCCGGACAGGCGCTGGCGAAGTTGGGCGAGAAGTGGTGCTTCGGGTTGAATGCGCTCTCGTTCCTTGCTCCGGTGATTTCGCTCTCGATCATCTCAGCCACGTTCCTGCCACCTGCTACAACTGATTCGATGTTCGGCAGTCTGAAAGAGGGCATCAAGTTTGTTCGCAAGCAGAACTCGATGGTGGCGCTGATTGTGCTGGCCTTCTGCATGACGGCGTTGAGTATGCCGTTGCGAACCTACATTCCGGTATTCGTCAAAGACATCTTTCATCGCGGTCCGGAGACCTACGGCAGCCTGCTGTCGATGATGGGAATCGGTTCCATCTGCGGTTCGTTGGCGGTTGCGAGCCGGGGCAATATTCTCAAGAAGGGACGGGTCGCGCTCACGATGCTGATCTGCCTGGGCCTGGGGATTGCAGGGTTCTCTGTTTCCCGGTCACTGCCGCTGAGCTACGCCATGCTGGTTCTGGTGGGGGCTTCCATGATGGCGGCCTTTGCCACCGTCACCTCACTGGTACAGTTGACGACCACGAACGAAATGCGCGGGCGCGTGATGAGCGTTTACAACTGCGCCTTCCGCGGAGGGATGCCGATGGGAAACCTGATGTCCGGGTGGATGGTTCCCATCTTTACGGCGCCCATCGTCCTGGGGATCGACGGCGGGCTGCTGATCCTTGTGGCTTTGTATTTTCTGCTGGTGCAACGGCGAGCCGCGGCGCTCTGAGACGCCGAAAATCATCCGGGTTTCTTCGCACTTCCGTATTCCAGTCAGCTACCGAATGCTTAGAGCCAGCGCTGTGTGCACTCCAGGGCTCAGACTGAATGCGTACCATGAGACGCATCCCATCACAGCCAGAACCAAGCCCACGATGACACTGACGTATCCCATCCGAACTTTACCGCGCTCGCTCTCGACGATCTTCCAGAGAATTGCGCCGGACCACGCGCCATTTGCGATGTGATATACCGTCCCCAGAATTCCCACCAGCAATAACAGGATGGTGACGGAATTGGCCGCCGGTGAGGCCCAGGGATGAAACGCTGCCGCCGTATGCGCGAATGCAACTCCATTGGGCACCGCGGGAACTTTGGACTGTCCCCAGTCACGCATGCTTCCCACATGGGGGAGAAGAAACGCCAGCATCGCCAGCCCGCTCCAGCGCTGAAGGAAGTAGCGCAGCTTTCCACCCCGGTCGCAACGCTTAACGTCGTACTGGACGCCTTCCTTTGCGAGCAGGAACAGGCCGCTTCCGGCCTGCACAAGCATGGGAATGAAAACCATCAGCAGCACCGCTCCCGGCAGATAGGCAAGCGAGCGGCGAACCAGCGAGACTGTGCCCTCGTAATTACGCGCGTCCAAACCGGTCAAGCAGATCAAGAAATGCACGCTCACAAAAAGCGCCAGCCACAGGCCGACCAGGGTGTGGAGCTTTCTCGGCGGACGCAACTTCCCGCACTTGCAGCCGGGCTTGGCTACCACCTGCGCCTGCAGTAAAGGATGGTTGTAAGCCGTCGCTGAAACGCCACCCGCCACCGGCGGCGTTGCCCCGGCGGGATTCGCCGCGTTCGTTTCCATTGGAGTTCCTCCGTCCAGATTGCAGGAGCTTCACAAACTGACTTGTCTGCTGTGTACCTCCAGAGTGCGTCGAAATCATCCGCTGGACAAGACAAAGATATTTATGGAAGCCATAGACGGAAACAGGGGAGACTCACCACGTCCATTTCCAAATGGTTCCGAGGAATTGTCGCGTTATGCGGAAATTCTTCTGGTCAGCCGCGAGGTGTTCATGCCACTCTGGAGCCACAGAACAAGGAACACGGATCGGGGGAAGAGTGCCATACGTCACCATCAAGAACTCGCCGTTAGCGCGGCGTACGGTGGAACTCCACTACCGGGAATTCGGAAGCGGAATACCGCTGGTTTTCCTGCACGGTGGCTGGGGCTATCACATCTATCCCATCAACAAGCAGTTGCACTCGCTGAAGAACTATCGCGTGCTTATCCCGGACCGGAGCGGGTATGGCCTCTCCCCCAAACCAGCAGACTTCGGCTTGGATTTTCACATCCGCGCGGCAGAAGAGACTTTCGGCTTTCTCGATGCGCTCGGCATTCGTGATGCGGTGCTCTGGGGACATAGCGACGGCGCGGTGATCGCTGCGTGGTTCGGGTTGATGGCGCCGGAGCGTTGCCGCGGTCTGATCCTGGAAGCCTTCCACTACTACCGGCGGAAGACGGCATCCCGTGAGTTCTTTGAAGCCATGGTGGCGGCGCCTGAGAGTTTCGGCGAGCGCGTTTCATCTGTGCTTGCCCACGAGCACGGCGAGGGCTACTGGCGAGAGTTGCTACAGACAGAGGGACGAACGTGGTTGGATATCGCGAAGGAGGCGGACAGCGGCCCGGAGGATCTCTACAATGGCAGACTCCGCGAACTACGGGTTCCCGCCACCTTCATCCACGGCGCTTGTGATCCCCGCACCGACCCCGGCGAACTCGCCGCGATACAAGAGGAACTTCCTTCCGCTGAGATCCGAATGATTGATGCCGGAGAGCACTGTCCGCATAACGAGAGCAAAGTGGCGGAAATGTTCACCCAGGAACTGCTGCATGCCTTGTCCCGATGCCGGTAGATGCGTGGCCCCGAAAGATTTTGACATCGCGCCGGAGCTGACGTAATCTCATGCACCTACCCGCCCGCACTGAGGAAAACGATGGCAAATCAGAATATCTACGAGCACGACCTCGACAAGAACGCTGCGAATTTTGAGGCACTTTCACCGCTGTCCTTTATCCGGCGCACCGCATCCGTGTATCCAGACCGCACTGCGGTGGTGCATGGAGACCTGCGGCGCACCTGGCGCGAAACCTATGAACGCTGCATCCGGCTGGCGTCGGCGCTCAAACGGCGCGGCATCGGCAAGGGTGACACGGTGGCCGTGATGTCGCCGAATATTCCGGAATTGCTCGAAGCGCACTTCGGCGTGCCCATGGCAGGCGCGGTTCTGAACGCTCTGAACATTCGTCTCGACGCGGAATCGATCGCCTTTATCCTGCAGCACAGTGAAAGCAAGGTCTTGATCACCGACAGCGAATTCTCCGGCGTGATTGGCAAAGCCCTGGAGCGCATGACGGAGAAGCCGCTGGTCATCGACATTGATGACCCTCGCGGCAAGGGCGGCACGCTTCTCGGTACATTGACCTACGAGCAATTCCTGGCGGAAGGCGATCCCGCATTTGCCTGGGAGATGCCCACCGATGAGTGGCAGGCAATCTCGCTGAACTACACCTCTGGAACCACCGGCAACCCGAAGGGTGTTGTCTACCACCATCGCGGCGCATACCTCAACTCCATTGGCAATGTGCTGACCCAGGCGATGCCGCACTTCCCGGTCTATCTCTGGACACTACCGATGTTCCACTGCAACGGCTGGTGCTTTCCCTGGACCATTACCGCGATGGCGGGCATCCATGTCTGCCTGCGCCAGGTGACCGCCAAGGGAATGTACGATGCCATCGCCGATTACAAGGTGAGCCACATGTGCGGTGCGCCCATCGTGATGGGAATGCTGGTGAATGCTCCGCCGGAAAGCAGACGGGAGATCCCCAAGGGCGTGCAGGTGATGACCGCTGGAGCCGCTCCGCCGGCTGCGATCATTGAGAAGATGCAGGCAATCGGCTTTGAAGTTACACACGTTTACGGGTTGACCGAGGTCTATGGACCGGTGACGGTGTGCGCGTGGCAGGAACCATGGAGCGACTTGCCGCCTGCGCAGCAAGCCGTCTTTAAGGCTCGCCAAGGCGTGCCCTACGTCACGCTCGAAGGACTGATGGTAGGCGACCCTCTCACCGTGCAGCCAGTGCCCAGCGACGGAAAAACAATGGGTGAGATTTTCATGCGCGGGAACACGGTGATGCGCGGCTACCTGAAAAATCCCCGCGCAACCCAGGATGCATTCGCCGAAGGCTGGTTCCACACCGGCGATCTTGGCGTCATGCATCCGGATGGCTACATTGAAGTGAAGGACCGGCTGAAGGACATCATCATTTCAGGCGGTGAAAATATTTCAACGATCGAAGTGGAAGGGGTTCTTTATCGTCATCCCTCGGTGCTTGAGGCAGGTGTGGTGGCGCGACCGGACGCGAAATGGGGCGAGACTGTCTGCGCGTTCATCACGCTGAAAGATGGCGACCAGACGACAGCCGAGGAGATCATCGCCTTCTGCCGGGAGAATATGGCGCACTTCAAGGTGCCACAGACGGTGATCTTTGGACCGCTGCCCAAGACTTCAACCGGCAAGCTGCAAAAGTACAAACTGCGCGAGGGCGCGAAGGTAATCGCCGAGTCGCTGGCACAGAAGCAAGGCGAGTAAGAAACGCCCTGCCGGAGAGCATCCCGGTATGGTTGGATACAGAGGCGCTCGCGCCCGAAGCCGGATCGCTGGTCACGCTGTACGATGGCAAGATTCGATGCGAGCTTTAGGCTGCGGGCGCGTTGTCTTTCTTCACCACGGCTGTTTTGGCCGGATCGTCATTTACGGCGTCCTTGAAATTCTTAATTCCCAGTCCGAGTCCCTTGCCAAGTTCCGACAATTTGCTCGGGCCAAACACGAGCAGGGCAATGAACAGGATGACGATCAAGTGCATCGGTTGCATCAATCCCTCAAACATTACAGCCTCCAGAGGCGCCTTCCAGCGCCGGGGTTATTTTTGCGGATGTCTGTAATTTTAACTGCCGGGAATGCGCGCCACTTGTGACTTGCCTCACAACGCAAGACTATCTTTCGATAGGCACGCTACGATTCTGGAGGGAATTCCTCTATCGGCTTCTATCGGCTTTCTTCCTAAGCCCTGACTTGTATCCCAGGTACTTACACGCTGCCCTGATCAACGCACTGGGAATCAGGTGCGGAGCAGAACGCGCGAGAAACTTGATCTTCGAGGAGACAAATCGCAGACCCTCACCGGAAGTTCCGCCAAACTCGCTGAGCATCCACCCGTTTTCGGCGTGCAGTTCACCGATGCACTTGTATCGTTCGAACTCCTGCCGCCACGCATAGCCATGGGAGTGGAAGACCTGCGCCTCGGCTACATAAGCAATTTTCCAGCCCGCCAGCACGAGTTTCCCTGTAACCACGGTGTCTTCGCCGAAGTTCACATCCAGCGGAAAACCTCCCACTGCCTGCAGCGCGCTTCGCCTGTAAGCTCCAAACGAGTTGGAGAAGAAGATCGTCTTACAGCCCAGGCTGGGAATACTGCTGAGGGAGTGCACTTCCGAAATGGAGGAATAATTGAAAAGCCTGGCGTGAGTTTCAATCGGTCCCGCTTCTTTACGCGGCAGTTGACGCCCGTAAGCGGCTCCCACTTCAGGATTCTCAAACGCGCACAACAACGCCGCGATCGCATTGCGGTCCGCCAGCAGCGCATCCTGCGTCAGGTAAATCAGAACCTCGCTCCCGGTCGCCATCTCTGCTGCCAGTTGCCGCGTGGCTCCATGACGGAAATCCCGGCGGGCGATGCGCTCGACGCGAAAGCCATCCCGCGCCGCGAGTTCAGCGGTCCCATCCACAGATTCGGAATCGATTACGATGACTTCGTCCGGCTTAGCGGTCTGATCCCTAAGCGCTGCGGAAAAAGACGGCCACGTTTCGCTGGCGTTTAACGTCGGAATGCAGATGGTGAAGTTCACGTTCAGTCGCCCTTGTTCCTCGCGTTCACGAGCAAACGCCGATGCTTCAGCAGTTGATTGACGCTGCTCCGCAAGTTCACCGCCTGGCTCCATGGACGAGGATGCAGTTTCCTTCGGATAGACAGCTCGGAGTCTTTCACGTTGAACCCATGCAGGTTGGAAGCTCTCCGGAAAATAAATCGTGTGCCAGCTTCACCCTCACCGACTACATTCAGAATCCTATCAGAACGCTCTGGCCGCCAGTCTTTCACTCACGCTGTGCGAGAACTCATCGAAGCCCAACCAGGTCAACGCTGAGAACTCCGCAATGCGGCCCGATGCTGCAGATATGCCGGGCTTCACTCTTGTACCAACTTCGGCTAGCGCCTCTAACAGGGCGTTCGAGGTCTCGGGATCGAAGCGGGTTACGCCATCGTGCAGTACATCCGGATCATACGTATGCTCCGAACTGATGATCGGAGTTCCGAGAGCGTAGGCATAAAGGTTAATCAGAGACATTACCTCGAACCAGCTTGGGCTAATTACGGCATCCGCATATGCCAGGTGTTGCAACAGAGCCGCCATACTTAGCTGGCCTACCCATCGACAGTTGGGAGCGGCTGCTAACAGGCGGCGAAACTCCGCGCAATACTCCGGGTCAGTTTCATTGAGTTGCCCGGCAAATACAAACTCTGCGTCCGGCACACGCACGGCAATTCGCAGCACCATATTCTGGTTCTTGCGCGACTCAATGCGGCCGCCGATGAAGAAATGCCGGCTCACTCCCGTCGCATCATACGGATTTATCTCCGGCACAGCGACTTCCGGGAATTCAACCGGGTGAGGAACCACTCGAACGATGTCGCAGTTCATGCCGGGAAAGTCCCTGTGAATTTCCGCAAGCTCTGATGGGCCGGATACGAGCAGATGATCAATCATGGGGGACAAATCGCGGAGCAGGCTTTTCCTGCCAGCCAAGGCGTATTTCAATGCCAGGACATTTCGACGGCGCAAGCCCCGAAGCAGTGACATGAAGTACATGTACTTTGCTGGATCTTTTCCGGCATAGCTGGCGACCCATCCGCGTGGACCAGCCAACCCGCTCTTCAGATAAGCTCGCACGCCCTGCGACGGATGATGTAACGCGTACACGGCTACCTCAGCGCCACAATCTTTGGCAGAACGGCACACGTCGAAAAGCTCAAGCATCTGGTCCAGGTTGAAGGCGATGAGTAGACGTGGCTGAAAACTCCTCACCTCCTGCGCAGAGGACAACAGCTCAACCTGGAACCCGGATGACCGCAATCGACCGGCGAACGCCTTGGCTAAGGCGACATCGCCGCCCGGCTTGCTTGCATGGTCAGCTCTTACCTGGATACCAACCTTGAGGCAATCGTAGCGCTCTCCAGCCTGGAAACCATTGGAATGAGTCAATTCACCTTCCTCGTCCTGTGCTGACTTCTTCCGATCAATGTTGTGCCCAATCGTATGAACCGCACTTCGCCTATCCGAAGAAACACGTCAATCGAGAGCGACCTTAGCGGTTCCCTGTTCACTTTCGCTGCTGTGATATTCATTCATGCCATGCCACAGCCAAAGAAGGATCATTGTCTTATAACTGGTGAAGATATCGATAAAGAATGCCGTAACAACCACAATGATGACAAACTCGCGAAAGGCAGTGGAGACGCCCGCTTGCGGCTTTATCAAGGCTCTTATACAAAAGAGAAACATCAACAACCCGGCGAGTCCACCTTCCGCGAAAAGCCTGACGTAATACCCATCCACAGCAACCGACCCAAAAGAAGGCCCTAATCCTATGACAATCGAATCCATATGGCTGACCGTGGTTTTAACCAAGGTGGCCCAGCGATAGACGCGTACCATTCCGCTCGGGTCCTTCTCGCTCAGAGTCCCGAACACAATCGCGTCCAGAAATGCCCCGTGGAAGTAGTCCTCGGCTCTCCGATAAGTCGGTACCGCGTCCCAAAGAACACTCACCTCGTCGAGCGAAAATAATGACGACGAGCTCTGCAATCGATTTCCAAGTGATTCGGCATCCTCGTCCGTGTTGGGCGTTGATTGAAATAACGCCATTCCTCCCCACGCAACCAGAAGCATTGCCAGAGCTACCGCCAGTACTCTTAATTTGGCTTTACTACGGGTAACAGTGCGCCACACAAATCCCATTACTGTCCCAACAAATGTAATTCGCGAGGCAGTAAGAAGCATGAGAACGAACGCCGCCACAGCGCTGAGCCTCTGGCGCTCCTGGTAGCCGAAATAACACAGGAAGAAAGCTGCAACTACCGCTAACTCATAAGGTCCATTTGTATTGCCGCTGGCTCGCACGGCATTGAAGAGACTCACAACTGGAATCAGGTCTAACGATTGCAGCGCCACAACCACGCACAGAACATAAAAATAGATCTTGAGGCCCCGCCACACCTGAATCCCACTCTCGACTAGAGCGTATCCAAGGTAGTAGAAGACCAGGTACTCCACCAACCGAATCGTGAATAACGTTGCGTACAGAAACTGAACACGCCCCATCATGGCGTTCCAGGCCGCAGAGAAAAAGTTGATCAACAAAAATATAAGGTAGATGCGGAGCGCTTCCGAACGTGGAATCCTCCGGAAGTCGCCGCGAAACATCAGAATAAGAAAAGCAACCAGAATCAGAAGATCATCGATCCTCAGTCCTGCTTCGCCCACACCGCCCAGCAATATCTTGAACGAAAAGACACACCACAGGAGTATGAAATACAGGAACCGGTCGCGGGCTCGGAGACTTTGCGTCATCGCGTTTTTATCACTCGCCCAGGAACCCCAACCACGATAGCCCTCGGCGGAACCGGCTTTGTAACAACCGTTCCGGCGCCGATCACTGCGCCATCACCGATGGTTACGCCATCCAGCACAGTTACGTTGTTACCCATCCAAACATCTTTCCCGATCTCTATTCCTTTGCGGCTTACACCTTGTTCAAAAATGTCTTCTGCACCCTCAAAATTATGATTCTCCGCAACTAGCGAGACGTTCGCCCCAAACTGGCAGCGGTCACCAATAATAAGCGGCGCGGCTGCACCCAGAACGGCCCGCGGACCGATGTAAACGCTGTTGCCGATTGTGATACTCGTTCCTGGGTTATCGTACCGGCTTGTCAGTTGCAGCCAACACCCTTCCCGGATAGTTACGTTGTCTCCCAGCGTTACTCCGCCTACCGACATGCAATCAAAATAGCTGTACGCACCTATGTAAACGTTCTTCCCTGTTCTCAACTTACCCATGTTCAGAAGCTTGCAGCCTCGCCCCAGAAAGAAGCTTCCGCGGGCCTGGCCAAGGAACGGCCGCAGGATCATTCCCCGCAGCAGGGGTCCAAGTCCCTTCTGCATCATGTGAAACAACACCGACGCCGAAGATAGCTCGGGAGAGATCGCAACGTCCCTGCCTCGGAAGCGGCGCAAGGCCATGCGAACAATGCGATCAATCAGCATCAGACCACCTCCTGGCCAGACGTGTGCTCGGCATCCACAGGATACTCGCCAGCTTCAGCGCTCAGGAACGACTCGAACTTAGAGATGAATGCTTCGTCCGAAAATCTCTCAATAGCTTTCTGATACAACGCACGAATTCGCTCGTCACTCATTGAGTGAACCTCTTCGATCTTCGCCGCAAACGCGTGGTCCGAGAAATCGCGAGCTATCAGGTCGCGGGGCATTCCTTCGAAGAACACCGGAAGCGGACTTAGAACCATTCTCACTCCGTACAGCATGGCTTCCCTTGCCACGAGCGACATCGACTCGAAGTAGGACGGAATGAAAACAATTGCGCCGCCAGGAACCAGCTTCCATGGGTCTTTTTGCCAACCTAGAAAGGTCACGAACGCATCAAGCCCGAGGTCGTGCGTCGAGTTCCGGAATTCCTCCATGTCAGGGCCATCTCCGATGACCGTCAAGCGCGCGTCCTTGTTACGGCTGCGGAGCAACTCGAGTACTTGGAGTCCGGCGAGGTTATTCTTCTGGACGTATTCCACGCGGTTGATCATCCAAATATCTATCTTGCCATCGACGATCTCCGCATCATTTAAGGAAAAATCCCGTTGGTGAGATTGAAATCCTACAGCGGGATACAAGAAACCGCTACGCGGAGGGTTGCTACAGCGAAGACGCTCCCGCATGCTCTCTTCCGTGGCATGACTGGGCGTAACAATGCAGGCATAGAGGCCAAAAACAAATCGATTCGCCAAGGCGTCGCGCAGACGGCTAACCAGCCTTCTGGAGGTGGATCGCTTGGCGTTATAGAAGTGGAACGTTTCGCTGTTGTGCAGCCATGCGATGGGACGCAAGCCCCGCCATCGGAGAATGAGCAGCGGCGCCAAGCAGAATTCAATTCCCGAGAGATTGAACCACCACTTTCGAACTCCCTGCCTGACCAGCGGCGAAAGTAACTGATAGAAGGACCACAACCGCAGTGGAAAACTAACGATGTTGAAAGGCAACGCCGGTTGGCACAGGATGAAACGAAGTCCCTCATCTTCTCCAATCATCGGCAGAATCGCGTCACGAGTCGCCGCGGGGCACACGCAGATAACCGGTTGCGGAGCGTGATGCAGCACAGCCCGGATTGCCCATGCCATTGCGATCTGCGCTCCGCCAAAGGTATGAGCGTCATCTACAAATACAATTGGCTGCAATTCGGCTGCTTTGCCCATGTGTTTCATTTTCGCGTTCGCACCACTCTCGCCGGAACGCCTGCAACAATGGCGCCGGGCGGAACGTCCGCGGTTACTACACTGCCCGCTGCAACCACCGCTCCTCTGCCAATGGTGACTCCCGGCAGTATCGTTGCGTTGGTTCCAATCCAAACATCATCTTCGATTACGACACCTAACTTATCCGTGCGTGAAGGCTGCTCCGTGATGGGAATTCCGGAATCAAACGAATGATTGGACCCGATGATGGAAACACCCTGAGAGATCAGGCATTTCGCACCGATCCGGGTTATACCTGCCACGCGAATATTGTTGAGTTCTCCAAAGTAAGTATGATCGCCGACCACCAGCACCGCACCATCTTCAGCGCAGGTTACGTTATCGGGCTCAATGGAGATCACGGTGTACGCGCCGATGGTTACGTGCTTTCCAAACTCCACGCGGCAATGTTTGCGGATACGGATGACCGCTCGCGGATCAATCCTGCAGTGCTCGAAGCGAGCGGCAATTCTCTCCAGCACAATCCTGTCGCGTGCGAGCCGCAACTGGTTGATCAACATTCCCTTCAGCATCTTGATCATTGCGCCAGTCCGTTCCTTTCCATCACAAGCCAGACGCCGTAGTTTTATTTGAATGCCGGGGATTGAAAACGCCATTCTTCATCAGGACCAACGTGCTCCCTGCGACCAGCAGCGTTTCAATCAGAATCATACTTAGCACTCCTCCGATGGCTCCCTGGCTTCTGATCAGTAAACTCGCCACCAGCACGTTCAGCACTCCCGCACCCATCAGCATCTGGCTCTGTATTTTCTCAAATCCGAACGGTATCAATACCAGCATGCCAAGCATCGCGCTCAAGGTGGCCACCAGCGGAAACAGCGCCGCCAACCGGATGACCGGCACAACGGCAAGCGCGTCGCGGCCAAAGGTGACATGGGCGATCGGGCGCGCCAGTGCGAGGATTGCGACTCCCACGGCGAACGCGATGATTGCCACCCTTACGATGAGTTTGCGGATGAATGCAAGCGCATGGTCGCGAGAGTCCGCCATCATGCGCACGACCCGCGGGTAGGTCGCCTGTATCACCGGAAATGCAAGGCCGGTAACGGCACGAATAAAACGGTCGGCAAGACTGAAATAACCGGCCTCCGTGTTGCCCGCAATCGCTCCCACCAGGAAAACATTCGTGTTCGTATAGAGAGTGATGGCGGCGGTCGATACAAAAAGGTGCCGTCCATCGTGCAACATGGCGACAATGCTTTTGCGGTCTGGGAGTACGGGCCGAAGGGAGAATTTTCTTATACCAAAAGTCACCCCGATCAGTCCGGCAATCACCCATCCAAAGGACTGCAACAACGTAGCCAGAAATGCATCCTGCCGGCTGTGCACCAGCAGAACCACCGATGTCGCCGACGCGAGCTTTGAAATCCCCGTAATGATTGAGATGAACTGCATCCGTTCCATCCCCTGGAACAACCAAACCGGAAACAGCGCGCTACCGATGACGGCAACATAGGCGGCCAGATAGATTCCGCTATCGGCGCGCAGCCTGGGAACGAAAATGACCGCCGAACCCATGATCGCGGCGCCAGCCACGACCAATGCCATCTTGATCGCCATCACTCCGTAGAAGATACGCGAGACTTCTCCAGGATCGTGACGGTGCAGCGCAATCTGCCGCGTTGCCGAATAATTAAAGCCATAATCTGTTGCGATGATGAAGTACTGTGCAATCGACTGCGAAAACGCAACCAGCCCGTATTGGCTTACTCCAAGCACTCGAACCAGGTACGGAAGAAGGAGCATCGGGATGAGATAGTTCATCCCCTGCAACGCGTAGAGCCACAGAACGTTTTTTGCGAGTTCGCTGCCTTCCCGGTTTTTTGCACCAAATAACATCTATGCCTTTACAACAGCCAGGGTGAACAGGCAAAGGACTCGCAATAAGCGTTCGGGCAGTCCGGATCGCGGGCAAACCCGTAACCTTTTCTTACTTCGACGAAAGCCGCCGACAACAAATTTCCCAACACGCAAACTGATACAGAAAGGCTACGAACTCAAGAAGCGCTGCCCCATGCCTTCGCCAGCGCGTCCAAGCGTCTGCGGATCGATGGATCAAGCAGGGTCTGCGACATGGACTCCTGATACAGCACAAACAAGACGCCCAGCAACAGCCCCGCGAGCAACGCACCACCGATGATGGCAGCCCGCAAGGGCGAGGTCTCTTTATCGGGCACAACTGCGGGATCAACGACCTGGATTACCGCGCCTTGTCGCGCCTCATCGAGCTTTGCCGACTCATACTGTCTCGCAAGGAGTTCAAAGATCGCCTCCTGGTACTTAACTTCGCGCAACTTGCGAAGGTAATCCAATCCGGCTTCCGGAATCTTTCCCCGGGGCACAATCAGTTCACTGCCGGAACTTGACTCCGTCCCGCCAAGCTGTTTCAACTGAAACTGCAATGCCGCAAGTTGCTGTTTCACCAGCACTACTTCCGGGTTGGAACCCGTCTCGTAAGAGCCCAGCGAACTCAGTTGCACTTCCTTTGCCGTGATCTGCGCTCTCAGCGCAGCCACCGCTTCGATCAGGGCTTTTGCCTGGCTATCGAGCTGAATCATGCCCGAACTCTGTTCGCTCTTCTTGAAGTTCTCTTCAGAAGAAGCAAGGTCAACCTTCGCCTGCTGTAGTTGTTGCCCAAGAAACAACCGGCGCTGTGAGGCCTCGGTTACAGCCAGATTCGCAGAGAAGCGCTTGTACTCCTCTACATATGCGTTCGCCATCTCCGCGGCAAACTTCGGATCTTTATCATTGATGGACAGCCGAATCAGACCATCCTTTGAGCTTGTCTCGATCAAACAGTACTTCTCAAATTTTTGCCGCACGTCCACCATGCGCTTCTTCTTATAACGATCGGCCAAGTGAAAGCGCTGAATCATGATGTCTTCGACACTGCGGGACTTGAGCAACGAGACGTACAGGTCCGCTGGGTTTTTCAATCCCAGGCCGCCTGCAATTGGACTCATCGAACCCAGGCTGCCGAGTTGCGACAGGAGGGTCGAGCTGAAAGGGGACGACTGTTGCGGCGCAAGCAGCGTTGTCATCGCCGTGTAGCGACTCGGGATGAGGAATGCAATCACCGTGCCCACCACACCGGCCAGCAGCACTGAAAGAACGAGCTTCCGCTTGTTCTCTCCGAGCCGAGTCAGGGAATCGAGAATGTAATTCGCCCCAGCCGCAGAGGCGGGAACCGGCTTCTCAGCCTTTGGCTGACCGCCCTGCAACTCCGGTGAATCCGTGCTTTCAATTTTCATCGAATCACCGCCAATGCGGCGCCCGTAAGGGCCAGCTGCGAGGAAATCTGCGACCAGTCGCGTAGTCCGCGTATGAAGTTTCCGGTCTGAATCTTGTTCGGCACTATAATCTGGTCGCCGGGATGGGTGCGCAGCGACGCGAATTTGTCGCCGGTAAACATGCCATTCACCTCAGTACTCGCCGTCACCGTTCCATCCGCATGGAGCACAAAAGCATGGTGCATGTCCGCGTTTGGCTTGCCCTTGCCCGCTAACCTTAGGTAGTCGCCTACCTTGCGCCGCGGGCCAAAGACAAACGATCCGGTGTTATAGACCATGCCCTCCACCGAGACGGTAGCGGGAATATGCGGGATCACGATGCGATCATTGTCCTCGAGTGCTATCGGCGGATACGCGTCAACCGAACTTGCGGTAGGCGGCAGCGTCAACACGACGCGCCCGCTTGCCTTGGCATTTTTCAACTGCGAAACCAGCGCTTGCTGAGCGGCCTGGCTGGCGGCAAGACCTTGTGTATCTTCGCCAGCGGAACCGCGTGCCGCTGCGGAGACTGCGGCCTGGCGTGTCTCCGCCTCCAGCGAGAGCGCCAACTCATCGATACTCTTTTGCTGCTCGATCCTCGCCGATTCGCGCGTGAACTGTGTCCCATAAATATAGGCATCCGGCGTCAAACCGCCAGCGCGCTTCAGCACATCGCGAAGCAGCTCTCCCGGATTTACTTTATAAACTCCAGCACGGACCACTTCACCCTCCAACCGGATGTAGCTAGCGCGCAGGTTTTGCGGCACAGCGACATCCGATTGCGAGAAAATGGTGATGCTGTCATCCGGCAGGAGTTCGAGATTGTTCGCCGGGTCGCCCTCGAGCACGGCCTTCCCAAGATCAAACGGAACCAGTTTCGTTGAAAGATCCACGGGATTCACGCGCTGAATAATCGCGTACGCCCAATTGATCTCCGGCGAAGTCCGATGCAGATCCCCGGTGAGTGTTTCGCTATTGACTTCCTTGCGATTGAATCGGAGTGAAGCGTCTTTACCTTGACCTGCCTCATCGGGGGATTGCGATTCCGCATCGTTAGGCTGATTCTTGGAACCCCGGGGGTTGGAGGTGGGGTCTCTGGACAACTTCCTGCTGCTGATTGGATATTCCGTGCTGCGCCCGTCGATCATGCTGGCCCGGCTCATCCAATAAGAACGGGTGAGAAGCGCCTGCGCATCCGGAATCAGGTCGCGCACTCTCATTCCCTGCGTCCATGGGTACCGCCCCGGATTGACTACGTTCCCGCGCAGCGTCACGGAGTTCCCGAAGCGCGGAACGATCGACAGCACGCGCACAATGTCGCCGTCATTGAGCGGCAGGGCACGTGACTGCGCGTCGAGTGGAAACTCCAGCACGGAACGCGCGTGACCTTCACCGAGCCGCTCCACCGTGACTTTGCTTGAGTCAGCCACGCTACTCAGACCACCCGCAAATTGGATCAGTTCTTCCAGCGGCGAGCCTTTTCTTAGTTCGTAGATTGCCGGGACGTTCACCGAGCCAGCGATTGCAACCAACGGACCCACCGGCGGGTAGTACAACACATCGCCGGATTGCAGGCGCACGTCCTTCGATTTATCGCCCTTCACCAGCAGATCATAAAAATCAAGATGCGCAATGGTCTTGCCGTCGCGCTGTACCTGCACATCGCGCAAGGAGCCTTCCGGAGTGGGGCCGCCGGAAGCAAAGATCGCGTTGACAAGCGTGCTCAGCGAACTGATGGTATAGGTGCCCGGATAGTGCGCCTGTCCAACCACAAATACCTGGATCGAACGAATCCGTCCGATGCTCACCGAGAGATTGAAGTTATGGAAGAGCTTGAGGATCTCGCTCTTCAACCGCTGATCGAGATCGCTGTAGTGAATCCCCGCCACCTGAATCTGGCCAACGTGCGGGATGTAAATCTGACCGGAACGGTCGACGACAACGCGCAAGTCCGCGTTGAGCTGTCCCCATATCCGGATTTGCAGTTCATCGTCCGGACCCACTACGTAATCAGCCGGAACTTGTATATGGTCCGTAGGAGCGAAGGTGCTGGGTGGCTGCACAAAAAGCGATTGGCCGAAGACAGGCAGGACGCGGCCAGTCGTGTCCGCAACAATCTGCTCAAACTCCGTATGCGGATGCAAGGGCAGCTCGACCCTTCTGCGTTGTGAGGGATTCAGAGGGGAAACCGTCCCTCGCTCTTGCGACTCCCTCGGCGCAGTCAACTCCGGCAGGCGGTTCGGCTCCGCTTCCTGCGACGACCGTTGCTTGGTCCCGCTGCTATTCTCCTGGGAGCAGCCCTCGGGCATCGCGAGGCCGTAGTTCGCCGCGTCGGAACACTCCGCCTGCGAAGGCTGCGGCTGAGACTGGGACTGCGACTGAGACTGGGATGTCGAGTCCTGTGCCAGAGAAAGAGTTCCCATTGCCGCCACGGCCAGAAGAGTGAGACCAAGTCGCTTTACGAATGTGCACAAGTGCATGGCTGAACGCTCGAATCCATATTTTTTAGGAATTTCTATCATTGTCTCACCAAAATGACCTGCGCTTCGCGCGCGCTGCACTCGCGCATGCCAGACCACGCTTCCATCCACGGCTGGCACGTCAGGAGTGTGACTCGCGCAAGTGGATTTCACGGACCACTTCCGCAAGACCGAGCTGCCAGCTTTCCAATTTGAATCCGAATGTTTTTTCAAACTTGCTGTTGCAAAGGACCGAATTCAGCGGACGCCGCGCAGGCGTGGGAAACTCACTGGCAGCGATGGCGAGAATCTGCTTCAGTTTGAATGTCTCGGTTTCGCCCAGAGCCTCTACAATGGCCCGAGCAAATCCACACCAGGAGACCCGGCCATCCGCGGTCGTATGATACAGTCCCGATGGAAATTCGGGCTCCGGAAGCGGGGAATACTGCCGGATGAGGCGATCCGTGGCCCGCGCCAGTTGGATGGAACTGGTCGGTCCGCCCACCTGATCATCCACAACCTTCAGCTCTTCCCGCTCGTGAGCCAGGCGCCGGATGGTCAGCAGGAAGTTGTTTCCGTTGGCGCCGTAAACCCAGCTTGTGCGCAGTACAAGGTAGCGCCCACCGGCAGCGGCCACTGCGCGCTCTCCTGCCAGTTTGCTCGCGCCGTAAACATTGAGCGGCGCCGGTCCATCGGCTTCCGTGTAAGCTGCCGCCTTGTTTCCGTCGAAGACATAATCTGTCGAGTAGTGGACGAACATCGCGCCCAGTTTTCGCGCCTCTTCCGCCAGTGTTCCAGCAGCGTCGCGGTTGAGCGCGTAAGCCGGATCGGGCTGGGCTTCGGCTTCATTGACCGCCGTGTAGGCAGCCGTATTCACGATCACCGACGGCTGTACGTCGGCAACCAGCTTCCTGATCGCTTCTCCCGAGCACAAATCGCACTCCGCGCGATCCACCGCAACCACTTCACCCTGTTGCTTCAATAACGGGAGCAGATCCGTTCCCAACTGCCCGAGGGCGCCTGTAAGCAGGATTCGCATGATGATTTCCTATTCGAACACTTCGGCCTGGCTCAACACTTGCCCGGCTCGATCCTTCTGAGAAAGTAGGGGCTCGCCGCTCAACGGCCACTCAATAGCCAATTCAGGGTCATTCCATAGGATGGAACGCTCACACGAGGGCGCATAGAAATCCGTGGCCTTGTAGAGCACGTCGGCTGAATCGGAGGTCACCACAAAGCCATGCGCGAAGCCCTCGGGAACCCAGAAGATTCGCTTATTTTCCGCTGACAGCTCCACGCCAACCCACTGTCCAAAGCTAGGGGAGCTGCGCCGAATGTCCACCGCAACATCCCAGATCGCGCCTGAGACTACGCGCACCAGTTTGCCCTGGGGCTGCCCGAGCTGGTAGTGCAGGCCCCGCAGAACATTCCGTGCCGAGCGCGAGTGATTGTCCTGAACGAAAACTCTCTTCAGGCCAAATTTCTCAAAGCTCTTCGCGTTGTAGCTCTCAAGGAAGAATCCCCTCTCATCGCCGAAAACCTGCGGCTCCAGCACAAGAACTTCTGGAATCTTCGTCTTTGTCAGCTTCATCTCTTCCTGTCTGTAGTGAACTAATCTTCGATCCAGCTTTGCCGCAAGGCCCTAGTTTGAACCAACTCGCCGTTCTGGAAACATCCGAATCTCAAAACTTGTGGTGACGTCAGACCGCGCCCCTGCTGCCAGCAGCGGGAAATTCCAGCTTTCATACTGGCTCTTCGCTGCGAGTTCGAGCCCGGGCCTCAGCATCCACGTGATGCTTCCCGAGAAATCATCCAAAGTCCCGCCTTGCAGAAACGCCTTGTCCGCGGTCATCCTGCGATAACTTACCGTGGCCTTGTTGCGCGCTGAGAACCAGTAAGTGCTAGACGCCTGGCCTCCGGTCCCTTGGCGGCCGATCCAGCTACCGATGATCTGCCCGTTGTTGCGATAGCCGTCCGCATAGTGGGTATTGTTGTAGTAGTATCCCGTGATCGGGAGGCCTGGAAGATTCGTATACACGGCTTCCACCCGCAGATCCAGCTTTTCCATCCCAGGGATCTTTGCAAGATAGATACCGGGGTTCATCGCCGAGCGCCGGGGGTAGATGAGCGGCAGCGATTCGTCCTCCGCAAAGCCCTGTGCATAGAGACTGAGCCAGTTGCGAACTCCTGGAATTCGATAGTTGAAATCGAACTCTGTTCGGCGGTCTCCCGGTTCGATTGCCTGGTCGTTTCCGCTCGAAGAGAACGAGTGCAGAAAGGTATGCAGATTGAGCGGAATGCCCTTCCCGGCGATCACCGCGGTCAGGCCCAGGCCGAACTCGAGATTCTCCGACGGCTTGAACGAAAAGTAGGCGCCCCAGATGAACGGCTGCGGATTCAGCGTGTGGGTGGCGTCCCCGGTCAGCACAAATGCCTGCCCCTCGCGCACATAGTGTATTCCGCTCATGCGCGAAAGAAAGAACTCCGAGCGCGCCTGCCCCAGCCAGCTCACAATGCCCGGAAGCTTCACCGGAGTGACCCGGCTCAGGCGCAGCATCGGCATGGCCTCCGCATTGTTTGACATCACCATCGCCGTGCTTCGGCCCACTCCCCACCACAAACTCTGCTGGCCAAAACTTAGCTGCCAGTTCGAGAGATTCAGGGAAACATAAGCCTCAATCGGGCGCAAGCGGCTGATTTCTCCATACGTTGGAACCGACGCCAGAGGAAGGTTATCGGCCACCGCAATCGCTTGCTGCGCCGCCGCACCATAGGCCGGAATTGCCGACGCATACTGATATTCTCCGCGCAGGTAGAAGGCAAACGGTCCCGCCTCGGCCCGTCCGGAAACTCCCGCAAGGCCATTCAGTCCCTTACCGTAAGGCCGCCCGTTATCGTCCGCCAAGGTCTGCGCAAAGTGGAACGAGTCGCGAAGCGGTGTCCCTGCAATGCCCGTGAAGCGGCCATAGAGACTCTCAACTTGCGCGCCCTCATTCTTTCCACTGTCCCCTAACTTCGACTCGTGGCCTAGTTCAGCATCCAGTGCGGCCAGTAGAGGCGAGGCCATCAGGTCTTCTTCTTCCCCGGAGTTCTCATGCGCCTCCGCCAATAGCCGCGCGCACTCCAGCCTCGTCCACGGACGCAGAATCACTGACCCGCTCGGCGAGTAGCCCAGAGCGGCAAGGCGGTCGAATGCATCGTACATCCAGCTATCAAGAGGGACGTAGCTGGAACCCATCTGGCTGGTTGCCCGCTCCTGCTCGCTGTTTTCATCCCTCTCGAACTTGCCCCACTTGCGAACATCAATGTCGGCGTCGCTCGACCGCGCACGGTAAACCTGCCGTCCGATATACCAGCCCGCTGCGCTGCCGAGCACCGCGTCGGCCAGAAAATGCTGGTGACCCTCCACTCGGGCCATGCTGACTGCGCCCGCCAGCCCATAGCTTAAGAACTGCGTCATCGGTCCGGGATACTCATGGGCGATCACGCTGGCAACGGCCCAGCTCATCGCCGCATGTTGAGAAGGAAAGGAACTGCCTCCGTTGAAGAAATTGCCTTGTCCGCCGGAGGTAAACGGACGGTCACGGCCCGCGACATATTTGATCAGCGTAGTGTCCAGGTAGGCATCGATGGCCGCCTCGCTACTCAGGAATCCGGTCTCGCGCAACTGTTCGTTTTTTGCCAGTTGTCCCCAGAGGTACATCCCGCCGCCGACTCCCACAATGCCCGCCAATCCCGCGTTGGAGAGCGTGGAGAATCGCGATGCCGTGGACGCGTTCTTGGTAACGTGCCCCTCAACGGCCGTGTCGCTTGCGACAAGCCCCACCGCGAGCACGCCGAGAGGCACGGCAAGTTTCCACTGCCGCTCGCGCATCCGGAATGGAGTGGTGAAGAGTGCTTCTTGATCCTGCAGAATGTTTTTCGGGAGCGATTTGAGGCTCACTCCGCGATCTTCCGGCTGATCCTCTGTATGAATTGGGGAAGAAGTTTCCACACCAGTCGAAGGGGGTAACGATTGGGCCTGCCCGGCAAAGCTCAGCCCAGCGAGCAAAATGGCCAACGTGAAGCTTCGCACTCTTCTCCCCCGGAATGCCTGCAAGAAATCAAATGATCAACCTGTTTACTGTTCGCGCAGATAAAACTATCAGATATCGGACTCGCCAGCAGTCCCTTCCTCTTCCGGACTGGACTGACCGTCAAAGACGCCACGGCTCAAAACAACGCCGATGAAGGTCTTCCACAGGATCTCCATGTCAAGACGGATGCTGGAGCGATCAACATATCCCAGGTCGAGCTTGATGCTCTCCTCCTTGGTCAAGTAATCGCGCCCGGTAATCTTGGAGAGACAGGTTACGCCCGGCTTCACACAAAGATACTTGGCGGTGTAATCACCGTAAAGCTCCATGACATCCGGGATCTCCGGACGAGGGCCAACGAGTGTCATGCTCCCCAACACCACGTTCAGGAAATTCGGAAGTTCATCGATGCTGGTGCGCCGCGTGAAGGTTCCGACCCTGGTAATTCTCGGGTCTCGCTCGTAATGGAAGTGGAAATCCAAACCATTGTGGCGTGCGTAATCGTACAGTTCCGGATATTGCTGCCTGGCGTCGATGTACATCCCGCGCAACTTTACGATGCGGAAAGGCTTGCCACCCAATCCCAGCCGCTTCTGGACAAAGAACGGATTTCCTTTTGAGTCCAGGCGAATGGCGATGGCCGCCAGAAGAAAGATCGGCGTCGAGAGGAGCAGAAAAAAAAGCCCGAGAACGATATCGATCGTTCTCTTGATGACTCTGTGGGACAGACTGAATTCCCGAATGGGGCTCTCATAATTGGCCTGCAATGTTCGTCTCCCCTACTTCGTTGAACCAGCAACAGAATTCTTCAGATCCGCGCTGACTTTGTCAGTACGCAACCAATGTGCAATTTCGGAAATGCCTTCGGTCAGGCTACCCTTCGGCTCCCAGGAAAATGACCTTCTTGCCTTTTCACAATCGAGTATGATCGCCGGAACATCAAAATCCCTGGGCCGCTCCCAGTTAATTGTGGGCTCAGTATTCAGATGCGATGAAATGAGTGTTATCAATTCTTTAATGCTAACCCCGACTCCGCTGCCGATGTTAAAAATGCCGCACGTCTCAGAACAAACCGCCTCATAGAAGATGCTTGCTACATCGCGAATATGAATGTAGTCCCTTACGATGTCTCCCGTACCCCACACGGTGAGAGGCTGGTGCTGCATAATTCGAGCGGTAAAGACCGATACGATTCCCTGCGCCGAAAGAGGATCTTGACGGATGCCAAAGGGGTTTGACAATCTCAGCGCAACATACTGAAGGCCGAAGAAACGGGAATACAAACGCAGGTAATTTTCGATCGCTAACTTAACGATGCCGTATGAGCACACAGGCTCCGTGGGATGCTCTTCGGGGATCGGCAGAAATTGCGGTATTCCGTAAACCGTTCCTCCCGAGGATGCAAAAACAACTTTCCTAACTTTGTACTTGACGCAAGACTCCAGGACAGCGAGCGTCTCCACGAGATTTGACTGCACATCAAAGACCGGATCGTTATTATGGGGCAAAGTGCTGGAGGCAAGTATGACAACGACGTCGATTCCTCCTGCAATGACTGGTTCCAATGCTCCCCGATTTCCCATCTCTCCGCGCACAAACCGGACTTTGGGCAAAGGTTCGCGGTACTTCTCGGGATAGCGGTCAAATACCGTAACGTCCAGTTCATGACGCAGAAATTCGTCCGCTATGTGTGACCCGATGAACCCATTGCCGCCTATCAGCAGGACTCTCACGAAAGCTCCTTAACAGCAGGTTCGACAGTTCGACTCATTTGTTCGCTGCGCAGACCTCACCTGTGTTGTTATTCACACCAGTTTATCGAGGTCCTATTGCGGGTGAGGCGCCAATCCACGAACACCTGCGTTCATGCCGTTCATAGCTTAAGACCTGCGGTGCTTGAATCCAACGACGTAGTTAGGACACATCCTTCCCATAGCGCCAAGTTCAACTCCACGCAATCGCGTCTCAACGGAAAAACAGGGCTAAGGTGCGTGTTCCGATAGCCGGGATCAATACGTGCTGAGGATGATGAGGAACAGCCAAGTCGAGACGGCTGTCCAGGATTCCCCGGATAACTTGTGCAATGATCGAGCGAATCTCTGGGGGCGGGGTGCCCGCTCGATTTACAGATTCCACTTTCAGGCAGTGTACAATTTCGGGCGGCCTAGGGCAAGCAAGTTTTCAATCAGCCGCCGTGCGGCCGCTGCAAGAGCAGGCTGGTTCCAATCGAGTCCCAATAGCGCCAAGGCGCTATATTTCGGATCGAAAACTCCCGAACCGCTTCCTCTTTGAAAATACCTGATTCTGTTCTCTGTTTACTGGATCGTGGCCAGCGAGGAGCGCCGGAAGTCGTCCTCCGGAGTCCCGGGGCGCGGGCCCAGCAATTCGGCATACAGTTTCTCGTGCGCCCGGACCATTGCAGCCGCCGGGAATCGGGTTTCAACGTCGGCCCGCGCTTGCGCTCCGATCAATTCGCGCAGCGCATGATCTCCGCAGAGTTGGCACCCCAGGCGCGCGATCTCTTCCGGTTTGCCGATCTCGGCCAGGAATCCTGTTACTCCATCTTTGATGAGTTCCGGATTCCCACCAGCCGCGGTCGCGATCACCGGCAACCCCGAGCACATGGCTTCAATCACGGAGTTGGGCATCCCCTCGGAATCTGAGCTGCATACATACACGTCCATCGACTGGTAATACCGCTGGGCAATCTTCGTGCCGAGGACGATTTGAATCACCCCTTCAAGTCCAGCTTCGCGAATTTGCTGCCGAGCCGCGGAAAGAGTACCGTGATCCACTCCGACCATTAAGAACCGGCTGTTGGAACATCTAGCGTGGATCTGCCGGGCAGCCTCGATAAAGTCATTGTGGCGCTTGCACGCAAAAAAATTCGCAACGATTCCGAAGACGATATCTCCATCTTTGAAGCCTAACGTCCGGCGCAATGCGGCGTCCCTACCCAAGCGAAACGTGTTCAGGTCTACTCCGTTATAGATGGTGTGAATCCTATTCCGCGCCACTCCATCTTCGATCTCCACTTCCTTTGAAATCGCCTCGCAATTGGTCAGAACAGCCGTGGCAAACCTGAGCGGAAAACGATCAATCCAGGTAAGGATGCGGCTGCCCCTTCGCGGCAAGGCTGCCAGACTGAGCCGGCCGACGATGAATACAGGCACACCGGCCAATCTGGACGCGAGAGCGCCCATCACGCTCGGAACGGGCAGAAGGGCATGAACCACGTCAGGGCGCACTTCACGCAGAATACGCAGCAGCCTTAAGGTTCCCAACAGAAGCCATGGAATCCTCCGCAGCGCAAAGTTTCCTTCGGAAGGAATATTAAGTTTGAACACCCGGTCGAAGACCCCGGAATACTCATACGAACCTTCAGAAGACCCATCCCCAAAGAGCACCAGCGTCGGTTCAAACTTGGCACGATCCAAGCCTTGGACGAGGTAAAGTAGCTGCCGTGGAGGGCCGCCAAAAATCATATTCGGCGCAAGAAACAGCACGCGCACTCGTGGCGCCTGCGCTGCACTGCCGCCGATTTCCATCCCACTATCGCGATTCATGTGCATTGAGCGCCCGTGGGAGATATTCAAAATTCAGATCCAGCTCGTGAAGCGCCTCGATATAGAAGGATTCGTGCGCGCGAACCATCGCCGCAATCGAGTGCCGGGTTTGCACTCGCACTCGTGCCGCCGCTCCCAGTCGCCTTCCCTGTTCAGGATTTTCAATCAATCGCTCCGCCGCCGCTACGATTGCCTCCGGACTTTGGGGTGGAATGAGAAGGCCTTCCACCTCATGGTCAATCGCTTCCACAATCCCTCCCACCGCAGTGGCGATGATTGGTTTTCCGCAGGCCATGGCTTCCAGCACAGCATTTCCAAAACCTTCCGATTCCGAGGTGCAGATGTAAAGGTCGAGTGCCGGATAAACCAGTTCCGGCTGAAGACTTCCGCTGATAATCTTGAACTCTCGGTCCAGGCCAAGCTTTTGAATCTGCTGCTTCACTGCCTCCAGTGTTCCACGATCATTTCCCATTAATACAAAGCGCATCTGGGGATGCCGCTGATGGAGAACTTGCGCCGCTGTTATGAAATCTTCGTGCCTCTTGCATGAGCGGAAATTCGCAACCATTCCGGCCACGATGTTCTGGTTCGTCCAACCCATCTCCTGGCGCAATTCGCTGTGTCCATCCGGGTGAAAAAGCCCGGTGTCGGTGCCAATGTGGATTGTTTCGACATTTCGATATCCGTCCAGGCAAGTCACCTCTTCGCGCAGCGCCTTGCTGATTGTCAGCATGGCGTCAACACGGCCCATTGCCAGGCGTTCAGCCCAAGTCTTCCATCGGCTCGTGCGGTAGACAGAAACTGAAGACCTCCGGTTTGCAATCAGCAGGGGAACCGGTTGGAACATCTCTGCCGCGGCACTCATAAACAGAGTTCGCTCCTCCAGAAACGCATGAAGGATATGCGGCCTGAAGCTGCGTAACGTCTTCGCCAATTTGTAAATTCTCGACGCAAATAGGAAGGGGCTCATAACCGAAGAGTTGGATGCATCCGACAGCGTCACGTCTGCACAATACGTCGTTCCGCGTTCCATGGATGGGCGGCCAGTGATGAGCAAAGGTTCGAAGATATTTCGGTCCAGGCGTGAAATGAGTTGAAGTAGTTGCCTCTCAGCCCCGCCGGTATCAAGACAATGAATGACGTAGGCGATTCGAATACGCTCCGGACTTGAAATACCCTCGGTCATCATTCCGGATTCCGGCCGATCGAGAGACTGCATAACACCATACCTCTTCACTACGCGGAGCCCCCCAATCGGCATCCATTGTGGGCCGAGAATAGCACAAAACTGCTCATCCGGATACGACTATACCAGCCCCATCCGCTTCCCTGAATAGACAGTTTCGTATCGAGAATCGATTCATATTTAACGGCACAAATGCGCGGCTTCCAGGCAAGCGGAGGAACAATGCTGGACCGCAGGTTCAGTATAGTAAGCTGTAAAACAGATTGGCTTGTGACATCGCTCTCAGCCCAACGGAAGCCTCTCGGAATATTCTCGCGCCGTTGGTCTCGGAATCGCCGGAGGCCTTCAAATTGATCCTGGCTTGCCCCCTGCTTCATGACCGGAATCGAAGCGGCGGAGCCAACTTGATTGCCATCGTTCCACCGCTTGCGCCCTTCAGTTCGCGGCGGCCGTATCAGGAAATGAAGTTCATCAGCGAGTTCGAATGAACCTATGGACCCTCATCTCGGCCAAGCTCTCCGGCTCAAGCGTGAAGAAGAAAATTTTTCGTGCGGCCCTCATTGCCGGAAGCTGCATTTTCCTGGTCCGCCTCGCCATCGCCGCAAAAGAGATCGTAGCCGCCCAGGTCTTCGGAAGATCTGACACGCTGGATGCTTTCCTGCTCGCCGTGATGATTCCCAACTTCCTGGCTACGCTGCTCTCTGAATCCATGAACCAGGCGCTCTTGCCAAAGCTCGTCGAGGTGCGCGAACACCAGGGGAAACCGGCAGCCGAGCGGCTTGCTTCCGGCGCCATGTGCGTCAGTACTGGGCTCTTGCTGGTCATCTCGCTGGCGCTGGCTGTGATCGCGCGTCCCCTGGCTTCGTTTGTCTTTACCAGTTTCTCTCCCTCCAAGCTTGATCTGGCCATCCGTCTCTTCTATATCACGTTGCCGGTCGCCGTTTTCTCCGGGATCGCCGGCAACTGTGCCGCCGTGCTGAATACCACCGGGAAGTTCGCCTTCCCCGCCCTGGTCCGCATCTTCTCCCCCGCGCTCATGATCGCTGCAGCGCTGGCCGCTACCCGGTACATCGGCATTTTCTCACTCGCTTTCGCCATGCTGCTCGGGGCCATCCTGGAGGCTGCTTCGCTCATGTGGCTGATGGCCCGCCATGGCTATCCCTTCAGGCCGCGTGGGGCTGACTTACTTCCCAGTGCGCATCAAGTGGGAGCCCAGTACGGGCTCATGCTGATTACCGGACTTCTAACGACCGGAGTGACCCTGGCAGACCAATCCATGACAGCGACCCTCGCCCCGGGCAGCCTGTCGGCCCTGGTTTATGGAAGCAAGCCTGTCGCCTTCCTCGTCGGCCTTCTGTCTTTGTCCATCGCGACTTCGATGTTTCCCTATTACTCTGAAATGATTGCAAAACGCGACTGGGATGGATGCCACGACACGATCACAACATACGCCAAGCTAACCGCACTCATGACCATTCCGGTTACAGTATTGTTTATCGTCGGTTCCCACTTTCTGATTCGCATCCTCTTTCAGCACGGGGCGTTTTCTGCCGCCGATACAGAAATCGTCTCTCGCGTGCAAACCCTGTACGCCATTCAGATTCCGTTCACGATTGTTGGCCGCGTATTCAACCGCTTTCTTGTCGCGATGAGGAGAAACGACCTCGTCATGATCTGCGGTGGCGTCAATTTAACTCTGGATATAGTTCTCAATCTGGTGTTGATGAGAATCATGGGCGTCCCTGGGATCGCTCTCGCGACATCCTTGTTTGCTGTCAGCTCATTTTTCTTTAATGCATTCTGGGCCTACAAGCTTGTCCGGCGCGCGAGGATCGAATTCCCTCGCATAAGCGTTGTGTAGGATTCCTGATTAGAACGAAACGACATCTGTCTCACTCAACGATTCCGGAGGTCACATCGTGCTCTCGACCCTGAATGATCTTTATCTCAAGTTTCGAATGCGCCGATTGAAGCGGCAAGGAATGCAGATCGGAAGCGAATGCAGAATCCTTAGAGTCGCTTTCGGCTCAGAACCCTGGCTCATTTCGATTGGAGATCGAGTAGGTATCGCCAGTGGAGTACATATACTCACCCATGACGGAGGAACCTGGCTCGTCCACGATGAACGCGGTAGACGATATCGTTATCAGCGCGTGCGGATTGGAAGCGACGTAGTGATCGGAGCCAACGCGGTGATCATGCCCGGGGTCTGGATTCAGGATCGCTGTGTCGTAGCCGCTGGCTCGGTCGTGACCAAGAGCGTGCCCGCTGGCAGTATCGTCGCTGGTGTCCCGGCACGCAAGATCGCAAGCTTTGACGAATACGAGGCGCGAGTGTTGGCAAACTACCCCGGTAACGCGGATATGCGAGGAAATACCCCGCGTGATCGAATTACAAGTATCGTCGACGAAAACTTCGCGCCATTTCTCTGAACACTGGAAGCTGAAGAAAGGGCTTGGCGCGACATGCACGCCAAGCCCATAGGAACGAACGTCTGCTCTATTTCTGTAGTCTCTCCACCAGGATGTAAGCGGTATAGCTACCACCCACAGGAGTTGCGCCTGCGCCGGTCGTCTGTCCGTAGGCTGTGATCGACTGTCCGCTTGCCACCCAGATCGGTGTCACGAACGAAGAACTGCACGGCGTTACCAGGTTGCAGCTTGAAGTAGCCAGCGCCGCCGTCGAAACTCCATCGTTCCACTCCACCGTAACTCCCTCACCCGTGCAGGGAGCAACCGCGCAGGAACCGAGCGTCGGCGTATTCTCGTACACCGAAACGCGGTAGAAGCCGCTTGCGGTGGCCGTGAAAATCGTCGCTGGTGAGCCTGTTCCGGAGCCGCCCGTAATGCTGGTCTGCGCCACGATCACCGGCACGCTGACCGCCGTGCCGCCAGCGCCGATTTCTCCTGCCAGTACCACAGGATTCACCGAAAGTATCGGAGCCGTCGCCGTGCCACCCACGGTGATCGAGCCATCCGAGGTGACGCTGGTGACCGTTCCCGGGAATACCTGCCCGGCGGCAAAGGTCGCCAGGCCATCGAGTTGCGTTGTCCCGGTCACCTCCAGCATGGCGGCGGGGGTTGTCGTACCAATGCCGACCCAGCCGATATCGGTAATGCGCACCCGCTCAGGAGCCGGGGTGGTCGTGGGCGCGGTGCCGATCTGCGTGGTGGCCAGGCTGATGTAGGTTCCCTGGGCGGTGTCCGTCCAGTTCTCCGCCGCAAAGAACTTCATAAAGGCGCGGCTGCCCGGTGAGAAGGCGGTGGCGCCATAACCACGTCCCTGCATGGCCATGATGTTGTCATCGGTTTGCAGCGCGGTGGGTGCTCCCAGAGAGCCGCGGGCGCGGCGACCGATGAAGTTGACGCCAACCGGGCCGTACCCCTCCACCGTAATTGCCGCCGGATCGGTCTCCGAAATGATGTTCAGGTTGAACGCCGGAGTCGCCGTGCCAATGCCGATGTAGCCATTGGCAGCCTGGAAGAGCCCTGAGTTGGTGATATCTCCCGACGCATCGGCAAACACCGGCACGTAGCCCGTGACGGGGTTGACGGAAACCAGCGCCGGCGTCGCCTTGATGGTTGATGCGGCGTGTGCGATCTCGGCCTTGTTCACAAACGGCTCGGAGGTTGTGGTGGCGTGCTTGGACGTCTGTGCAAAGCCTGTAGCCAGAGTCATCATCACGACAAGAGTCATTGCCAGAAACTTCTTCATTTCATCTCTCCCTTTACCGAGTTGCCCCATTACGGTTGGCTCACTCTCGTTATGAACTTCGGAAAGTTGCGGAACCCTGTGTGCGCCGCTCATTGGAGTTGGAACCCTGGCGATGTTCCCGCCGGATTGACAACCGTCAATGTGGCTGGCGTTGTCGTTGATGTGACCGTGGCCGAGAGTATCCCCGGACTGATGTAGGTTGTCGTCTGGCCTGTTCCGTTCCAATCCACCACGGAACTGGGAACAAAGCCCGTGCCCGTCACCGTCAATGTGTAATTGCCGCTGCCGTCGGGCGTGAGGTAGGTTGTGGCGCCGGTGATGGTAGCTACCGGAGCGCTCGCTTGCACCGTAAATGTCAGCGCCGTGGATGTGCCTGCCGGCGAGAGGTTCGCAACAGAAACATTGTTAACCGCCGCCGCCGCTATATCCGTCGCACTGATGGCGGCATTCAACTGTGTGCTGCTGATGTAGGTTGTCGTGCGTACCGCGCCATTCCAAAGAACCACGGAAGTTGGCGTGAAGTTCGCACCATTCGCCGTCAGCGTGAAGCCCGTCCCACCCGCAGTCGCGGTGTTGGAAGACAGCGTCAGCAGCAGGGGCAGCGCGGGATCGTAAACGATGAGCCCAAGGATGCCCGTACCAGGCAGGAAGTTCGCATCGCCCGAATAGCTGGCGGTGATATTGTTCGTGCCCAGGCTGAATCCATTTGCCGCCGTTGCCGCCACGCTCAGCGTCGCCACTCCGGCCACAATCGGAACCGTTCCCAGTACCACCGTATCTGTCGCAAAAGTTACAGTCCCGCTTGGAATACCGGGCGAGAGCGAACTGACCGTTGCAGTCAGCGTCACTGTGCCGCCATTCACCACCGGACCGCCCGTCACCGTCACGATCGACGCAAATGGCGTGGAAACCAGCAGCGACGTTGTCCCATTCGAAACCAGGTAGTTGGTGTCGCCACTATAAGTAGCCGTGATCGTGTCCGATCCAAGACCAAGACCGTCCGCCGTGGTCGTCGGGACGCCGGTAAGCGTCGCCACGCCACCCACCAGAGGAGCTGATCCCAGGGTGGAGGAGCTGGTCGAGAATGTGACTGTTCCGGTCAGCGTCCCCGCAACCAGTGAAGTAACATTCGCCGTCAGGGTTACGGTATTTCCGAATACCACCGGATTTGGCGCGGCTGAAACCGTTGTGGTGGAAGTTGCCTGCGAGAAGTAATTTGACAGTGCTCCCAGCATCCCGTTCCCGTTCACGGAACCCAGGCCCGTCGCCTCGTCATAGCCTCCCGTCGCAGCGAAGCCAATCAACCCGCTGGTGCAGCCCGTGCCTCCAGTGCATGGAATGTCGTTGTTGCCATTCGCAATATCCTGGAATGATGCTGCATAGCTGCCCGGATCGGAAGCAATGGAGTAGATGACCGGATTGATGTTACCCAGTGGCCCGTAGCGCTGAACAAACAGGGCCAGCATTCCGGCAAACGATGGCGTTGACGCCGAGGTGCCGCCTGCCGGAAACAGAGCCTGTCCGGCGGTGCCGCCGGAGCTGATGTAGCCGTTGGCGCACTCCGTTCCATAGAGCGCCACATTGGAGGTGGTTTCATCCGAGGTGCAGGTCATGTATCCGTCGTGTCCTGCTCCGGCTGTAAAGGATACGTCAGGAACCAGGCGGCCCTGTGTTCCGTAAACCAGGCCGCTCTGCCAGCTTGGCAGCGGAAATTCCAAGGCGCCAGTGGGTAAGCCAGTGGTCGGATCGATGTACGGAGCCGTACTTTCGCCGCCTCCGCCCGCCGCCAGGCCAACCGTGAGGGATGACTCATTCCATGGAGACTCCGGAATGTACTGGATCGCGGAATTCACCAGCCCAACTGTCTGTATCCAATAAGAGGCTGTATCGCCCACATCGCCGGTGAACATCGTTCCGCCCACCGCCGTATAGTTCGGAGAATCTCCCGGAACCTCAATCGCCAGCCCTCCTGACGCCGAGGTCACCGTTGGGTCGTTGGATGTATCGCAACCCGCAGCGCCCGAGTCGCCGGCGGCAACTACGATTGTCTGCCCCTGCGTGCTGGCTTCCTGTCCCAACGCATCCATGAGCGGAATGAGTGGGAAGTTCGCTTCGCAGCCAAATGTGTAGCTCATGCTAATGACCGGAGCCACACCGCCGCTGACCGTCGTGAAGTTCTGAATCGCATACTGTAGCGCATCCAGAACGCCCAGGTTCGGGTCATCGGCCGGAGCGTAGATGTAGTCCACCATCGCCCCTGGCGCAATGCCGCCAGCCCATTCGATATCCAGATCCGCTTCTGCCTGATAGCCGGTCGCTATGCTCGCGGCGTCGGTACAGGGCACCGTCGTCGCGGGAAGACAAACGTAAGTCAGGTTCGTCGCCGGAAGCCCGGAAGCCGCGCGGAAAGTGTCAATGTCGGACTGCGGCGCGTAGCTCTGTCCTACCACCGCCACATCCGTGCCCGTACCGTCAAAGCCCGCGGTGTACACCGCGCCCAGACTGTAGATGGTCGCCCAGTCACCCGGCGACAGGAAATTCAAAGTCGAACTGACCGTGTAGTCGGGCCGTGCCACGGTCTTCCGTAGCTTCGGCTTGGGACGGAAGTCATCCATCCCGCGTACATTCATCACCAGCGCTGCAAACTGTGCTGGGATATGGAGTGCCGTGGCGTTGGCAAAGTGGTTCTCGCCTTCCAGCCGGTATTGATGCAACTGGGTATGGAACGCCGACTCCACCTGAAACGCCTTGCCGCTGAAAGTAATCGCGGTTCGCGATTTCGAAACATTCCTCACGGTGAAGCCCTGCGAGGTCAGCCATGATTTCAACTGGCTCAATTCCACTTCGGAAGCGCCGAAACGCGCGCCGTACTCGGCTTGCGTCAGCCATTTGTGGTACTGCGGCGACTTCTTGTCTTGCAGTGCAACTTGCAGTGAGGCGATGTCTCTTCGCTGCGCCGCGCTCATCGAAATGTTCATCGTCAGTGAACTCAACTGAAGATTGGAATTCACTGCGCCTAAATCGACTGATTTCTTTGTTGCCGGAAGAACCGATCCCGATAGCTCAACAGACGGTTTTGCTGAAAGTTCTTGTGCGATCCGGTTTTGGCGCAGCGATGATGTCTGCGCCTCTAACGATGTCGCGCCTAGCAGAACCACCCCGAACACGGTGGCCCACTTTTTCCAACTCGAAATCGCACCATACAACTGCGCTAAGCCCTGCGCGCTGTCTCTGCTCATAGCCGAGTCCTCTGGAAACGCTTTGCAAACGGATCTTAAGTGAAGTCGCCCTGAAGCCTGCGTTAGAAATCGTAGGCCATTGACTGTCTGCCCATGCTTATAGCAGGCACTCTGGACTCATAGATGCAAAAAAACGAAGCGAGAGTAGCAACACTGAAGTGGCGGGTCCGGTAGGTGCCAGAAAAAAATACCAAGTAATAAATTCCATTCAGTGATTTTGCCTGTGTGTGGCCCAATCACCCGTTGTGTTCCACTCATCTGCGATAACTATCAGAATCAAATGACTCACAACGATTTACAGAAATTTACGTACCGGCTTAAATTTTCCTGACATATTCTGAATGGTGTAATATTTACTTTCTGTGTAACTAAGAATCTCTCCTTTTCGGCTCAATGTAGCGCCGGTAATCAAGAAAAAAATCTCGAAATAATTTCACCCGGTTGCAAATCACGATCCCTCACGGGGCAACCGGCATGGCGTGCCCAGGCACGAATCTACTTCCAGTCAGCTTCCGGAGGAATTTCGCTGTCACGCGCGGGGCGACGATCTTCATGGCTCTGAACCGGACGCTCCGGGTGATTTCCGGCCTCTTCCACGCCCTCTACCACTCCGGCTTCAAACGCCTGGTCGTCTTCCGCAAGCTCTTCCACGCTCTCGTCGGAGGCCCCACTCTCCTCGGCCAGTCCCTGCGTGTCGCCAGACTGCCCTCCGCTCTCCGGACCAACTTGCCCTGGATCGGAGCCAAGCTCGTCCAGCTCTGCTTCCTCTGCTTCTTTATCGCGACGCTCATTTGCTCTACGGCTCATCCTGCACCTGCCTCTTCTCTGATTGCTTACTTCTGTTCAGATGCTCAATCCCTCTCCGGGCGCGGGCTTATTCTTGGCAGCTTTCGTGAGCCGCCCTGCATCCTAAATTCTAGAAAGCCGCTTCCAGAGCCCCCGGAAACATGAGATGAAGATCGCCGTCTATTTTCTGCTTGCCTGCTCGGCGTTGTGGGCACAGTCGTCGGGCAGTGCTCCTCGCGCAACCGGCCCAGCCTCGGCTCCCCAGGCTACCGCTCCGGTTGTCAGTGGATCACCAGTTGTCTCACCACAGGAGGCGCAAATCCTCGCCGAGTTGCTGCGGCAGGTAAGCGCCTCGGCTGACAAATCCAATGCGGACGTGGCTCGCGTGCGCATTGATAAATGGAAAGCCGATGCCGCCAGTAAGCAGCAAGCCCAGGCCGGCGCGGAATCCATCCGCCGCAATCTGGCCAACGCCGTACCGGACTTGGTTCAGCGAATCCAGTCCTCGCCCGGTTCTCTGGTTGCCAATTTCCGGCTCTACCGTAACCTGAACGCCCTCTATGACACTTTTTCCGCCCTCGCCGAGTCCGCCGGAGCCTTTGGCGCCCGCGAGCAGTACGAACCTCTGGCTGAAGATGTCTCCCAACTCGACCATCTCCGCCACCAGATGGCGGAGCGGGTGGACCTGCTTGCCGGGACCAACGATGCCGAACTGGGCCGCCTTCGCACCCAGTTGGCAACCATCAAACCCGCGGCCAAGCCAGTCGCCAAAATTGTGGTGGACAACGATCAGCCCAAGACTAAAAAGAAGTCCAAGACCACCCAGCCCCAGTCCCAGAGTCCCGCCAAATAGCGCTTTCCCCGGCCAAACTTCGGCGTTTTGTGAATTCCGGGAACATTTCCACTCTCGCTGGAGTCTATAAGCACTGAGGACAAACCTTGGCAGGCCATCGGCTGGCGTGGAGCCTCTCAATCCGCGGCTCGGGAAGATCGCCTGCGGTAAGAGTCTGACAATTTCAGAGGTTTGCCAGGGCTGCGGAGGTTGTTGGCAGGGACCAGACAGGATTAACATGGAGGTCGTACGGTGAGTGCCGTAGGAGTCACGACCGTGGGCGAACTGGCCAGCGCATGGGAAATGCGCCCGGAAGATGCTTCGATCGTCGCCGAATTAAAGGCGGGGAGCGAAGATGCCTACACGCGGCTCATCGCACAGTATCACCAGACCATCTACAACCTCATTTATCGAATCCTCGACGATCCCACCGACGCACCGGATACCACCCAGGAAGTCTTCATCAAGGTCTTTCGCGGAATGGCGAACTTCAACTGCGAAAGCAGCCTGAAGACCTGGATGTATCGCATCGCCATCCATGAGGCCAGCAACCGCCGCCGCTGGTTCTTCCGCCACAAGGTGCAGGAGTTCTCAATTGAGCCTCTGCCGGGTGACCGGGATAGCCGCTCCGCGAGTTTGCGCGACAGTCTTGTGGACCGCACCGAGTCGCCCTTTGACCGTGTCGTCCGCGGCCAGATGCGGGCGCGGGTGGAGCAGGAGTTGAAGGAGTTGCCGGAACATTACCGTACCGCTGTGGTACTGCGCGACATTGAGGATCTGTCTTATGAAGAGATCGCAGAGATGACCGAAACTTCGTTGGGTACAGTCAAGTCCCGGCTGGTGCGCGGACGCGAAGCGCTGCGCAAACGGTTGGAGCGCTATGCCCACGAATTGGGCCCGGAAGCAGGAACCTCCAAAGCAACGGACGGAACTGGCCGCGCGCGGAAACTCGCGCAAGGGAGTCGGGAGATCGAGGTCACACCATGAAGTGCTCTGAATCAAAGCGATTGTTTTCTCCGATGCTGGACTCGATGCTGGAAGGTCGGCAGGTTCACGAGTTCAACCAGCACATGGCTGGGTGCGAACGCTGTGACGCGGAGTTTTCCGCAATGCGCCGCACCCGTTGGATGATGGCCAACATGGCCCCGCACGCTGCCCCGCCCGAGCTTGCATTGCGTCTCAAGGTTGCGGTTTCGCAACAGTTGGCGGCGCGCCGCCACAGCCGCTGGGAGAGCCTCCTTGTGCGCTGGGAGAATGCTCTTAACGCATTCATGTTTCCAGCGACGGCCGGGCTGCTGTCTGCTGTATTAATTTTTGGATTGTTGATCGGCGTGCTGGTGCCTGCGCACCTCTCCAGCGCCAATGACGTGCCAACCATGCTCTACACCCCGCCGGAAATGACATCCGCGCCCTTTGGTCTGGGGAGCGGCGTGACCAACGGCGATGCCATTCTGGTTGAGGCCGTGATCGACGCCCATGGCCGCGTGCAGGATTACCGCGTGCTGAGCGCTCCCGGACAGACAGAGTTGAGCCCCGAGATGAAGAACGCCCTGATCTTCACCCAGTTCCGCCCGGCAACCAGCTTCGGGCTGCCCACCAGCGGACGCGTTGTCATCTCGTTCTCCAATATCAACGTCGGCGGCTGACGCTGTTCTCCAGGCGGCGCTTGCCTGCGCCGCCTTATTAGAGACTGAGGAATCTTCCCATCTTCCCTCCTTCGCCAGCCCGTTGGTATTTGCTTCCCCGGCCTGCACCTCTTACACTGACTCCAAAGACGCGACCTCATAATGGTTCCTGCCAGGAGGCTTCCCTGAAAACCCGCCTTTCGATTTTGCTTGTGCTCTGCGCCGCTCTGGCGCTGCCGGCCTGGAGCCAGCAACCGCCCCGCATGAGCGTAGAAACCAGCCAGGGACTCTTCTCCGTGTTGGCTGCCATCAATGCCTGCGGCTATGACGCGGACCTCTCGCAGTCCATTCCTTTGCGGGTGCAGATTCGTGGTGAGGTTTTGAAGGCCGTCCAGTCGCAGGAGGCGCAATCGGCCCTGCGCAACATGTGCGCCTTTTACGAGGACCACCAGCAGGACAACGCCTCGCGGACGCTTTCCAACTACATCTCCCTCGGCCTCAACCTGCAAGACAGCCCCAAGCTTGAGCTGCGCACCAGGGAGAGCGATTTGCCGCCGGACGCGATCTTTGTCCTTGGCTTTCTTCCCTTGCTTCAGCGCTTTAATGATGCGGCCGCCCTCAATGCCATCTGGCAGCGCCATCGCCCCGATTACGAGCAGTTGGTCCAGCGCTTGCATAAGCCTGTCAATGACACGCTGCTCTCCACCGATCTCTACCTCAAGCGCAATCTAAGCGGATACATCAAACATGAGTTTGTGGTGTACGTCGAACCTCTGGCCGCACCCAGCGAAGTCAACTCGCGCAACTATGCCGACGATTACTACATGGTGATTTCGCCCGCCAGCGGCGCTCCCATTCGGCTCGACCAGATTCGCCACATGTATCTGCACTACATTCTGGACGCCAAGGTGCTTTCCCGTGGAACCACCCTGCAACGTCTCGCCCCGCTTCTGGACTCCGTCAAGCAAGCGCCGCTGGAAGAAACCTATCGCTTTGACATGGGCCTGCTGCTGACCGAATCGCTCATCAAGGCCATCGAGGCGCGTCAGCTCGGCGGCCTCAAAGGCCCCAGCAAGCCCAAGGAACAGCTCGCATGGGACTCCACCCGCCAGGGCTTCATCCTGACCCAGTATTTTTATGGCAAACTCGTCGCCTTCGAGGGCGACGAGGTCGGCTTTGACCAGTCCTACGCGGACTGGCTGCACGACATCAACCTCGACGATCAACTGAAGTTCGCCGCTACCGTTCCATTCCTCAAGACCGGCACACCCGAACTCGTGCGCAAGAACCAGCACAAGGAGATGCTGGTCGATCTCGCCGAGCGCGCGCTCGCCAGTGGCAACTTTGATGGTGCCCGCAATTACGCACAACAGGCCATCCAGAATCACGAAGACCAGGGAAGGGCGCTCTTCGTGCTGGCGCGTGTCGCCGTCGCCGGCGGCAAGTTGGAAGATGCGCGCGGCTTCTTTGAGCGTGCTTCCTCAGTTTCCAGCGATGTCAAAATCCGCGGCTGGTCTCACGTCTATCTGGGCCGGATACTCGACATGCAGGAGCAGCGCCAGCAGGCAGTCGAGCACTATCGCGCCGCGTTGAATGCAGGCGGACCACCCGATTTGAAAGCAGCGGCGGAAAAGGGATTGCAGCAGGCCTACCAATCGCCTGCACCGCATCCCAACGAGTAGAAACGGAGAAAGACTTTGAACAGAGCGAAGATATTAAGCACGGCTGCAATCTTGCTGTCTGCCACCATGGCGTTGGCGCTGCCGCAATCTGCACCGCAGTCCTCGGCCCAGCCCGCTGCGCAGAATTCAGCAGCTCCCACGAGGCCGGCAGCAAACAAGTCTCCCCAGCCCAAGACACAGCCTGAGTACGATGCGTACAAGGCTGCCACCGCGCAGACCGATCCCGCCATGTTGGAAGCAGCGGCAGTTGATTTCGCACAGAAGTTCCCCAGCAGCGAACTGCGTCCCTTCCTCTTCCAGCAGGCCATGGGACTCTATCAGCAGGCCAGGAATCCAAACAAAACCCTGGAGATGGCGCGAGCCGTCCTCAACTACGATCCAGACAATGCCGTGGCCCTGCTCACCGCCGCCCAGTTGCTCACCGAGCGCACCCATGAGAATGACCTCGACCGCGATGACCGCCTCGCCGAAGCCAGCGCCGATGCCCGCAGCGCGCTCCAGCATGGCGGGGAGATCGCAAAGCCAGCCGGCATGACGCCGGAGCAGTTTGCCGTCGCCCTCGCCGATATCCGCGGCACCGCCCACGAGGTTCTCGCCGACGTTGCCTTCAAGAAACTGGATTATTTCACCGCGATCAAGGAGTACAACGAGGCTGCCTCCGAAGAGAAAGAGCGCACCGATGCTGTCGTCTGGTTGCGCCTCGCCGTCTCCAACGATAAGAGCGGAGACCTTGGCGCCGCCATGCGATCCGTGAACAAGGCCATCGCAGCCTCTGAACCCGGCAGCCAGATTCGCCAGTTGGCAGACCAGGAAAAAGCGCGCCTGGAGAAACTCTCGTTCACCACTAAGTAATCTGCAACTCCCGCGTCCGACATCCCGGCGCGGGAGTTGTGTTTTCCTGAAGCGTCTCTATGAAGAATCTTCCTCTGGACGATCTCGAACAGGCATTGCACCACCAATTCGCTGATCGCGACTTGTTGCAGCAGGCGCTTACCCATAGCTCCTTCGCCCGCGAGAATCCGGAAACCACCAGCGACAATGAGCAACTCGAATTTCTCGGCGACGCCGTTCTGCAACTGGTGGCCAGCCAGGAACTCTTTCAGCGCTTCCCCGGATATCAGGAGGGTGAGTTGTCAAAGCTGCGCGCTCACCTCGTCAATTCCAACCATCTGCTCCTCTGCGCCACGGAACTCCAACTCGGCAGCTATCTAAGGCTTGGCAAAGGGGAAGAGAAAACCGGAGGCCGCCGCAAAACCGCCCTCCTCGCCGATGCTGTCGAAGCCCTGCTCGCCGCGCTCTACCTCGACGGCGGTCTCTTTGTGGCGCGAGCCTTTGTCCTCTCCCACATCCTCGAGCCTGAGTTGGTGCGGCTCTCCGGCGCCACCGACGAAGTGCTTGTCGCCGACCACAAGTCCCGGCTGCAGGAAACCCTGCGCGCCAGCGGTCGCCCCGAGCCGATTTATGAGATGGTTGGCGAAGAAGGCCCCGCGCATCGCAAGAGCTTCACCATGCAGGTCGTTGTCCTCAACCCCGGCAATGAAACCGAGTTCGCCACCATCGGATGCGGCAACACCAAGAAGGCCGCCAGTCAGTTGGCCGCACAGAAGGCCCTCGAACGCCTCCAGAGCAGCAACCATGGATGATCCATCTCCTAACCAGATGACGCCGGACGAAGCCGGTGCCATCAACGAGCTTCCTCTGGACCAACCAGTTTCCGATCCGCCGAACCTGCCACTTCCCGGCGAGACATCCCTTGCCGAATCTCTTCCCGCGCTTCCAGTTGCTCCAAGGCCCGTGCGCACCCCGTGGAACGTGCTCGCCCATGTCCAATTTGCTCTGCTGGCGCTTACCATCGCGCTGTTCATCATTACTTTTCTCGTGCAGGCCTTCCGCATTCCCTCCGGCTCCATGGAAGACACTCTGCTGGTGGGCGACTATCTTCTGGTGGACAAAACCCGCTTCGGGCCTCCCGGAGCCTGGCAGCCGTTTCTGCCCTACCGCGCCATCCGCCGAGGCGACATCGTTGTCTTCCGCTATCCCGTGGACCCCGCGCAGCACTTCGTCAAGCGCGTCATCGGTCTTCCCGGAGACCGCGTACGTCTGTGGCATGGCCGCGTCTTCATCAATGGGCGTACCCTCGTCGAGCCTTACGTGGTCTTCAAGGAGCACTTTCCCGATGAGTTCCGTGATAATTTTCCGCGCGGAAACTGGGTCAATGAAAACGTCAGCGTGAACTGGGCTAACCGCCTGCGCTCGCTGGTTGAGGATGGCGAGCTCATGGTGCCCCGCGGCCAATACTTCGTCCTCGGCGACAATCGCGACCAGAGCCTGGACAGCCGTTACTGGGGCTTCGTGCCCCGCGAAAACATCATCGGCCGTCCCATGCTGATCTACTTCAGCATTGCGGAACCTGCCGACGCTGACGATGACACTGTGGCAACCAGCGTTGCGGATGATAAACTTTTTACTCTACGTGCCCGCATCTCCCATGTGCTCGGCGATTTGCGCTGGCGGCGGATTCTGCGCCTGGCGCCTTGACGCCGGACAGATCAGGACTGGACTAAGTTGGCGAAAGCGATAGAAGAAAAGCAGCAACCAGAGCAGCCGAAGGAAACGATGCCGGAATTCGTGGCCTCCATCGCTTCGGTCCTTGTCATCGGCCTTTTCATCATTACGTTTTGCATGCAGGCCTTCGAGATTCCAACCTCGTCCATGGTCGGGACTCTTCTGATTGGCGATCACCTCTTCGTGGATCGTGTGCGCCTTGCTCCCAAGTCCAGCTTCGTGGACAAAATCATTCCCTACCGCGATCCCAAACGCGGTGACATCGTCGTCTTTGTCTCGCCCTCCGAGCCCGGACTCTTTGTCGTCAAGCGCATCATCGGCGTCCCCGGCGACCGCATTCACCTGCGCGGCGCCAAGGTCTATCTCAACGGCAAAATGCAGGATGAGCCATACGTCATCCACTCCCGCGGCGACTACAACCCTTACCGCGACGAGTTCCCCGCCGTGCCTCCCACACGCGAAGACCAGCTCGCGCCCAACTGGCAGCTCACCCAGCAGGACCACATTCAGGGCGACGATGTAGTTGTTCCGCCCAATTCGTACTTCGGCATGGGAGACAATCGCGACGTTAGTTATGACAGCCGTTTCTGGGGCTTCATCCCGCGCGAGAATGTCGTTGGACGCCCCATGTTCATCTACTGGTCCTTCCAGACGCCCGACGACCAGTACACCAAGACGGACATCGGCGATCGCGTCGGATTCTTCTTCCACATCCTCACTCACTTCTTCAATGAAACTCGCTGGTCGCGCATGTTGCATGTGGTGCGCTGATGGCAGGCAAAGCGCTCCGCCGGGGAGTCTTGATCGCCGTCATCCTCGCCGTGGCCGCCCTCGTGCTGCCTCCATTCATCAACGTCGGACGCTATAAGGGCCGTGTCATTGAGTCCATGAGCAACGCTCTTGGCCGCCCTGTCACCGTGGATGCCATTGAGTTGCGCCTGCTGCCTCAGCCCGGCTTCTACCTGGAAAATGTTGCCGTCGGCGATGATCCCGTTTACAGCTCTGAGCCCATCCTCCACGCCGAAGAAGTAACCGCGTACCTGCGTCTCAGCTCGCTCTGGCGGGGCCGCCTTGAGATCGCCCGTCTCAACCTGAAATATCCCAGCCTCAATCTGGTGGAGCGCGACGACGCAAGCTGGAATCTCGAATCGCTTCTCTGGAAGGCATCGCGCACCCAGGCCGCTCCCACCGCTGCCAGACCGTCCGCCTCGCGTACTCGCTTCCCCTATATCGAGGCCACCAACGGTCGCATCAATTTCAAGTACGGACTGGAGAAGAGCGTTTTCTCCTTTACCGAAGCCGACTTCACCCTCTTCAGTCCCGCCGAGAATCAGTGGCGTATGAGGCTCGTGGCGCGCCCCGTACGCACGGACATGCCGGTCACAGACACTGGAACCGTCAAGGCCGAAGTCACCATGCAGCGCGCCGGTCTTCTCCGCGACGCCCCCATGAAAGCCGCCGTCAGCTGGGAGCGCGTGCAGCTCGGCAACCTCACCCGCCTCATCTATGGCGAAGATCGCGGCTGGCGCGGTGCGCTCGAAGCAAGCGCCCAGTTCACCGGAACTCCATCCGCACTTCACTTCACCACCGCCGCCAAACTCCGCGACTTCCGCCGCTATGACATCTCCAGCGGCGATGCCGGAAATCTCAACGCCACCTGCGATGGCGAGTTGAATGTGAGTACCAATCTCCTGCACAACACCGAGTGCCGTCTCCCTCTCGAGGGTGGACTCCTCTCGGTCCGCGGTATGTTGCATGGTCTGCGCTATCCCCGCTATGACCTCGCGCTCACCGCTGAAAATCTTCCTGCCAACGCCTTGCTGAACCTTGTGCGCCGGGCCAAGCCCGATCTGCCCAGCGATCTCACCGCCAAGGGCGCCATCTCTGCCTCGTTCCATGCCCAGCGCATGAGCGATGCGCCCTCGGACTGGGTTGGCAACCTCGTCGTCAACAACCTCGTCCTTCACTCCGCCGTGCTTGGAAAAGACTTGGCGGTAGCCAAAGCCGTAGCCCTCGCAAACACCGTCGAAGCGCCCCAGCCCCGCCGCCGTGGCCGTTTCCCAAAGGTCGCAGGTCCCGTGCGCGCACTCGTGGTCCAGGGCTTCGATCTGCCCCTTGGTGCAGCCACTCCAGCTACCGTCGATGGCCTGTTCGATGACGAGCACTTCTCTCTGCATATCCAGGGAGACGCCAAACTTGAGCGCCTCCAGCAATTCGCCCGAGCCATCGGCGTCGGAGTGCCCAAGATCGCCCTGGCTGGTCCGGCCTCCATTGACTTGGCGATCGCTGCCAACTGGATGGCCTTTGCCAATCCCGAGGTCACCGGCAGCGCGCAGTTGAAGAACACTCGCGCCGAGGTGCCGGGACTCTCCGCGCCCCTTGAAATCTCCAGCGTCCGCGTCGAGTTGGACCACAACCGCTTCACCCTGCGCAACGCCTCGGCATCCGTCGGCAAAGTAACCCTCACCGGCAGCGCCAGCTTCCCCCGCTCCTGTGAAGCTGACTCGCCCTGCGAATCCACCTTCGACCTCGCTACCGATGAGTTCAGCCCGGAGCGCTGGAATGACGTGCTCAATCCGCGCCTCAAGAAACAGCCATGGTACAGGCTCTTCGGCACCGCCGACACCGGGCACAACGTGATTGCCAATCTTCATGCCACCGGACATTTCTCCGCCCACCGGCTCACCCTGGGAGCCACCGCAGGCACCGGCCTTGAGACAGATTTCTCCGTCGCCAACGGCGTGTTGGAGTTGAAAAACACCCGCGCCGATCTTTTCGGCGGCGCAGTCTCCGGCGAATGGAAGATCGATTTCACCGGCAGCGAACCCAAGTACGAGAGCACCGGAACCGCCGCCCGCCTCCAGGCCGACAAACTCGGAACGCTCCTGAAAGCCTCCTTCGGCACCGGAACCGTCGGTCTTACCTACAAACTTGAGATGGCTGGTTGGGACGCCAACGCCCTCACCGCCTCCGCGCTTGCCCAATCGGATTTCTCATGGAGCGGAGGCGCCTTGAAAGTCTCTCCCGATGGCAAAGCCCCACTCCGCGTGCTCACCGGCGAAGGCAAAGCCGCTCTCGATAAAGACGGTTGGACCATCTCCGCCAGCAATTGGAGGACTCCCACCGGCATCTATCAACTCAGCGGGAGCGCCTCGCGCGACTCCGTGCTCGCCTTGGAGTTTACGCAGCAAAATGGCGCGGTCTCAAAGGTGACCGGAACGCTCCTCAAGCCGCAACCAGCCGAGTCCCCCGCACCGCAGCCCACGCGAGCAAGGCGTAGATGAGATATTTTCGTTCCATCGTTGCACCCTTTATTTTCGCGGCTCTCCTCCTCGCCGCCTACGGCCAGGAGGCAAAATCCCCTGCCTACGCCAGCGCCCAGCAGAAGTTCGCCTGGATCGGCGAAAATGGCCGCCGCGAGCATCCCTCCACCCGCCCCACCGTCTTGTCCGCCGCCGAGTGGAACGCCTACCTCAACGAGGGCGGCGTGAAGATGCCAGACGGCGTCACCAGCGTCCACATCACTGCCCAGCCCACGCGGATCCTTGGCGATGCCGAGGTGGACTTTGACCGCCTCACCGCCAACCGCACCCGCAACAACCCCCTGCTGCAACTCTTCACCGGCAAACACCACGTCACTGCCACCGCCCGGGCCTCCGCCGTCAACGGAATCGGCAGCGTGTACGTCGAGTCTGTCCAGTTCGATGGTGTCGAGATTCCCCGCATCGCCCTCGAGTACTTCGCCTCCCGCTATCTGCGCCCCAAGTACGCCAGCGCCGTTGGCATGGAGTCCACCTTCCCCCTCAAGAACCGTATCGATACCGCCACCATCGGCCCCAATCAGGTCACCATCACTCAACGCTAACCCGGCACCAGCGGCCGCAAGGGCTGTCCGTTGGCCCATACCCGTCGCGAGCGCCCACCCTCGGCATCGAACTCCCCCTCCCGGCATGGTAGTATCAAGGTTTCGGGCATGTTGTAGAGCTTCTCCGGCGATTGCTGGATTGTGTCTGCTGCCCGCGGGCTTGGCCGTCAACGCCAGCCTCACTTTTCCGAAGGAATTCCCGAGAGAGACACGGATGTCGGCAGAAGCAACTCAAGCTGTGAATCGCCGCGTACTGAGCGGCATGAGACCGACCGGTAAGCTCCACATCGGCCACTACGTCGGCGCCTTGCAGAACTGGACCCGGCTCCAGAACGAGTACGACTGCTTTTTCTTCGTCGCCGACTGGCACGCCCTCACTACCGACTACGCTGACACCTCGCGCGTCAAGGCGAACATCCTCGAAGTGGCCTTCGACTGGCTTGCAACCGGTCTCGATCCCGAGAAGGCGACGCTCTTCGTCCAATCGCATGTGCCTCAGCACGCCGAACTCAACCTCCTGCTCTCCATGATGACCCCGCTCGGCTGGCTTGAGCGCGTCCCCACCTACAAGGAGCAGAAGGAGAATCTCAAGGAGAAAGACCTCAACACCTACGGATTCCTCGGCTACCCAGTCCTCATGACCTCGGACATCCTGATGTACCAGGCGTCCTACGTCCCGGTCGGCGAAGATCAGGTTCCCCACGTTGAAATCACCCGTGAAATCGCGCGCCGCTTCAACCAGTTCTACTGGCTCGATGCGCTGCGCCAGTATCCCATTGACCGCGCGGTGCCCGACGAAAAACGCGTCTACGTCTTCCCCGAGCCACGTCCCCTTCTGACCCCGGCTGCCAAGCTCCCCGGCACCGATGGCCGCAAGATGTCGAAGTCCTACGGCAACTCCATCCTGCTCAGCGATCCCGAGGTCGAAGTCCGCAAGAAGCTCAAGACCATGGTCACCGATCCGGCCCGCGTCCGCCGCACCGACCCTGGCAATCCCGACATCTGTCCAGTCGGCGACCTGCACAAAATCTTCAGCAACGCGGAAACCATCGCCAATGTCCGTGCAGGCTGCACCACCGCCGGCATCGGATGCATCCAGTGCAAGGGCTGGGTCGCCGACAACATTGTCGCCATTCTCAACCCCATTCAGGAGCGCCGCCACCAATACGAAGACAATCCCCGCCTTGCCTGGGATATCCTCGAAGCCGGTTCCGCCCGTGCCCGCAAAGTTGCCGACGCAACCCTCGTCGAGGTCCGCGAGTCCATGCACATGTCGCTCAGCTTTCAGCCGGCGTCAGCGACGGGCAGCGTAGCGTTACCCCCAGCGCCGGAGAAATCCGCGGAATAGCCGATGAGTGAACAGCCCACCACACCGCCCTCTCCGTCTCCTGCAAAGCAACCGGACTCGGCGAAGAACGCAAAGCAGGAAGCGCGCAAGCCCGCGCCCGATCTTGCCGAAATTTTTCCTTTTTCGGTCAGCGTCGGCAGCGTATATAGCGGGCCGCTCGATCTCCTGCTCGATCTCATTCGCAAGCAGGACATCGACATCTACGACATTCCCATCGCGCAGATCACCGCGCAGTACCTGGCCTATGTCGAGCACATCCGCAACTTCGATATTGATCTCGCGGCGGAATTCATCTACTTGGCTTCCCTGCTCATCCAGATCAAGTCCAAGATGCTGTTGCCCCGTGATCCCGACGCTCCCGCCGACGAGCAGGATCCGCGCCTCGAACTGGTCAACCGCCTCCTTGAGCACGAGCGCTACAAGCAGGCCGCCCAGATGCTCCTGCAGAAGCAGCAGCTTGAAGAAGCGGTTCTTACCAACCCCGCCCTCAAGGATTTCCGCGACGCCGAGGGCACCGAAGCCGAACTCTCCGCCGACGTCATCGACCTGGTTCGAACCTTCCAGCAGATTCTCGATCGCGCCAAGAACCGGCCCACCCTTGAGTTCAACGAAGAAGCCGTCACCGTCGCGCAGATGATCGAATACGTGCGCCGCCGCCTCATGGTCGAGGATCGCCCCATCCGTCTCAAACAGTTACTGCGGCACCTGCGCTCTCGTCCGGCGCTGATTTGTTCGTTTCTCGCAATCCTTGAGATGATCCGCTTGCAGGCCGTGGTCTGCCGGCAGGATGATGTCTTCGGCGAGGTCGTTTTGAAAAAGTCCACCGGCTTTGACCGCCTTGTCGATGAAGGCGGTTCAACCGTGCACGACGATTGGCAATAATAAAAGTTCGTTCCTGACAAGCGAGTCAAGATGAGTTTGAAAGCAAAAGTCGAGGCCATCATCTACGCGGCCGAAGAGCCGGTCACGCTGGAGCAGATCTCTGTTCTGTTGAAGGACGTCGTCCTCGCCGATCTGGCCTCTGCCAAGGAAAATGCTGCCATCGGCGAAGCCGACGATGCCGCGGAAGCTCTGGCCACCCAAACCGAAGACGCCGCATCCGAGGAAAGCACTCTCCTGCCCGAGCTTGCCGCTGACCCCGACGAGACGCTCTGCCCTGAGTCCGGCCCCCTGATGCCGGAAGATGTAGTGCCGGAGGAAGACCCCGCAACCGGCGCAGCGCCAGCCGCCGTCTCCGAGGAAACCCAAGAACCAGCCGTCGGGGAAACCCCGGAAGTCACCGGCCCAGCGCCCGTCTTGGAAGCATCGCCCGTCGCCGCCGATGACGCATCTTCCGCCGAGCCTGCTCCTGCCGATTCTGCCGCCGTCGCCGCCCCAGAATCAACTTCGCGCAAGCGCCTGCCCAAGAAGTCCGAGCAGGAGATCGCTGAAGACAAAGCTGTTCGCGCGCGCGTGCGTGAGGTTCTCATCGAGCTCGTCACCGACTACGCCAGCGAAGACCGTGGCATGGAGATTCGTCAGGTCGCTGGCGGCTTCCGTATGGCCACCAAGCCCGAGCATCATGACGTGGTGCGCGCCTTTGCCAAGAGCCTCAAGCCGCCCATCCGTCTCTCCCTCGCCGCCCTCGAAACCCTCGCCGTCGTTGCCTACAAGCAGCCTGTCACCGGCCCGGAAATCAGTGACATTCGTGGCGTCGAGTCCGGCAGCGTGCTCGGCACTTTGCTCGACCGCAAGCTCATCACCACCGCCGGACGCAAGCAGGTCATCGGACGGCCCATGCAGTACAAAACCAGTAAGGACTTTCTCCTCCGCTTCGGCCTCAACAATGTAAATGAGCTGCCCAGTATGGAGGAGTTCTCCCAACTCGCCTCTGACGGTACCATCGAGATTACAGCCTCGGAGCCGCAGGAAACTCCCTCGCTCTTCGAGCCTGAAGCTCAACCCGAACCGGAAAATCTGGAAGCCAACGAACCGGAATCTTCCACTCCGGAGCCGCAACCAATCGCGGAGCTGCAAGAATCAGATGCAGCGCAACCACCCGATGCAGCAGAAGCGGCAGCCAGCCAGCCGCAGCAAGACGATGAGTCAAGCAACATCCCCGGAGCCGAACACCCTATCGGTCAGCAGTAGTCCATTCGGGAGTCCTTTCAGGGGCCATGCCCCTGGTATTTGTTACGGTGACACCTTCTTCGATCGCCTGATGGCGAGCGGATTTATCTGAAAGGCTGTGCGAACCATGGAAGCAAAAGAACCAAAACCTCAAAGACTACAGAAAATTCTGGCAGCGGCAGGACTCGCTTCACGCCGCAAAGCCGAGCAGTTGATCGCCGCCGGTGTCGTCTCCGTCAACGGACACGTCATTACCGAGCCTGGCTCCAAAGCCGATCCGCGTCTGGATGAGATTCGCGTCGATGGCAAACTTCTCCGCGGTCCTGAGCGCCACGTCTATCTCGCCGTTTACAAACCCAAGGGCCACATGACCACCGTCAGCGACCCCGAGGGCCGCCCTACCGTCATGGATCTTCTCAAGGGCGTCGATGAGCGTGTCTTCCCTGTCGGCCGTCTCGATTACATGAGCGAAGGCCTCCTGCTCCTCACCAACGATGGCGATCTTATGGCCGAGTTGACCAAGGCCGGCTCGCACGTTGCCAAGACCTACATGGTCAAGGTCAGCGGCAAGCCCACCGAAGAGGAAATCGACAAGCTCCGCAACGGAATCATGCTGCCCCCTGAGCCGGGTCTCACCGGCGCGCGCGGCAAAAAGCAGCCCGGCGTCGAGCGCCGCTCCTTCGCCATCCTCACCCAGCCCGCCGCCATCCAGCTCGCCGTGGACCAGGAAAACCCCTGGTATGAGGTCACTCTCACCGAAGGCCGCAACCGCCAGATCCGCCGCATGTTTGAGCAGATCGGCTATCACATTGAAAAGATCAAGCGCGTCCGTTACGGCTCGCTCACCCTCGATGTCGAGCCCGGCGAATTCCGCCACCTCACGCCCAAAGAGGTCAACCAGCTTCGCAAGTCGCTCGATACGCCCTTCAAGCCCAAGCCCATCAAGGTCAAGCGCCGTGATGACCGTCCCGAGCGCGCTCCCCGTGTGGATGCCGCCCGCTTCGTCAAGGGCCGTCGTGGCAAGCCCGCCGCCGGAGCGCCATCCGTTGCCGCGAACCCGGCTGCAAAGTTCCCCTCCACTTCGCGTCCCGCGCCGCGCCCCTTCGCGCCCCGTGAGGATCGTGGCGATGTTCCGGCCTTCACCCGTCCGCGTGGTCCCGAGTTCGGTCGCGATTCCGTGCGCAGTGATTCCGGCTTCGCCGCCAAGCGTCCCTACGTCCGTAAACCTGCTGGAGACTTCGCCCCCAAGCCCGTTGGCGCGTTTGAAGATCGTCCAAAGCGCGCTTACACCAAGCCCGCAGGCAGCTTTGACCGCAAGCCTGCCAGCTCTACCCGCAAACCCGCCGGTGACTTCGCCAAGCGCGAAGGCGGACGCGCCGGTGGATACGCCAAGCGTGAGGGCAGCTACACCAAGCGCCCCGCCAAACGTGAGGATGGATTCGGCGACGCTCCCGCCCCGCGCGATACCAGCAAGACCGGTGGCTTCGGATTTGCCAAGTTCAACAAGCCCAAGTACGTCAAGCCCAGCAAGCACCGCGACCTCGGCAGCGACAAGACGGATAACTTCGCCGCCGCCAAGCCCTTCGGCGAGCGCAAGCCCTTTTCCGCCGAGCGGCCCTATGCAAAGCCCGCCGGGGATCGTGGCTACGCCAAAAAGCCCTTCGGCGCCACCAGCGACCGCAAGTTCTCCAAAGGCCCCGGCAAGCCCTCCGGCTTTGCCCCGCGTTCCAGCGGAAGCGACTTCAAGCCGCGCAGCGGCAGCGGCGATTTCAAGCCCCGTTCCGGCGGCGATTTCAAGCCGCGTCCAACTGGAGATTTCAAGCCGCGCTCCACTGGCGGTCGTCCCAGCGCTCGTCCCGGCAGTTTCGGTAAGCCTTCCGGCGGTCCTGGCTTCGGAGCCAAACGCCCCGGCTTTGGTCCGCCTCGCGGCGGCCCTGGTGGCGCACGTCGTCCTTCGGGACCACCTCGCGCGGGCCGTCCTTCATCGCCGCCTCGCCGCCGTCCCGACGAAGAGTAGAATGAGTAGTTCACAGTGACGAGGCAAGTTATGGGTAAGTTTGCGGAGATGGTGCCGGAGCGCGTGCGCGCTCTGGCATCCTACATACCAGGCAAGCCGATTCAGCAGGCAGAAGCTGAATTCGGCGTGAAGATGATCAAGCTCGGCTCCAACGAGAATCCTTTTGGCCCCTCCCCGCTCGCAATCCGGGCCATGGAGTCCGCCACCAAGTCCGTCCACCTCTATCCTGACAATGACATGGTCGCCCTGCGCGAGCGTCTCGCCGCGCACCATGGCCTTTCGCCCAACCAGCTCATCGTCACCGCCGGCTCCACCAATCTGTTGGATATCGTAGCCCGCACTCTGCTCTCGCCCGGACTCAACGCCGTCACCAGTGAGCGCTCTTTCATCGTCTACCCCATCGTCACCCGCTCCGCCGGAGCCGAGTTGCGCCAGGTTCCCGTCCGCAATGATGGATTCGATCTCGACGCCATCTCGGACGCCATCGACTCCGACACGCGCCTCGTCTTCATCGCCAATCCCAACAATCCCACCGGCACCCTCATCCCCGCCAAGGAAATGGATCGCTTCCTCGACCACCTCCCCGAGAAGGTCGTCGTCGCCCTCGACGAGGCCTACTACGATTACGCCGAATGGCTCGCCCGTGAGCGTGGAGTCGATTACTCGCACGCCATTGACTACGTCCGCCACGAGCGCAGCGTCCTTGTCCTGCGCACCTTCTCCAAGGCCCACGGCCTTGCCGCCGTCCGCGTTGGATACGGCATGGGCCCCGCCGAACTCATCAATTACCTCGCCCGCCTCAAGACCGCCTTCATCGTCAACGGCCTTGGCGAGGCCGGAGCGCTCGCCGCCCTCGATGACCGCGAGCACTACGAGAAATCCATGCGCAACAACTCCGCGCAGCTTGCCGTGCTCACCCGCCAGCTCCGCGAACTCGGTTACGCGCCCGTCGAAAGCTGGGGCAACTTCATCTATATTGAAACCGGCGAAGACGCCTCCGCGCTCTCCCGACGCCTCCAGATGAACGGCATCATCGTCCGCCCTCTCAATGGAAGCTGGGGCTCCCGGACTGCCATCCGCGTCACCGTCGGCTCTCCCGACGAGAACCGCAAATTCATTGACGCCCTCAAGCAGGTCACCAAGGGAGCACACGCCGGCTAGGCCGAAAACTAGGTTTCGATGAAAGAGAACTGGGTTTTTCTGGACGATCAGAACTTCCCGGGTGCCCCAGGTTCGCGCCCCGTCTTTGGGCGTTAACCTGGGAAGCAACGCCCTCCACCCCTGCAACGCTGTTGTTCTTGCTCCTGTCCTCTACGCTGAACTCCCCTTACTCTGCACCATCGGCAGCCGTGCCGCCCCATACAGCCCACCGTCGCCGCCCAGCAACGCCCGCGTGATCACCGTTGGCCTCTTTCTTCCGCCAATCCCCGTCCCATCTTCCGCCGTCGTTGCCGCGTAAATGTACGAGCGCTTCCGCACCTCATCGAACATCGCCGGAGCGAACGCATCCCACGCGCTTGAAACGCCGCCGCCAATCACGTAGAGCGGAAAGTTCATCGCGTTCACCATGTTCCCTATCGCCAGCCCCAGCGCCCGCCCCACGCGTTCAAAGACGCTCTTTGCCACCGCATCGCCCCGCATCGCGCTCTCGTAGATCGCCTGCGAACTAAGCTCCTCCGCATTTAACGAGCGCAACTCCGTCGCCGCCCCGCCTTCCATCGCCTCCCGTGCCATCCTCACCACGGCCGTCGCCGACGCATACTGTTCCAGGCACCCCCGGCTTCCGCACTTGCACTCGTGCCCATCCGGATACACATTGCAGTGCCCCAGTTCTCCGGCCATGCCATTCCATCCGCGCCACAGCTTGCCCTCCAGAATCAGCCCGCCGCCCACGCCCGTTCCCAAGGTGTACATGCACAGGCTCTCCGACTTCCGTCCCGCGCCCAGCCACTGTTCGCCCATCGCGGCCACGTTCGCGTCGTTCTCCAGAATCACCGTCGCACCCAGCCGCCGCTCGATGTCGCCTTTTACGTCGTAGTCTTCCCACCCCGGCAGGTTCGGAGACTCCACCAGCCGACCTGTCTCGCTGTCGATCAGCCCCGGCACGCCCACGCCGATTCCGCACAGCTCGGCCACTCCCCGGAACTTCTCCTGCATCTCGGCCACCGAGCGCGCCAGCTCCTCCACCACAAACTCGCGCCCGCGCCGAACCTCAGTGCCCAGCGTGACCTTCGCCAGCAACTTGCCCGTCTCGTCCACGGCCGCAATGCGCAGATTCGTGCCGCCCAAGTCCACTCCAACCGCATAACGAGCCATCTTTATCAGCGTTCCTTTCCGCAATCGAATCGCGTCGTCGCTACCGCTGGCAATGCGGACAATAATGGCTGCTCCGTCCCGCCACCACCACCCGTTTGATGCTCTCGCCGCACACCAGGCAAGGCTCCCCTGTGCGCTGATACACCCTGTGCTGCAACTGGAAGAATCCCTCGTCCCCACTCACGTCTACATAGTCGGAAACCGATGACCCTCCCGCCGCAATCGCCTCCGCCAGCACCGCTTGAATCGCCTCATAGAGCCGCAGCAAATCCGCCCGCGTCAGCCCTGCCGCCCGCCTTCGCGGACGCACTCCCGCCCGGAACAAACTCTCATCCGCATAGATATTCCCAATCCCGCTCAGCAACCGTTGATTCAGCAGCGCGCTCTTGATCGGCGTCTTGCGCCCCCGGAACATCCCCATAAACTCTTCGCGATCCGCAGCAATCGGCTCCGCACCCGCTGCGGCAAACGCGCGGCCTTCCAGCACCTGCAACTTGCCAAACCTCCGCGGATCCACAAAGCGCAACTCGCGCCCCGACTCCAACGTCGCGATCAGATGGGTATGTTTTGCGTGCTCTACATCCGGCGCGCACACCACGCAGCGCCCCGTCATCCCCAGATGGATCACCCACTGCGCCGGACCCTTTGTTTTCGCCTCCAGATCGCCGACAATGTGCTTCCCCACCCGCCGGAAGCCCACAATCCGCGCCCCTCGCAGCACCCGCGCAATCTCCGCTGCCGGAGACTTCAGCAGGTTGCTCTTATCGCCGATCCAAACCTCGTCAATCCGGTCTCCGGCCAGCCGTTTGTGCAGGCCGCGCGCAATCGTTTCCACCTCAGGAAGCTCAGGCATGGGCACAGTGTATCCCACCGCTCTCTCCGCCTGCCCGGCCACCTTTTGCACTGTCCTCTTTGATCTCCGCCTCGAATGCGCTAAAATTTGTTGTACACGGCCCGGCCAGAATTCCTCCCGGCTCTTCCGCCTGAGACTTTCAAAACGTATGCCTGTGTACCACATCCTGCGCAGCCCGTCTGCGTCTGTGTTTGGAGACAAGAGTGAGCAAAGCAAAGACCGCGGTGGTTCTCGGAGCCCAGTGGGGCGATGAGGGCAAAGGCAAGATTGTCGACGTGCTCTCGGATAATTTCGAAGTTGTTGCGCGCTACGCAGGCGGACACAACGCCGGGCATACCGTCACCATTTCCGGCAAGAAATTCGTTCTCCAGCTCATCCCCTGCGGAATCCTCCGCCAGGAGTCGCAGGCTGTCATCGGCAACGGCGTCGTCCTCGATCCCTTCGCCCTGATGAAGGAAGTCAACACCCTGCGCTCTGCCGGCCTTGAAGTTGCAGGCCCCGGCGATAAAGGTGCGGCTGCCAATCTCTTCATCAGCAACCGCGCCCACGTCATTCTCCCCTACCACCGCATGATCGAACTCGGCGCGGAGAACGCTCCCGGCCGCGTCAAAATCGGAACCACCTCCCGCGGCATCGGCCCCACCTATGAAGACAAAATGGCCCGCCGCGGCCTCCGCGTAGCCGACCTCCTCGACAAGGCGCTGCTCAAGAAGCACATCCAGAACGCCTGCCAGGAAAAGAACACCATCGCCCACGCTCTCTTCAACGGCGAAGCCATTGACCCGGACGTCATGTACGAGCAGTACGCCGAAATCGCCGACAAGATCGCGCCCTTCGTCGCCGACACCGCCCTGCTGCTCAATAAAGCCATCAAGGCCGGCAAGAGCGTCATGTTTGAAGGCGCCCAGGGCACCATGCTGGATATCGACCACGGCACCTATCCCTTCGTCACCTCCTCCAGCGCAACCTCCGGAGGAGCGTCCATCGGAACCGGCGTGCCGCCCACCTCGATCTCCACCGTCATCGGAGTCACCAAGGCCTACTGCACCCGCGTCGGAGAAGGTCCATTCCCCTCGGAGATCCACGGCGATCTCGGCGAAGTCGTCCGCAAGAAGGGCAACGAGTACGGCGCCGTCACCGGACGCCCCCGCCGCTGCGGCTGGGTCGATCTGCCCCTGCTCCGCTACTCCAACATGATCAACGGCACCGAGTGGCTCGTCGTCACCAAGCTTGACGTCCTCGACGAACTCGCCGAAATCCCCGTCGTTGTCGGCTACAAGATCGACGGCAAAGTGGTCGAAGAAATCCCCGCGCAGGATTCCGGCTATCGCAAAATCGAGCCCGTCATCACCACCCTTCCCGGCTGGCAGCAGAACACTTTTGGAACCACCGAGCATGACAAGCTCCCGAAGAAAGCGCAGGACTACCTCCGCTTCATCCAGAAGGAGTCTGACGCCACCATCGGAATGGTCTCCACCGGCCCGGACCGCGATCACACCATCTTCGTCGATGAGTTCTCGGCGATCCTCAAGAAGTAGGAGGAGCCATGATCGTACTTTTCGTCCACATGACCGTGAAGCCCGGCACCGAGGAAGACTGTAAGCGCCTCTGCCGCGACATCACCGACGAGACCCGCAAAGAGCCCGGATGCATCCAGTACGTGGTGCATCAGTCCACTGAGAATCCTCAGAACTTTGCCTTCTATGAGAGCTACGTCGATCAGGCGGCGCTCGACGCGCACCGCGCCTCCGCTCACTTCGCCTGGTACGTCAAGGGCGGTATTGATGCTCTCGTCGAATCCCGCACCCGCGAACTTTTTGTGCCTCTTAGTTAGCCTCTTAACACCCATCGCTTTCATACAAAAAACCCAGCTCTGGCTGGGTTTTTCTTGCGCCCCACATGCTAGACTCTTCCTCCGAACAGGGGGATTCAGGGATGGAACACATCAAACGTCAAACCATCACGCCGTCGCTCACGGTCAAGAATGCTGACGCGGCAATCGCCTTCTATCAGAAAGTCTTCGGGGCCAAAGTGGACGGCAACATCATGCGCGGCCCCACCGGCGGAGTCATGCACGCCGAACTTCTCTTTGGAGACATGAAGATTTTTGTCAACGACGAGTTCCCCGAAATGGGAGCCCGCTCACCCGAACACTACGGAGGAACATCCGTCGTCCTGCAACTCTCCGTCGCCGACGTTGACAAGACGTACGCCGCCGCCGTCGCCGCCGGTGCCATCTCTCGCATGGCGCCCGCCGATGCCTTCTGGGGAGACCGGTATGCCTATGTGCATGATCCATTCGGCCACGGCTGGGGGATCGGCGCACCAAATGAAATTCTCACCCAGAACCAGATCAAGGAGCGCTCCGAACAGTTCTGGAAACAACCCGCCAACAAGTAGCAGGCGTGGAAACAGTTTTTGTCCCCCACTTCTGCCATCTTTCGGCAGAAGTGGGGCTGTTGACCTTGTCTTGTCGTTGACGTCGTTTTCAGACGCAGAAAAGGTGCAGAGGATTTCCCCTGCACCTTCCTTCACTTCCGTAAGAACTTACTTCGCCAACTCGTACCCTGAGAAGAAGAAGCTCAGCTCAAACCGTGCGGTGTCTTCCGCATCTGATCCGTGTACCGCGTTCTTCTCGATGCCTTCCGCGTGCTTCTTGCGGATCGTTCCTGCTTCCGCGTTTGCCGGGTTGGTCGCGCCCATCAGTTTGCGCCATTCCGCAATTGCGTTCGACTTCTCCAGCGCCAGCACAACCACCGGCCCGGAGGTCATGAACGCCGCCAGCGAATCAAAAAACGGCTTGCCCACATGCACCGCATAAAATGCGGTTGCCTGGGCCTTTTTCAGGTGCAGCATCTTCAGTCCGATGATGCGGAACCCGTTGCTTTCTATCGTGGCGATGATGTCGCCGGCTGCGCCCTTGGCTACTGCATCGGGCTTCACAATGGCAAGTGTACGTTGCAAAGTTTCCATAAGATTCCTGACTTGTGTGGTTGCTGTGCGTACGGCTGCCAGGCAGGCCAGCCGCACGGATCATACCAGCTTAACAGCTTCGCGTTACGGTTTGGCTTTCGCGCTTTTTCCCAGCGCTTCCACCAGGGTTTCGCCCATCAGCGCCGGAGATTTCACAATATGCACTCCCGCTGCTTTCAGAGCTTTGAACTTCTCTTCTGCCGTGCCCTTGCCGCCGCTGATGATCGCACCGGCATGGCCCATCCTTCGTCCCGGAGGCGCCGTCTGCCCGGCGATAAAGCTCACCACCGGCTTCTTCACATTCGCCTTGATGTAATCCGCCGCAACTTCTTCCGCGTTGCCGCCAATCTCGCCGATCATGATGATCGCGTCCGTCTCCGGATCGGCGTTGAACAGCTCCAGCGCGTCCACAAAGTTTGTGCCGATGATCGGGTCGCCGCCAATGCCGATCGCCGTGGACTGCCCCATTCCAAGCTGTGAAACCTGGTGTACCGCTTCATAGGTCAGCGTGCCTGAGCGCGAGACAATGCCGATTCTTCCCGGCCTGTGAATGTTTCCCGGCATAATGCCGATCTTGCATTTTCCCGGCGAAATGATCCCCGGACAGTTCGGTCCGATCAGCCGTGACTTCTTGCCTTCCAGGTAGCGCCACGCCGTCACCATGTCCCGCGCCGGAATTCCCTCCGTGATGCACACAATCAGCGGAATCCCCGCGTCGGCGGCTTCCATAATCGCGTCCGCCGCAAATGGCGGAGGCACAAAGATCACCGTCGCGTTCGCCCCCGAGCCCTCCACCGCGTCGCCCACCGTGTTGAATACCGGCCAGCCCTCGTGTGTTGTGCCGCCTTTGCCCGGCGTCACTCCGCCCACAACCTTGGTGCCGTAATCCGCGCAAGCCTTGGCGTGGAACGTCCCTTCGCGGCCGGTCAGCCCTTGCACGATCAGTCGTGTCTTCTCGTCCACAAGAATGCTCATCGCTTATCTCCCCGCCGCCGCGGCAACAACCTTCTCCGCCGCGTCTTTCATCGTTTGCGCCACAATAAAGTTCAGCCCGCTCGCCTTCAGAATCTCGCGGCCCTTTTCTACGTTCGTGCCTTCCAGCCTCAGCACAATCGGCAGTTGGATGTTCGTCTTCCGCGCCGCTTCCACCACGCCATTCGCCAGAGTATCCACCCGCAGAATGCCGCCAAAGATGTTGATCAGCACGGCCTTCACATTCTTGTCTGCCAGCAGAATCTCAAACGCGTGCGTTACCTGCTCGGCGTTCGCGCCGCCGCCCACGTCCAGGAAGTTCGCAGGCTCGCCTCCGGCAAATTTGATGATGTCCATCGTCGCCATTGCCAGTCCTGCGCCGTTCACCATGCAGCCCACGGTCCCATCCAGCTTGATGTAGTTCAGGTTGTACTTGCTGGCCTCCACCTCAAGTGGATCTTCCTCGCTGATGTCGCGCAGCTCTTTCTCATCCGCGTGCCGGTACAACGCGTTGTCGTCGAAGTTCACCTTGGCGTCCAGCGCAAACACCCGCCCATCCGTCGTCGTGATGAACGGATTGATCTCAAACAGCGAAGCGTCCGTCTCCTCGTAAGCCTTGTACAGCGCCAGCATGAACTTCACTGCCGGAGCGATGAACTCCGGCTTCAGCCCCAGCTTGAAAGCGATCTTGCGCGCCTGGAAAGCCTGGAACCCCACCGCCGGATCAATATGCTCCTTGATGATCGCCGTCGGATTCTTGGCCGCAACTTCTTCAATCTCCATCCCGCCCGACTTCGAGGCCATAAACACTGGCCGTGACACCGCGCGATCCAGAAGAATCCCCAGGTACAGTTCGCTGGCAATCGGCAGTGTCTCTTCAATCAGCAGCCGCCGAACCTTCTTGCCCTCCGGCCCCGTCTGATGAGTCACCAACTGCATCCCCAGAATCTTTCCCGCCAACTCGGCGGCCTGCTCGTAGCTCTTGGCAATCTTCACGCCGCCGCCCATCCCGCGGCCTCCTGCATGAATCTGCGCTTTCACCACCACCCCGGTGGCGCCTGCGGCCATTAGATCCTTGGCGGCTCGTTCGGCTGCTTCTTTCGACTCAACCATGGCGCCTCGCGGCACCGCCACCCCATACTTCGAGAGAATAGCCTTCGCCTGGTACTCGTGAATTTTCATAAGTGAATTCTCATTTCCTGAATTCTCACAGCCCAATCCTCATCGCCCACACACTTTTACTGATTCCAAGTAGGACACCGCAAGCTCACGCCTGCAACATCCGGTAGATCGCATAACGGGACGCACCCCAACCCACGTCCGTCAGCGTAATTCTCCGCATTTCCAAGGGATACGGTGGCGTTCCCGCCGCCCGCGCAAGGAACGCATGATTATATTAGCCGCCCCCAAAAAGCACAAAGAGGATTCCGCGGCTGGCCCCGGTTGCACTCGTGCGGACGTGATGCGCTGGTGCTGGCGAGTGGTGCGATGCTGGTGCTGCGGGTGCCCCATTCAACGCGCTTTTCGTTGAGTGGGGCTGTTGCCCTTGCCCTTGGCGAGTGACCCGGCCTATGTTCGCAGAATAAATAAACTTCAGGGTGCCCCATCCTAACCTTCTTTTGGTTAGGGTGGGGGCTTTGACTTTGTCGTTGTTCTTGTCTTTGATTCGCACTGGTGCCCCACATTTGCCGAAGTGTCAGATGTGGGGCTGTTGCCCTTGCTCTTGTTTTTAAGGTGTCATTCCGAGCGCAGCGAGGAACCCCAGCGCCGCTCAAATCTCCCGCGCAATCCCAGAGGCACCTCAACCCGCCAGCGATTTTCCTATTGTCAGACTGCCAATTCACCAGAAACGTGCATTTTTCCGCGCGAATGACCCACTTGCGCGCAAAAACCCTCCCCGCTCGTTCCTTGTCAAGCAAACTTTCTTCCTAATTCCTCCCAACCCACTGATTCCACAAAAGATATAGTTCTCCCCGCACTGAGGGGATCACCCCCTCTAGTTTGCTATCCTGAATATAGGGCATACAAACACCGGGATAACTACCCTGTTTTCAAATTTTTGGCGGGAAATATAGGGGGGGTGGGGGGTACGCCTCGGAAGACCCTCCCCGCTCTTAACCTTGAAATTTTGAAACTTTGCAACTTTGCGCTTAACGCGCCGAGCTTGTCACCGGAACCACGTTGTCGCGGCGCTCTGCCTCGGGAACGCTGCCATCGTTAACCTCGGCTTCCGTCGGAGCCGACTCGAACGGCACACGCACAACCGCCTTGCCCTTGGCCGGAACCACTACGCGAACATTGGCCTCGCCGTGTCCCGAGCGCACCGCCACCGGAACCTCGCACCACGCCTCGCCCAGGTTCTCAATCGTCACGGCCGTCACCGTCTGCTCCCCAAGCGTCTTGCGCATGTAAGCCGAATCAACCTTCAACTCCGGCAAGCCGTGGTCGCGATAGACCCAGTCATCGAAGAACGTCTCCAGGTCGAGCTTGGCCGGGAGCTGCCCCTCGATCAGCCGCTGCATGTACGCGCTGTCCCGGTCGTCCGACGCGCGATACCTGGCCAGCGCTCCTTGCAGCACGCGGTCCCCCACCATGTCGCGCAGCATCCACCAGACGTACGCGGCCTTGGTGCGGAAGAACACCTCATCACTCGTGGTAATCAGCGGTTGCAGCCCAATCCCCGGCAGTTGCGTGGCGTTGCTCGCGCCCGCCGTCACCGGACTGTGCGACTGCGCCTCCGCCACCAGCAGCGCCGGGGAAAACTGTCCAAGGTAGGCAATCGCCGCGCGCCGTCCTCCCTGGTGCTCGCGCACCAGCGCCTGTGCAAAGGCCGTCAGCCCCTCGGCAATCCAGGGCCGCCCGGACTCCACCATGGAGTGAACCACCGGACGCGTCAGCGCCACCTCGGCCGCCGCCGCCGGAACCTTGTGCATCGGCACAAAGTAGTAGGAGCCCGCGTCAAAGGGGAGTGCGTTGGGGTCCGTAAGCTCCACCAGCACCACCTTGCTGCGCGGTGTGCCAAACCACTCCTCCAGGGCTGGAATCACCGACTCGGCAGCGGCCATATAATCCCTTGCCAGGTCCGTGTGGGCCGCCGTATAGTAAGCCTCTACACGGGGACGGTCCCTTGTCTCCGCCGGGTCTCCCAGCAGCACAAGTACCGGGGTATCCCCCCCACGGTACTCCCCCGTAACCTCCACTCCCGGCTTCGCTTCAACGCCATTTATCACAAACAGAAATTTTGATTCGTCGCCTTCTTGCAGAGGCGCTCTTGCAATCTTCACATGCAGCAGAGCCGCAGCCTCGCGCTCTCGCCAGCCGCGCAGAATCTCGAACAGCTCGTTGCCTTCGGCAAGGTTCGCCGCTTCCATCGCCACCGGATACCAGACGACAAATCCGGCTCCGCGCAACGCCGTGAAGCCATCGCTGATCTCGTCCCAATCGCTGCGCTGCGCCACCGCTGCGGGAGTTCCGATCCGTTCCAGCCGAGTAGCGTCCTTGATCACGGTTCCGGAGTAACGCACGCTCAAGCGAAGGCTCTCGCCCGGAGCGATGGGCTTGTCGAGTTTGACAATGGCCTCGCTGAGCGCGCCCGTGTGGTCGATGTCGCTGGTGTAAGTCTGTTGCAGCCACTCCACCTCTTCGCCGCCGGCGAGGATCGACAGCCAGTGGAGCGAGCTGGAGATCTGCAACACGGCCTCGCGCTGCGGCGCCTGCGAGGCGTTACGCAGCTCCACTGTGCCTTCGACGGCCAGCCCGTGCTGATGCGGATCGACGGTAACTCGCAGATCGTAGCGGGTAAAGGTGAATGCGTTGCGGTCCAGGGCGGCTGCGGGCAACGCCGCCACGGCACACAGCAGGACTACCAGCGCGGCACGGCGCAAGGCTACTCCTCTTTCCGCTTCTTGGCGGACTTCTTCCCCACGGGCTTCTGCGCCTGGCGGCGCTGCCGCTGCACTTCGTACATCACAATGCCTCCTGCAACGGAGACGTTGAGCGATGACACCGCGCCCATCATCGGGATCGAGACCAGCATGTCGCACTTGCGGCGCACCAGATCGTGCAGGCCTTTCCCCTCTGCGCCCATCACGATGGCGCAGTTCATGTTGTAGTCCAGCTCGTCGTAGCTCTTGTCGCCCCGCTCGTCGAGGCCGACCACCCACACGTTCTCCGCTTTCAGCTCGTCGAGGGTCCGGGCGATGTTGACCACGCGGGCCACGCTCAGATGCTCGCTGGCCCCGGCCGAAGCCTTCACCACGGTCCCAGTGATCCCCGCCGCGCGGCGCTCCGGAATGATCACCCCGTCCACGCCCGCTCCGTCTGCCGAGCGGATCAGCGCGCCCAGGTTGTGCGGGTCCTCCACGCCATCCAGCACCAGCAGGAAGCTGTACTCGCCGTGCTTCTGCTCCAGTAGCTCCTCCACCCCGGTGTATTCCTTGCGCGAGGTTACGGCCATTACCCCCTGGTGGGTGTTGGTCCGCGTCTCCCGGTCAATATCCTCCCGTGGCACAAACCGCACGCTGATCCCCTGGGCACGGCAGTCATCGAGAATGCTCTGCAAACGGTTGTCGGTACGATCTCGCGAGACCGCCACGTAGTCAAAGCGGCGGCCGCCGCGCTTCAGTGCTTCGCCAATGGCATGGATGCCGTAGATTACTTCGCTCATAACCTATCTAGTGTACGGCACCGGCGCTTAGCCTCCGTTGCAAAAATGACACACGCGCTTTCTACGCACCGTTTGGCGTTCTATACTCGTCTGTACTGCTTGAGGACGCCCCATGTCGCTATCCGTCATTATTGTGGACGATGAACAGCTTGCGCGCGATGAACTCAGCTACCTGCTGCGAGATGTCGAAGATCTCGACATCATTGGGCAAGGCAAGAATGGCGTGGAAGCTGTCAACCTGATCAAGGAGACCTCGCCGGATCTGGTGTTTCTCGATGTGCAGATGCCAGGTCTGGACGGCTTCGGCGTAATCAAGAAGTTGCTGGAGAAGAAGATTCCGCTGCCTCAAATCGTTTTCTCTACGGCGTTTGATCAATATGCGGTGAAGGCCTTCGAGGTCAGCGCCCTGGACTACATCCTTAAACCCTTCGATAAGAAGCGAATTTTTCAGGCGGTTGAAAAAGCGCGCAAGACGCAGGAATCCGACGCTGCACCCAGCGAAAAGCTGGACACCCTGGTGAAGCTGCTTGAGCAGCAAAAGCCGCAGACGACGAAGGTTCTGCTAAAAGCCAACAATCGCCTCTTCCTGGTGGACCAGAAAGAAATCTGCTTTGCCTCAATTGAAGATGGCGTGATCACCGTGGTTGCCCAGAGTATGGAGGGCCAGTCCAACTGCCGCACCTTGGAAGAACTGCTGACCTCGCTCGACTCGAATCTGTTCTGGCGCGCCCACCGCTCCTATCTCGTCAACATCAACAGGATCAAGGAAGTGGTGCCGTGGTTCAAGAGCAGCTATCAGATTCGCATGGACGATAAGAAGCAGACGGAGATTCCGGTCAGCCGCGCCCAGACCCGCAAGCTGCGCGACCTCTTCGGACTGTAAGGATAGCCGCGCGAAAACCGGTTTGCGCTGGTCATTGCCTGGCGGCCACGCTGTATAATCGAGGAATCCATGAAAGCTTACGTTTACGTTTCGATGAAGAAAAGCGTCCTTGATCCACAGGGCAAAACCATTCAGGGCGCGTTGACCAAGATGGGTTACAAGGGAGTCGCCGATGTCCGCCAGGGCAAGTATTTTGAGCTTTCGCTCGACGGCAGCCTCGACCACAAAGCGGCAAGCGCCGAAGTTGAGCGCATGGCGCGCGAAGTCCTCACCAATCCGGTGATCGAAGAGTTCCACTTTTCAATCGAAGATTAGCGCGGAGCTTCGCTTTCGCTCCACTCCCGCTGCGGCGGGATTTATAGATTGCTGTTCTCTTTACACGCAGGGAGACGCTCATGTGCGGAATTGTTGGCTACGTCGGTAAGAAGCAAGTTGTTCCTGTCATCATTGATGGATTACGACGTCTTGAGTATCGCGGCTACGACTCTGCGGGAATTGCCGTTGCCGGCGGAGAAAACGGCCTGCAGATTCGACGTGCGGAAGGCAAACTGCGAAACCTGGAAGAGGTGATCCGCCATAATCCCATCGACGGCACCTACGGCATTGGCCATACCCGCTGGGCTACCCACGGGCGCCCAAGCGAAGAGAACGCGCATCCCCATCGCGATTGCAGCGGAACCATCGTCGTGGTACACAACGGCATTGTTGAAAACTATCTTGCGCTGAAGAAGCAGCTTCGCGAAGAAGGCCATACCTACAAGACCGAGACCGATACCGAAGTCATCGCGCACCTCATCGAAAAGTATTTCATTCTGGAAAATCCGGATAAGAAGATTTCGCTCGAAGAGGCTGTGCGCATAACGGTGAAGAAGCTCAGCGGCGTCTTTGCTCTCGCCGTGATCTGCAGCACCGAACCGAACAAGATCATAGCGGCGCGCAACGGCCCGCCAGCTGTGATTGGCTTGGGAAAAGACGAGTACTTTGTCGCCAGCGATGTGCCCGCGATTCTGTACCACACCCGCGACCTGTTTTTTCTCGGCGACGGCGACCTCGCCGTTCTTACTCCCCAGGGAGTGACCCTTACCGACTTTGATGGCAAACCGGTCCAGCGCGAGGTTCAGCACATCACCTGGGATCCCATCATGGCGGAAAAGGGTGGCTTCAAGCACT
>Ga0302320_10000810_pt1 | contig 74004 bp, 64 predicted proteins | sample Bog_T0_3_FD_202130 | JGI IMG/M metagenome (GOLD analysis project Ga0302320, IMG submission 202130) | Peat permafrost microbial communities from Stordalen Mire near Abisko, Sweden - Bog_T0_3 | ecosystem: Environmental > Terrestrial > Soil > Wetlands > Peat | place: Sweden: Abisko, Stordalen Mire... | reverse complement strand
CGAATCGGCTTCCAGTTCCCCGCACCAATACCCGTCGGGATGCTGCTCAGAGAGCAAGAACTCGCGCGAGCGCACGACGGCCGCCTGAACCTCCGAGAGGTCCGCATCCAGCCGCCCAAACCGGGGCGCCGCAACCTGCGTTTTAACTTTAGGAATGCTCATGCGATTTCCAATGCCTCAGAACCTTTTCGGGACGCCCCAAAAGCGTGATAGCCGCTGCCCTGATTACTTTACCGGCACAGCCTCTGCCCCGGCCGTACTGCTGCCAATCGCCTGCACAATCTCCGGTGGCAGGCCAAAGCGCACGTTCTCCGGCATGACTTCTACCTCTTCGACGTTGCCGAAGCCGTTCTGTCGCAAATAATTAACCACATCCGCGACCAGCACCTCGGGAGCCGATGCGCCGGCCGTCACCGCAACCGTGCTGACGCCTTCAAGCCAGGCAGGGTTAATGGCCTGGGAATTATCAATCAGGTAACCGATGGTGCCCAGGTTGCGTGAGACCTCGACCAGCCGATTGGAGTTGGAGCTATTGGTTGAGCCCACCACCAGCACCAGACCGGCTTTATGCGCCACGTTGCGCACCGCGACCTGGCGGTTCTCTGTGGCGTAGCAAATGTCCTGCGAGTGAGGGCCAACGATGTTTGGAAACTTCGACTTGAGGGCATGGATGATATCGCGCGCCTCGTCCAGCGAAAGCGTGGTCTGGGTTAGATAGGCGACGCGGTCGGGGTCCGGCACTTCGAGGGCTGTGGCTTCGGCCACATTCGAGACCACCTGCGTTACCTCCGGCACTTCACCCAGCGTGCCTTCAATCTCGTCGTGGTCGCGATGGCCGATCAGCACCAGCGAGTAGCCCTGCTTGGCGAACTTGACGGCTTCGATGTGAACCTTGGTGACCAGCGGACAGGTGGCGTCAATGACCCTGAGGTGACGCGCCTTGCTGATCTCGCGCACCGCCGGCGAGACACCGTGGGCCGAGTAGATCACACGCTGGCCGTCGGGCACGTCGTCAATTTCATGAACGAAAATCGCACCTTTTTCCGCTAATTCATTCACAACATAGCGGTTATGGACGATCTCGCGGCGAACGTAGATGGGGGCGCCGAAGGTCTCCAGCGCGATTTTAACAACGTCGATGGCGCGCACGACTCCGGCACAAAAGCCTCTCGGCTTGAGCAGCAATACCCTTTTTTGAGCGGGAGAAGTCTCGGAGCGGTTACCGTTCGAGATGGAATCAAGGAGAGTTGTAGTCACCCTCTCAGTATACCAATTGGCGCATTGAAAAGGCAGAAAAGACGGCGGTATTGCCCGTGGCCTCGATTGTGCCGCCTAGTTTCAAGCGCGCTCGCGGTGGCGCTCGACGTACTCGCGCAAGGCGCCGTTCATTCGAGTTTGGTAGCCCTGACCCTGGCGTTGAAACCAGTCGATGATGTCCGCGTCCACGCGCAGAGAAAGAGGGCGCTTGATGGGCCTGTAGAACGGCCCGCGCACCGCATGGCTCCAATTAGTGATCGGCGGCATCTCGGCGGTGTCGATCTCGCTATCGGGCATCGCGGCCAATGCATCAAGCTCGGCCTGCAACTGCGGCGTAAGCGGCTCTGGATTACCTCTCTTCATATTCGCGCCTCTCATGGGCTTCCGCCTTTCTTGCGCTGATAATTCTGCCAGTTCCATCTTCGTCCTCGGGCCATGTGTGGACGACGTAGAGAACTACAATTCCATCTGTACTCGGCGAGCCCAGGGTTCTCCACCGTTCCTCGTTGGGATACGGATCCCGGACCGAAATGCAGAACGGGGCGCCAAGGGCGCGCTCGGCGAGTTCGAAGCTGACTTTGTGCTTCTCAAGGTTTTTCTTTGCCTTTTCGGGGTCCCACGTCCAGCGCACCGGCGCTCCGTATACACAGTATCGTATCTACATTTACGATTTGTGTCAATAGCAAGCGAACAGGTATGTGCGTGCGAAATTCCGGGTCACAAAAGGCGAGGCATTTGGCTCCCTGCCGAACACCTAGCTCCCTGCCGAACACCTAACTGATAAAACCCGTTAGAGCAGCCCGGTCGAGTTCTTCGGATGTTGGTACACGCGAGAGGTCAACGCATTTCGCAAGCAAACGTACAAGAAGTCCACTGGCACGTATATATGCGTCTTCCATTTGGCTCTCCTTTTCAAGCGCCCCATGAACGACCTTTGATCGTAAGTCATAATCCTTTTTTACTCTCTTGTAGCAATCGTATCTGGCGTCCGTACTGTTTTCTTCTAGCATAAGCGCTGAGTAAAGTGCCAGAGTCCTGGTCAGTTCACTGCTGACCTTGAATAGGCTCTCAATGCCCGACCAAAGGAGCATGATTCGAGGGGCATAGCGAAACAGGTGGTGAGAGTTGCTGTAGCACAGAAGGGATGCTGTGAAGGTCTTGTCACCTATTAAAACCTCAAACCTCTCTAGGTGGGATCTAGCCCATTCGAGCTGAGACGTTGTAACGGAAACCAAGGGGCCGTTGCTCTGAAATATGACGTGCGGGGTCGAGAGGGCAAACTTAATCTTTGTGGACCCTGACCAAGAGTAAAGCGCGTCGCAAGGGGATTCACAAGCTAGCGCGAGCAGATGAAACAACCAAAGCGAGTTCCAGGTCTTTGTAGCAAGATATTCACCTCCGCGCACCTCGTGTATCTCCAAGGAAAAACTAGCGAACTCTTGCATCGAAAGAACCGCTGCGTATTCGACAAGAGAGTTACATCCATCCGCAACAACCTGGGCCATGTGGCTCGTCGGGCCTGGTCGAAGAATTATCCCTGGAGCAAGCTCACACGCCTCTTGAATTCGAATCCCATGGCCAGCAATGCTAGCCACGGTTGAATCTACGGATGTGACGATAGCGGTCATGCTATGAATTCTAATCCGATCAGCCTGGGTCCTTTCGAGGGATATTCACCTCGCTACCTGCTCGCGGCGATCATCTGCGCGGCGTGCTGGAGGCTGGTGTCGGTGACTTTTGCGCCGGAGACCATGCGGGCGACTTCGTGCGTGCGTGCGCGGTCGTCGAGGAGGGTGACCTTGGTCTTGGTGCGGCCATCCGCTTCGCGCTTGTCGATGAGGAAGTGCTGGTCGGCGAAGGCGGCAATCTGCGGCAGGTGCGTCACGCACAATACCTGCTGGCCTCGGCTGAGAGATTTGAGCTTCTGGCCGACAGCTTCAGCGGCACGTCCGCCGATGCCGATGTCGATCTCATCAAAGACCAGAGTCCGGGGAGTGGGCATCTTCTTTTTGGGCTTGGCCGCGCCCTCTTCGACCGAGACTTTGAGGGCCAGCATGACACGGGACATTTCGCCGCCGGAGGCAATTTCATGCAGGGGCTTGAGAGGCTCGCCGGGATTAGTCGAGATGCGGTATTCGACGACATCCCAGCCGGTCGAGGTCCAGTGGGATTCGTGTTCCGTCGCGGCGACAACGACTTCGAAGCGGACCTTCATGGCGAGAGAGTTGATCTGTGCTTCGGCTAGCTTGGCTAGCTTGGCTGCGGCGGCTTTGCGTTCTGCGCTGAGGGCCTGGGCGGCTGCGCGATAAGCCGCGGCGGCTTCATCGAGAGACTTGCGCAGGACTTTGAGGATTTCGTCGCGGTCTTCGACTTCGGCGAGCTTGCGTGTGACTTCTTCGCCAAAAGCTACGACCTCGGCGATGGTCTTGCCGTACTTGCGCTTGAGGCGGTCGATGAGCGCGAGGCGGTCTTCGATTTCGGCCAGCCGCTCGGGCGAAGCATTGATGCCCTCGGCGTAGTCGCGCAGGCTGGAGGCGACATCGTCTACCGTAGCGCGAACCGAGGTAAGCTGCTGAACGGCATCAGTGAAACGGTTGTCGTAGCGGGCCAGCTCCTCGACGTTGCGCAGTGCGCCGCGCAGGGCACCCTCGGCCGATGCGCCGCCTTCATACAGTTGTTCAAAGGCCCCCGTAGCGGCCGCATAGAGCTTTTCGGCGTTGGCGAGGACGCGCTTCTCGGTTTCGAGGGCCTCGTCTTCGGCGGGTTCGAGGTGGGCGGATTCGATCTCTTTGCGCTGATAGCTCCAGAGATCGACCATGCGCAAGCGGTCTTGCTCGCCACGGAGCAGTTCGTCTAGCTTGACGGAAGCGTCGCGCCAGCGGGCATAGGCTTCAGAGACCGCGGCGGTATCGATAGCGCCGAAGCGGTCGAGCAGGGCGCGCTGCTGGCCTTGGTCGAAGCTGGAAAGGCTCTCGCTCTGAGCGTGAACCAGTGCCAGCTCAGGCGCGAGTTGGCGGAGAACGGCGACCGTGGCCGGCTGGTTATTAACGAAGACGCGGCCCTTGCCGGTCGAGAGGATTTCTCGGCGGAGGATGACTTCGCTGCCGCCGGAGTCAATGCCGTTTTCTTCCAGTATCGTCTCGGCGTTTGCGGTCGATTCAAAAACACAGGAGACGACGGCCTTGTCGGCGCCGTGGCGAACCACTTCAACCGAGGATTTGCCGCCCATCAGCAGCGCCAGTGCATCGACGAGGATGGATTTGCCCGCGCCAGTTTCGCCGGTGAGCAGGTTGAGTCCAGGGCCGAAGGAGGCAATGGCGTGATCGATGACGGCGTAATTTTCAGCGCGCAGTTCGACGAGCATGATGTGGTTTACTCCGAAAAAGCAGGTCCTTCGACTCCGCTGCGCTCCGCTCAGGATGACAGCAATTTGTTGGAGGACGCCTAAAAAGCCGCAACGGGAATACGAGCGCAGCATAGCACGATGGACGGCACCTTTGGTTCGGCGATGGCCAGGAAAAGCGCGTGAGCGCACCAGATCGATAACTTGGAGCGAGGCACGGCGTCTGCTACCGTTAAAGGTGAGGTGAACCCCGATTTTGATTGCTGCATTGCTCTTTCAACTGCCGTCTGACGGTATCGCGAGCCAGGGGGCGCAGCCGGCGACGCAGAATTCGAGCGCACTGGTTGAGATGATTCAAAACAGCGGCCCGGTGGCAATGGCCGTACTGGTGTTGTTGCTGATTGCCAGCCTCTACTCCTGGAGCGTGATTCTGGGCAAGATGTCCACCTTCCGCAAGGCGACCAGGGACAGCCAGCGATTCTTGCGCGCCTTCCGCAAGGCGACCCGTTTGCAGGAGATGGCGACGGTAGCCGAAGAGTGCAAGGCGAGCCCACTGGCGCAGGTCTTCGAGGAAGTGTACGAGACCTACAAGCGGCAGACAGGCGGCTCAGGGCCACCGCGCAACCTGGCGCCGCTGGAGCGGTCTGCACAGACGGCTGCAAGCGAGGCTGTAACCACCCTGGAGAGGCGGCTGACCTGGCTGGCGACCATTGCGTCAGCGAGCCCGTTTGTGGGGCTGTTCGGCACGGTCATCGGCATTGTGGACGCCTTTCACGGGCTGGGCACGGCGGGAGCGGCCACGCTGCGTGCGGTGGCGCCGGGCATCAGCGAGGCGCTGATTACTACAGCGGCGGGTCTGTTTGTGGCCGTGCCGGCGGTGGTTGCGTACAACCAGTTCTCGGCGCGCATCAGAGTATTTGCCGCAGCCATCGACGACTTTTGCCGCGAGCTGCTGAATTCGCTGGAAGAGATTCCGGTGCGCGTGCCGAAAGCGGCGCGGCCCGGGATGCCCGCTAGCTCCGATTCCGGAGGGGAGGCTGGCCGGGAGGTGGACAGTGGCCTTTACAAGTAGCAGCGGCCAGACGCGCAGTTCGCTGGCGGATATCAACATCACTCCCCTGGTGGATGTAGTGCTGGTGCTGCTGGTGATCTTCATGATCAGCGTGCCTGTGTTGCAGTCGGGAATTGAAGTGGCCGTGCCCAAGACGCGCACGGTCAAGGAGATTACCGAGCAGCGGCTGGTGGTGACCATTGACCGCGATCAGAACGTGTTTTTAGGCGACAAGCCGGTCAACATTCACGAATTGTCTGGGAAGCTGCGGCAGGCGAGCAATAACGCGGGGCAGCGGAACCTGGTCAAGCAGGTGATTTATCTTCGGGCCGACGAGCGGGTTCCGTTTGGAGCTTTCGCCAGTGTGATGGATGCAGTGAAACAGGCGGGAATCACGAACATTTCCATTGTGACGCAGCCCCTGGACACCAAGGGGACTGGGGTGCTGGGACTTTAGCGGGTTAGCTGAACGGATGAACGCAGCGGTTGGGGTTCGTGGTATCCCACCCATTCGCCAGAAGAAGGCGAATGGATGGGGCACCGAAGATTTGTGCGGGCACCCAGCCGATGAAATCTGAGGCACAAATGAGCAGTCTGCTGGATGGCGGCGAGCAACTGGAGCAGGAACTGACGCCGGAGCCGATGATGGCCCCGGCTGCAGGATCGCTGTTGCTGCACCTGGCCCTGGCGGCGTGCCTGCTGACGTACGGGCTTATTGCGGGCTTGTTCCATCACAACCAGTGGGGCAACGCGGGGAGCGGCGGAGCGATTCAGGTGAGCCTGACCAGCGCCCTTCCCTTGCCCTCCGATCAGCCACCCAATGAGAACGTGCTTGCGACGGATACGCCCAGCCAGGCTCCGGCAGAGCCTACGCCCAAGGCAAAGCAAGCGGTGGACGAGACGGCGATTCCCATCAGCGGCAAACAGAAGAAGCAGCAGGTGCAGGAGAATGCGCGTAAGACCGCGCAGCATCAGCTAGAGATGAGCAAACGGGCGCAGTATGGCGAACAGGCGGGGTCATCCATGGCTCGGTCGGTGAGTGCGAATGGCTCGAACGGCCCGGCGAGCATCAACGCCGGCAATTTCGGCAATCTCTTCGGTTATTACATCGAGGGTATTCAGCGCAAGATGGGCGCCGCCTGGAACAGGCTAGAGGCGGGTCAAAACATAGCTCGAGGCACGCGAACCTACATCGAATTTGCCATTCACCGCGACGGCAGCGTGAGTGATATTAAACTCGATCAATCGAGCGGAAATCCTGCGATGGACCGCTCCTGCCTGCGCGCCGCGCAGCGCGTGGACACGTTCGGCGCAATTCCCGCGCAGTACAACCAGAGTTCGGTAATGGCGACCTACTATTGCGAGTATTAGATTGCTCAATGCGATGTGCACGCGCAGACGTAAAATGGGGTTGTGGGTGAAAGCGGCTTTTTCTTGCCCGGGAAGCAAAAATGCTCGGCAACAAGGCCAGCCACAGTCCTCAAAGACCATCCGCACTTTTACCGAGGAAGGATTCCGCACTGCATGAAGGCTCATTCCCGGCTTTTCCCTTTTTTACTGATGATTCTGGCAACATTGGCAGCTTTGCCCGCAGCCGCCCAGGACTGGATTCATACCGGCTCGAACCTGGGCAACGAGCGCATCCGCCTGGCTGCGGCTGATTTCAAACCGGTCGGCCAGGACCCGCAGACACCGGCATTGAAGGCCGCTTTTGACGCCACACTCTACGATGATCTGGCCAACGCCGGCATCTTCGACCTGGTGTCGAAGAGCATGGCTCCGCAGGCCGCGCCCGGATCGCCGCAGGAGATCGGCCTTCAGCAGTGGTCAGCGGCGCCGGCCAACGCAGCCATGGTGGCCTTCGGAGCGCTGTCGGCGACCAATGGACGGCTGGTGGTTTACGGCTGGCTCGATGATACGCGCAACACCGCGAACCCGCAGGTGCTCGGCAAGCAGTACAACGAAGAAGCCAGCCAGGATATGGCGCGCACGGTTGCGCACCGCTTTGCCGACGAAATTATTTTACGGCTGGGCGGAGGCATCAACGGCATCGCCGAGACGAAGATTTATTTTGTCAGTTCGCGCAGCGGGACCAAAGAGATTTGGGAGATGGACTACGACGGGCAGAATCAGCACGCCGTAACGCACCTGGGAACGATTTCACTCTCGCCGCGCATTTCGCCGGACAACTCGCGAATTGCCTTCGCTTCCCTGGGCCACAATGGGTGGGACGTCCGGATGTATTCGTTGGAACTGGGGCGGCTGGTGAGCTTTCCGGCCGGCACGGCAGGAGGAAGCAACCAGTCTCCAGCGTGGTCTGGCGATGGCGCGAAGATCGCGTTTTCGTCGTCGCGCTCGGGGGATTCGGAGATCTGGGTGGCAGATGCGAGCGGCGGTAACCCGCGCAGCGTGACCTCCTTCCGCGGACCCAACATCGCACCCACATGGAATCCACGCACCAACGCGCAAATTGCCTGGGCAGGCGGGCGCACTGGAGAACCACAGATATACACCATGGATCAGGACGGCGCCAATGTGCAGCGGCTGACAGACTCGGGTTATGCCGTCTCGCCTTCGTGGTCGCCCAACGGGCAGTTTTTGACATTTGCCTGGGACCGCAAATACGGACCGGGCGCGCCGGGCGGGCGGGACATCTATGTGATGGACATCGCCAGCAAGCGCTGGCTGCAACTGACTCACGACGCCGGAATCAACGATTACCCCTCCTGGGCGCCGGATAACCGGCACATCGTTTTTGAACGCGCCGCAGGCGGACACAGCCAAATCTGGACCATGCTGTCCGACGGCACCGGTCAGCATCAGTTGACCGAAAAGGGCGGCAACTTCATGCCCAATTGGAGCTGGAAATGAGACGCGGCTGCCACGCGGCCAGGCTCGCCGCGTGGAATTCCGCAGATTTCTGCACTATCATGTTTACGTTGCCGAAGATTTTTGGCGGCATACGCTCAAGGGCTGGGGCGGATCGTTCATCAATACACACTTGATTCCCCAAAGGAGTAATCCATTGAATAGACTCAATCGCATTTTGGTACCTGTCGCCCTCCTCGTTGCCTTGATGGCTGTTGCAGGCTGCGGGAAGAAGACGAAGCACGTCACCGGCTCGGAGACCGCTCCGGCCGTAGGGGTGGTGCCCGCGCCAACCGCGCAGTTCAGCGCTACTCCAGCCCAGATCGCGGCCGGCGACCAGGTCCAGCTGAGCTGGCACACGACAGAGGCCACCACGGTTTCCATCGACGGCATCGGCGATGTGCCCACCTCCGGCGTAAAGACTGTGACTCCCTCTGCATCGACCATCTACCATCTGGTGGCAAAGGGCGACGGCGGCTCTGCCGAGGCTACGGCACGGGTGATAGTGAGCGCACCGCCGGCCGTGGAGGTGCCCACCACGACCATGAGCGCGGAAGAGGCGTTCAAGGCCAGCGTGCAAGACATTTTCTTCGATTACGACACGTATGATATCCGTGCTGATTCGCAGGGCACGCTGTCAAAGGACGCTTCCTATCTGGCGAGCCATCCGGACGTGAAGGTCGTAATCGGCGGCTACTGCGACGAGCGCGGCTCGAACGAGTACAACCTGGCCCTGGGCCAGAATCGCGCCGATGCGGCCCGGAATGCCTTGATTACCGCCGGCGTGGCGGCCAGCCGCATTCGCGTGATCAGCTACGGCAAGGAGAAGCCCTTCTGCTCCGAATCGACCGAGGAGTGCTGGCAACTGAATCGCCGCGACGGATTCACCATCGACCAGTAAAATTACAGTGGACGGTGAACAGTGGTCGGCGATTCGTGAGCAGTGAGAATTGATCCGCAATTGAATTCCGGCTTGCTCATCCTTGATCCCAGCACGCTTACGCGGCAGATCACTGTTCACTGACCACTGACCACTATTTCTTCATAGGGGAATCATGCAAAGAACAAATACACTTCGCAATCGTCTTCTGGCAGGGGCAGCCATTGCGCTGCTTCTGGCCGTCGCTCCTGCGCCGGCGCGCGCCGCGTCAAAGGAGATCATCGAACTGCAAACGCAGGTGCAGCAACTGCTGGACATGGTGCAACGCATCCAGTCGACGCTGGACACGCGCTTCGGCGTGATGCAGAACCTGGCGCAGCAGACCGCGGACAACGCCTCGCAAATGACCGCGGCCGTGAACGCCCTCCAGAAGACCATCGCCGCGCAGAACGATGCTGCAAACGGCAAGCTGGATGCCTCCTCCAGTCAGGTGCAGGCGCTGAACGACTCGGTGGACGAGTTGAAATCGCGCATTGCCAAGCTGGACAAATCGATTCAGGATTTACAGGCGCAGTTGCAGAACGTTCAGAATCCGCCTCAGACAGGGGCGAGCAGCGCGGCTCCGATAGGCAGCGCTCCGGTTGCCGGCCCTCCCATGAGCGGCAATCAGACGCCGCCGCTCAAGGAGACTCTGCAGGCCGGTGTGCGCGACTATAACGCGGCTAAATACGATGTGGCCGCCGGCGAATTTCAGGACGTGATTCACTACTACCCGCTGGACGATACGGCCGGGGCGGCGCAGTTTTACCTTGGCGAGATTGCCTACCACGAGAGCAGGTACGACGATGCGGTAAAGGCCTATAACGCCGTACTGGAAGGGTTTCCCGGCAACGCGAAGGCCCCGGCCGCACAACTGCGCAAGGGATTGGCGCTGCTGCAGTTGAACAAAAAGCAAGCGGCCATCACGGAGTTTCGCCTGCTCATCAAGCGCCATCCGAAAACCCCGGAAGCCACCCAGGCGCACGCCAGGCTGGCTGCGCTGACAGCGAAGAGCACCGACCGCTGAGAAGGCATTTACGCCTCTTGCGACAACAGAGAAGCCCCGCAACGGCGGGGCTTTTCTGTTGTCATTGACCGGAAAGCGAGTTCTATTTGAGTTCGGCCATCAGGGCGTCCAATGCCTGCTTTGAAGGCCGGGTGAGCGATTCAGGCAGTTGGCCCAGCGGTTGATCGACGACGTTCAGCAGGTCGATAAAGGTCGGCTGCGTGGTGTTGATGTAGAAGACGCCGGTCAGGACTTCGCCGTTGGTCTGCGCTTCCATCAGGGTGCGCACAGCGTTGGCCTTGTCGGTGGGGTTGTAGTCCTCATGCAACTTGCGCAGGCGCAAATTGGAGCCGTCGTGCATCTCCACTTCGAAAACCTCGCCTGAGTTGTAATCGACGGCAATCTCCTCGAAGCTGGGCACAAAGCCGATTTCGTTGATTGGTTCGTCGTTCTCCTGCATGAACTTGTAGCTCTTGGTCGAGCCTTCATGATCGTTGAAGGTGACGCAGGGGCTGATCACATCAAGCAGCACCGTGCCCTTATGGGCGAGACCGGCCTTGAGCATGGCGAGCAATTGCTTCTTGTCTCCGGAAAAAGAGCGTCCCACAAATGTCGCGCCCAACTGGATGGCCAGGGCGCAGGTGTCGATGGCGGGCAGATCGTTGACCACGCCGGTTTTGAGCTTGGAGCCGAAGTCAGCGGTGGCCGAGAATTGGCCCTTGGTGAGCCCGTAAACGCCGTTGTCCTCGATGATGTAAATCATGGGCAGGTTGCGGCGCATGAGGTGAACAAACTGGCCCATGCCGATGGAGGCTGTGTCGCCGTCGCCCGAAACACCGATGGTCGTCAGGGTGTGGTTGGCGAGGATGGCGCCACTGGCTGTGGCCGGCATACGCCCATGCACGCCGTTGAAGCTGTGCGACCGGCTGAGGAAGTACGCCGGGCTTTTGGATGAGCAGCCGATGCCGCTCATCTTCATGACGCGCTCAGGATCGACGCCCATCTCGAACAGCGCGTCGACGATGCGCTCGGAGATGGCGTTGTGGCCGCAGCCGGCGCAGAGCGTGCTCTTGCCGCCGCGATAATCGGCAATGGGAAGGCCGATGTAGTTGAGCTTAGGAGCAGGTGCGGTGGTTGCCATTTAGAGACCCTCCTGATTCGCGAACTGTTCGGTGATGGATTCGGCGTCCACCGGCAATCCGTTGTAGTGAAGAATGCTGCGCAGCTTGGACACCTGGCCGGCGGGAAGATCGAGCTTGAGCAGGCTGGCCAACTGCGCGTCGCGGTTCTGCTCGACCACATAAACGCGCTCGTGCGAAGCCACAAAGTCGTGAACGCTCTGCGTAAACGGATAGGCGCGCAGGCGCAGATAGTCCACATCCTTTCCGAAGCGCTGCTTGATCTGGTCCAAGCTCTCGCGCAGAGCGCAATCGGTCGTGCCGTATGCCAGGAAGCCGATCTTCGAGGTTCCGTCCTTGACCACGACCGGCGCGGGAACCCACTTGCGCGCGTTGTCGAACTTGCGCGCCAGACGATCCATTATCGCCTGGTACTCATTTGGATCCTCAGTGTATTTGGCCGCGTCGTTGTGTCCCGATCCGCGGGTAAAATACGCCGCTTGCGGATGTTTCGTACCCGGCAGCGTGCGCCAGCCGATACCGTCGCCGTCCACGTCGCGGTAGCGGGCAAATCCGCCCAGCCTGTCCAGATCGGCTGCCGAGAGCACCTTGCCGCGGTCCAGAGGCTTTTCAGGATAATCGAACGCGTCGGACATCCAGAGGTTCATGCCCATATCCGTATCGGTGAGCACAAAAACCGGGGTCTGCATCCGCTCCGCCAGATCGAAGGCTGCTATCGTCAGTTCGAAGCACTCCTTGACCGAACCGGGCAACAGAATCGGATGCTTGGTGTCGCCGTGCGAGAGGAAGGCCGCCGAAAGCAGATCTGCCTGCTGGGTGCGCGTGGGCATACCTGTCGCAGGCCCGGTGCGCTGCACGTTGATGATGACGCCGGGAATTTCGGCGTAGTAGCCCAGGCCGCAAAACTCGGCCATCAGTGACATGCCGGGGCCAGAGGTTGCGGTCATCGAACGGGCGCCGGCCCAACCCGCGCCCAGCACCATGCCGATGGCGGCCAGCTCGTCCTCAGCCTGGATTACGGCAAAGGTAGCTTTGCCTTCCGGCGTAACTCGCAGCTTCTTGAGCAGGGCTGTGGCGGTTTCAACCACCGAAGTGGAGGGAGTAATCGGATACCAGGCAATTACCGTTACACCGGCAAAGACCGCGCCCATGGCGCAGGCATCGTTGCCCTCGATGATGATTTTGCCCGCCGTCAAATTCATCTGCTCGATGAAGAACGGGTCGCGCTTGGTTAAATTCGCCTGCGCATAATCGAAGCCCGCCTTGGCCGCTCCAAAGTTCATGTCGAAAACTTTTTGCTTCTTGGAGAATTGCTGGCGAAGGCTGCTCTCTACCACGCCAAGATCGATGGCCAGCAACTGGGCGACAACGCCCACGTACACCATGTTCCTGACCAGCTTGCGCAGCTTGACTTCGGGGCAGATGGTGGCCGTGATCTTGTCGAAGGGCACAGGATAAAAGGAGACGTCATTGCGCGCCTGAGCCAGATTCAGGCTCTTGTCCAGGCTCTCCTCGTAGATGACCACGCCGCCCGGAGGCAGGCTCTGCACATCGGCGCTGGCGGTTTCGGGATTCATCGCGACCAGAATCTCCGAGTCGCGCTTGCGGGCGACGTAACCGTTCTTGCTGGCCCGAATCAGGAACCAGGTTGGCTGTCCGGCAATATTTGAGGGGAAAAGATTCTTGCCGCTGACGGGAACGCCCATGCCAAAGATGCTCTTAAGCAAAACACTATTGGCTGATTGCGAACCGGAGCCGTTCACCGTCGCTACATTGATGCTGAAATCGTTTATGACACGCTGACGCGTGACAAATTCTCCCTGTTTTTCACTCAGGGCTGGATCTATTGTCGCCATCTGGCGGGGTTCCCTTCCGAAGAACTCTGGAAAGAGTCTATCTTTCGCTTGAATCCGATTATAGTCTTCCGCGGGAATCTGCGTTCGGGCTCCGAGCCGGGGCGCTGAAACCTGCGCTCAGAAAGAATGTGCGCCCCGGCAAACTCCAAAACAGGAGCGCTCCAGTCGGGGACAGCTTCTTTCGCATCATGCCCGAAGCGCCAGCCGCGCAGAGTCCCTGCGCCAGCGCGCAAGCAGCGTCGACGCGATGACGATCAGAGCCAGCAGAAGGCCGATCCACAGGCCATAAATACCCCAGTGAAGCACAAAGCACAGAGTCAGCCCCAGCGGCAATCCGAGCACCCAGTAGCCCACCAGATTAGCCAGCATGGGCACTCGCGTCTCGCCAAGTCCGCGCAGCGCGCCGGTCGAGACGGTCTGAATGCCGTCAAATACCTGGAAGGCGGCAGCCAGGCCCAGCAGGCTGGGACCAACGGCCATCACCTGCGGGTCACGCGTGTAGAGGGCGATCAGCGGTCCCGGCGCTACAAGGAATACCACGGCGGCCAGCAGCATGAACCCCGTTCCCAGCCCTAGAGCGAGCCATCCGGCGCGGCGCGCCCGCTTGGGGTCTCCTGCGCCCACAGCGTGACCCACGCTGACTGCGGCTGCGGCCGAAACGCCCAGCGGAACCATGTAGGTAAGGCTGGCATAGTTGAAGGCAATCTGGTGGGTGGCAAGCGCAGCCGGCGTCAGCCATCCGGCCGCGAGCGTGGTCAGGTTCCATGCGCCCACTTCGAGCACAATCTGTCCCGCTGCGGGAACCCCCAGCTTGACCAGAAGCCGCAGCCGGACCAGGCTCGGTGCGGCCCAATGGCGGAAGAGCGGATGGCCGCGCTTGCGCTCATAGCGCCAGGCAAAGCCCATCAGCGCCAGAGCCATGAAAATGCGCGAAACAACTGTCGAAAGGGCCGAGCCGTTCACGCCCAGTGCGGGCATTCCCCACTTGCCGTAGATGAGCACCCAGTTGCCGAACCAGTTGAGCAGGTTGGCCACGACATAGGTGACGGTAATCACGCGCGCATCGCCTACGCTTTGCAGGTAGCGTCGCGCGCCTGCGTAGAGCAGCAGCGGCAATACGCCCCAGTTGAGAATGCGCAGGTACGAGGTGGCTGGAGAGGCCACCTGCGCCGTAATGCCGAAGGATACAAAGCCAAAACTGGCCGCGAAAATCAGGAGCATCAGGGGCGGCGTTGCGATGCAGGCTAGCCAGACGCCCTGATTCAGCCAGCGGTGACATTCGTCGTGATCCTTACGCCCATAGGCCTGCGACACCAGCGTGTCCAGCCCCAGCAGCAGGCCGATGCCAAAAAGCGCGGGAGTGAAGAAGACGGCATTGCCCAATGCCACTGCACCGATGGCCGCCGGCCCCAGCTTGCCCACCATGATGGTGTCCACGATGCCCATGGCGACCCAGCCAAGCTCGCTCAACACCACCGGAACCGCCAGCGTCACCATCGCGCCCAGTTCCTGTCTCCATTTGGCTTGCACTCGCCCCATAACTCCAATCTAATCGCAAGCCCACGGACTTCGCTTGATGATGCATTGGAAAGCTCAGGAGCGGCGCACGAACAAAAGCAGGCTGAGTGGCAGGCGCAGCCTTACCACTGCGCCCAGTCGCCAAAGCCAAGGACCCATGCTGCAAGCAAGAGATTGCTGACGGCGTGCGCGACGACGGCGTCGCCCATGCGGCCCCGCCAGCGGAGCGCTGCGGCAAACGCCAGGCCAGCCAGAGTGCCAAGCAGCAGATGTTGCCAATCCAACAGATCTTTCATGTGTTCCACGCCAAAAACCGCGGACGAAAGGAAAATGGAGAGCAGCGTCAGGTTGGAAAAGGAGACGGCGTCGAAATCCCGGCTGATGAACCGGCGAGCCAGATAACCGCGGAAGGCCAGCTCTTCGGCGATGGGCACGGTAACCACGGCGGCGGCCACGCGAAAGGCAATCCAGGTCCAGCGAGCCGTGGGCGAGAGCGCCGCCAGCGCCGGCCCCAGCGAACTGGTTGCCGGCTGATGCACAAACCAAGCCGGCGTCATCCACGCCAGAAAGACAGCCACACCGGCGACCGGTCCAAACCAGCCAACGCGCCAGTCCAACTCTTTCAACTTGGGCCAGAAATACCAGAGAGCGATGGACGCGGTAAAGAAACGCAACGCATACAGCCACTCGAAGCCTCCAGAAGCGGCCTTGGAGACAAAAGCCGCAGCCAAAATGGCAAGGAATGGAATCAGGTACGCGCGGATTGCCGGGGACTCGCCGCGATACTCGCGCAGCTCAACCGATGCGCTGGGATTAATTTCAGCGCCGTCACTCCGCGGCAGGCCGGCGGCGCAGGAAACAGCAGGTGAAGTCTTTCGTATCCACGAAATTCTTTGGGTCGCCAGCGAAAACGCCAGCGCGACGATGGTGAATGAGATCCAGCCGGCCACGGAATGAAAGCCTAATTCGGCAACTTCTGGAAAACCCGCATCGCCAATGAAGATCAGGACGCAGAGCCGGGCGATGTTAAGCAGCCACATGCATGCCAATGCGCAGGGAATGAGAAGCAGCGCCCGCGAAATGCGCGTCTCACGCCTGAAATACCAGAGCCAGACAATATTGAACACCAGGATCAGGCCCAATCCCTCTATACCCGAGCAGCCGCCGGCAATGGTGATTGAGTAGCGGGTAGTACCGAGCGTGAAGGCCGCCGGATCGGCAACAACATTCGGCAGGCAAAGGCGAAGAACCGGCAGCACGGCTTGGAAGGCAATGCCTTGCAAGACCAAGCCTTGGACGGCGCTCGATTTGTCCCATAGCGACTGCAGCGGTGAACCCAGACCCCATGCCGCGACCCCTGCCAGCAATGAATACAGCCACAATGGGCTGGTCGCGCGAATCGTCCTGACCCAGGTTCGGGGCGGAACGCAAGCCAGGGCCAGCAGAATGGTTCCGAGCAGGTAGATGGCGCTCCATGCGAAGCCCGAAGCGCTCCTGGGGAAATCCGGCGCGTAGGAGAGTTCCCAGCCCGCTTGATGCAATCGAATCAGGGTGGAGCACAAAACTGCTCCAATGCAGACCAGGTGGGCGCCGAAATAAATGCGGGCAAACGAGATTTTTTCCTGTTGAGCTTTGAACTTGGAGTAGCCAAGGCCCAAAAACACGGCATACGAGACGATGGCGATGCGGGGAAATCTGAAATGTCCGAAGATCAAGCCCACGCCCGGGAAGCAAGCGATACATTCAATCGCAGCAATGACGCCGAGCAAATAAAGCCGCCCAAGAAGGCTGCCAGAAAGAGGAAGAGAATTAGTTGAACGGGAGGAGCTGTTTCCAGCCTTGGGGGAGTTTGAGGTGATCTTCAATATTCTGAAATTACTTGTTGCGTCGAATGTTCAACACCGCAAGCGATCCCGCAAGAAGCGTGAGAGCGCTGATCGCAAGGCTAGGGTCAACCTCGGGGGAATGCCTGAACATAAGGGCATGAGCAGGGGCGCATGTAGCGAAGAGAATGCCGAACAACCCGAGTGCGTATTTTAGAAAGCTCTTCATCACGAACAAATCCTCTCTTGCGACCGTTCAAAGGATTCTTAAATCCCCGGAACCCTGCAAACTCATATAACCACTGTAAGCCATGAAGCTAAATCCTCACAAGGAGATCGAGCTTCCGCACAAAAACATCAGAATACAAAGTAACCGCGCAGAATTACCAGCGGGCTGCCGCCTGCTCCCAAGTATGAAAACCGATCCGGCTGAACTCCTCTGAAGCCTGGCGTCGGCCGGGTTCTCATGCCCAATCTTCTGCCAACGTACCAACGGCTCTGCTCTCTAGCAGTGCCGTTAGCTGCATGCTTCTCACCCTTCGATACGACGGCTGCAGCGCGTCCTATCAATCACCAGGAACAAACCGGTTGCAGACTTAATCCGCCGCAAGCTCGCTTCAGACGCCAGTCTAGACGCCTTTCAAGCCCTTGCGTTTTCTGCCGTAAAAGATGGCCGCGAGTCCGAGCAGGCCGCTTCCAAGCAGGATGAAGCTGTCAGGCTCAGGCGCAGGCGCAAGCCCAATCAAGGTCTGAGGTACCCCTTCATCCTTGCCGTCTGGGAGATACCCGTCGCCGTTTGGCGTGTAAATCACGTATTGGGGGTAGAGGGGCGAGTTGGGATTGGCGAGGACCCAAGCCTTCGCATCGGTCTGCAAACTGGAAATGTTGGCCCGATCCCCGGTCGACAAACCAGCTATCGTATTCTCCAACAAAGAATCGCCCTGATCGTTCAGTTCCCAGTTTGCCCATTGCACATCTACCGCGCCGTAGGTGCCCATCTGGGAGAAGATGTAGGCCGATTCTTCATAAAGCGCATTACCTGCAACCGGCGTAATTGTAGCGGTCCAGTATTCGTATTGATCGATGTCACTTTCGTAGCTGAGACACATCAGCGGGACGGTGCCTGTAGTGCCGGAGACAGTGAAATCATAGGGGTACACGTTACCCCACCCAGGTGCCGATCCAGACATAGGCCCGTAGTCGATCGACGTCAGAGTCACCGAATCGGCGAAGGCGTTGAGTGGGGCTAAAAGCAACAGAGCACAAAACACACTCGTGGAGAGAATCGTGCATACTCCAAACTTCTTCATCGTTCACCCTTTCATGTCCGGCTGCAGCCGGCGTTCTTGCTCGTGACTGAACCCAGGTCACACGTGTACATCCTGCGAACCTACATGCGCCTACCGCGAATCAACTACCCTGTGGCAAATCAACACACGGATAGCCTGACCCAAAATCGCAACTCCCCAAAACTCAAATAAACAACCTTTTGCTGTTCGCAAGATTAGCAAAGGCCAATCGCATGTGCAACATAACCAATGGAGGTTACCGAGGTAATGCCACTCTTCCAAGATGACGGTACCTTCTGAATTCCGCCACTGGGAGCATCCCCGAATGGAGTGAGGTTAGAAGGTAAAGCTCAGAGCCCCCAGAACGAGAAACCCCGGCAGATTGCCAGGGTCTTTCGCTCTATACCTCTCGCGCTTCCGCAGAAGGCCTGCTTCAAGCCTCCACGGAGAGATTTCTCAGGCAGAGCGCCTCTTGCGATACAAGAAGCCCGCCAGACCGAGAATGCCAGTGCCGAGCAGAACAAGGGTGCCAGGCTCGGGCGCGTGGGCACTTCCGATCAATTCCTGAGGCACGGGATCTCCTGAAGGCTGACTGCCGGCTACCGGAACGTAGATCCAGAAGCCGGCGTAGAAACTAGCGGGCTCCGATGCGTAAGCAGCCTTGGCCGAGGCCAACTGAGTTGCCGCGCCGGCAGGTGCCGTAGCTTTCTGCGCATTCGTCGAGAACAGTTCCCAGGCAGCCCACTGGTCGGCAATCTGCTTGGCGGTGTTGCCGGCGGCAACGGCGGCATTCGCGTCATTGAAAAGCCAAACCGCTTCTTCTTGAGATTGCCCGGAAACCGCAGTTATGGTTGCAGTCCAACTCTCGTTGGAATAAATGTCATTGTCGAAACTGATACACATCATCGGCAAGGAAGGCGAGACGCCGTTGACGGTGAAGTAATACGGATAAACGTAGTCGTTTCCGTAACTCGTCCCCTGTGCGTTTATATACTTCAAAGTGACCGTGGATCCGATCGCATCCGCATTGGCTTTCACCGGGCTGAACGACAACAGAGCACAAAAGACGCCGATGGGCAGAATCGTGCAAACCCAAAATTTCTTCATTCCCTCACTCTTTCTTGCCTCTTACCAAGGATTCCCGCCTGAGGGCCGGGCTCCTGTTGAGCGCACACACAAACGGCGAACTCGCCTGCTCCTCTGAGCCGAATCAACATCACAGAGGAATGCGTGAGGCTCAGAAAGTCTCCACAAAACAGCTATCATGTTGTTGAATGCTGAGGCAATATTAGATAAGGCGAAGGTAAAGCACAAGATTACGAGCCTGCATTACCCTGGTAACCAGTCCCGTTACCCTGAATGGCAGCGACCATTCTGGATAACTCTTGTCTTGGAAACAAGAGCGTCACTCAGCGCGCTTGTTTTCTGTGCATAACTCGTCCGGCTCGGTGAGGCGGCTGACGAAACGAGAGCCACTCTGCATTTTTGCGTGAGCTATATCAGCTATAGAAGCTCTCGATCCAGTTTTGCAGCAGAGCCGGGAAGCAACCCAGGACCACCACCGCCGCCGCAATGGCTACCAGAACGGCCATCGTGACTGGGTGAGCCTTGATGGGAGACTCATCGACTGTGGGCATGACATAGGCCCGCTTGAGCACCTGCAGATAGTAGTAGAGCGAGACCACGCTGAACGCGACTGCCAACGCTACGAGAGCGAATGGAACCGGTCCGGCCGAGACGCCGAGGACCGCGGCAAAGAGGTTGAACTTGGCATAGAAGCCAACCAGCGGCGGAATTCCGGCGAGCGAGAGAAACAGCACCAGCAGCACCGCGGCCAGTACGGGGTTGCGCTTGTTCAGGCCGACGAAGGAGTCGATGCGGTCGCTGCCGGTGGCGCGCTCGACGACGGAGACTACGCCGAATGCGCCGATGGTGGTGAGGCCGTAGGTGAGGACGTAGAAGAGGACGGCATTGGTGCTGCGAAAAGCTGGTCGAAACGAATCCAGGACGAAATGGATGGTATCTACCTGGCCTGTATAGGGGCGGCGCACTGCAACTCCAAGCAGGATATAACCGGCGTGCGCGATGGCCGAATAAGCAAGCAGGCGACGCACACTAACCTGCGCCAAGGCAGCCAAATTGCCCACGATCATCGAAGCTGCTGCGACGACGATCAGGATTATCAGCAAAGGCTGCCAAATTGCGAATTCAGTGCGAAATATCTCGTTAAGAAGTTGAGGCGGTCCACTCCAGGTCTTACCCGGCTGGAACAGGCCGTAACAGATATTCAACAGCAGCGCAAAACTCGCAACCTTCGAGACAGAAGCAATAAACGCGGCCGCCGGCGCCGGCGCTCCCTCATAGGTATCTGGCGCCCACAAATGAAATGGAACCGCAGCGACCTTGAAGCCAAGGCCCGCGACAATAAGCACCCAAGCAACGTACAGGAGTGGCATACCTTGCTGCGGAATGCCCTGCTCAATCGCCGCCAGGTTTGTTGAGCCACTGAGGCCGTAGAGATAGCTGAACCCAAACAGAAGAAACGCAGCTGACATTCCCCCGAAAAGGTAATATTTCATTGCCGCTTCAGCGCTCTTACCTGATCTTTTCGCAAATGCGGTTAGGATGTAGAGTCCGAGGCTCAGCAATTCAAGGCCGATGAAGATAACCAACAAATCCTGCGCGGCGACAATGAGCAAACCGCCGGCGGCTGCCATCAGCACTACTGCAACAAATTCGCCAACGTGATGGGTAAAGTTTTCGTCAATCAGGAGCAAGAGCGTGAGCGCAGTGAGAACCAGAATACCGACCTGCGCGATGACAGCGACCGGACCAACGACGAGCACTTCCCGTCCGTCGACGAAGAAACCACTGCCATTCTGCAGGCCGACGGTCCACAGTGCCGCTCCGCAACCGGCCACGCCGAGCAGGGCCGCCACGGTCACACGCAGATTGAGCGCGGCCTTGCGCAGAAAGCCGAGGTCCACAATCAGCACCACGAGCGCGGCGATTTCCAGAGCCGTCTCCGGCAGCGTTACGCGGAAGAGATCTGCGTAGTTCATTGCACACCTCCCGCGAGCAGCGCCTTCACTGCCGGTTCTATTGTGTCGAGCAGAATCCTCGGATAAAGTCCCACAAACAAACTAACTCCTGCCAGCATCACTACGCCGGTAACTTCAGGCCACGTGATGGCCGCTAACTCGTGGCCGTGTTCTTGCTCCAGTACGTGCGCACTGGGCAGGAGATCGCCAAAGAAAGCCTTTTGCAAGGCGCGCCAAGTGTAGGCCACTCCAACGACAATTCCGACGCCCGCGGCGGCGACCCACCACGGATTTACCTTCCACGCGCCGACGAGCACCTGCAGCTCGGCGACAAATCCGGAAAAGCCGGGCAAGCCCATCGAGGCCATTCCGGCAATCACAAATGCCCATGCTGCAAAGGGCAAGCGCCTGGAGAGGTGCATGGTTTCCAACTCTGCTAACTGGCGCGTGTGCGTGCGGTCGTAGACGATGCGGCCGACGATGGCGAAGAGCAGACCGGCAATGATGCCGTGAGAGAACATCTGCATTACCGCGCCAGTCATGCCGATCTGATTCAGAGTCATGAGGCCAAGCAGCACAAAACCCATGTGACTGACGCTGGAGTAGCCAATGACAAATTTGAAGTCACTCTGCGCCAGGGCAACCAGCGCGCCGTAGACGATGCCAATAACCGCAAGCACGGCGAACACATCGCGCCAGGAGCCAATGCCGAGAAACGAAACTCCCCAAGGATCAAGGCCGCGCGGGAACAGAGCAATGCCCACGCGAAGGCAGCCATACGCGCCCAGTTTCATCACCACCCCGGCCAGCAGCATGGAGGCGCCGGTGGGCGCGGCGACGTGGCCTGTGGGCGCCCAGGTGTGAAACGGCCACATGCCTGCCAGAATCGCAAAGCCGGTGAAGACCAGCGGAAAGCACCACATCTGAAAGCTGGCTGGGAATCCCGCATGACCTAGTTCGATGAGGCTTGTGGAGTGGCTGCCGGCTGTGGCATAGGCCGCCAGCAAGCCGATGAGCACCATCGCCGAGCCGGCAAAGGAATAGATGGCCAGCTTCATGGCAGCGTACTCGCGCCGCGTGGAACCCCAGATGGCAATGAGGAAATACTTGGGCACAATGGCGATTTCGTAAAAGACGAAAAGAAGGAGCAGATCGAAGCTGAGAAAAACTCCGTAGACTCCGCCGATGAGTGCCAGGAAAAAAGCGAAAAACTCATTGGCCCGCAGTTCGATGTTCCAACTGAAGAGAACTCCGGCAACAGCGGCCAAGCCGGTAAGCAGAACCAGCACGCGGCTGATGCCATCAGCGGCCAGCAGGAAGTGAATCCCCATGGACGGCATCCAAGGTAGATCGACAAAAACTGTGAGCCCTTGCCCCATGCCGCTGATGAAGCCCGCGATGGCGACAGCGAGTCCAGCCACGGCAACGCTGAGCGCCAGCCAGCGTACAAGAGCCGGTTTTGCCTTGGGCAAGATTGCCAGCACGAGCGCTCCGGCAAACGAGAGATAGATTGTCCACGCTAACATCTAAAATCTCCAGTGAGCCAGCAGGTTGATGACCGTGGGATTCACGGTGGCCACAATCAATTGCGGTAGAAGGCCGACGAGAAACATCAGGCCAATCACGGGAATGAGCGCCATCCGCTCACCGTGGTGCAGGTCAGGAAAGCCGACGCAGTGTTCCGGCACAGGGCCGGTGAATACTTTTTGAATCACAGTCAGGATCACGACCGCTGTGACCAGTAAGCCAAGAACCGAGACTGTGGCCGCGACCCATGCCAGCGGGAAGACGCCGCGGAAAATGAGAAACTCGCCAGGAAAGCCATTAAGCCCCGGCAATCCCAACGAAGAAAACAGCGCGATGCCCATCAGCCCGGCCAGCACCGGCGCGGGCTTGCGCAGGCCGCCAAACTGGTCGATGCCGCGATGACCGCCCGTTCGCTCCTGCAACATGGCCACAAACCAGAAGAGCGCAGCGGCGGTGATGCCATGGTTGAACATCTGAAAGATAACGCCATTGAGCGCCGCTGCCTGACTGTTGATCGCTGCAGCTCCGGCTGCCGGAACAGCCAACGCGAAGATGCCCAGCAAACAGTAGCCGAGGTGATTGACCGACATATAAGCGAAGACGCGCTTCAGGTCCTTCTGCGCCGCCGCGGCCCATGCGCCCATCACCACCGTAGCCACAGCCAGCACCAGAAGCGGCGTGCGAATCTGCTCGATTTGATGGCCGAAGAGAGGAAGCGCAATGCGCAGCAGGCCATAGACGCCCATCTTCGACATGGCGCCCGTCAGCAGCATCGTCACCGGCGACGGCGCCTCAGCGTAAGCCGCGGGCAGCCATGTATGGAACGGAATCATCGGCACCTTGACAGCAAAGCCGGCCAGTACGCCGATGGCCAGCCACATCATCACTGGCCCCAGGTGCGCCGTGACCAACTGTTCAAGTTCGCCGGTCGAGGCAAGCAGCGTGAGATGCGGGAAATCCATGCTGCCTGTGGAAAGAAAGACTGCCAGAAACGCAACCAGCAGAGCGGCAGAGCCGGCCATGGTGTAAATAAAGAATTGCGTAGCCGCCGGCCCGCGCCTCGCTCCGCCCCATAACTTGATGAGGAAGAATGCAGGAATCAGGCTGAGTTCCCAGAAGAGAAACCAATGAAAGAAATTCAGCGCCGTGAAGGAGCCGAAGAGCCCAGCTTCCAGCGTCAGCACCAGCGCGAAGTAAAGCCCCGGCTGATGATGAACACGATGCGCGGCATCCACCGACATCAACGTGACGATGGCGGAAAGCACCAGCATCAGCGCGCCCAATCCGTCCACGCCAAGATAGTAATGAATCCCCAGCGACGGCGCCCATGCGTGCTGCTCGATGAATCCGTAGCCGCCGAACACGGGCACCCTGCTCCACTCGGTCCACACCACCAGCGCCAGCGCCAGGCTCAAAAGCGTCGTGACAAGGGCCACGGCGCGCGCGTGCCTGCCCGAACCGAGCGCAATCACCGCCCCGACAAGGGGCAGCACGGTCAACAGCGTCAAAATCGGAATTCCGCTCATGCCCGGCTGCTCCATATCAGAATTGCAGCCAGCACAACCACGGCCAGCGCCAGCAATCTGAGGTAAGTCTGCGCGCGGCCTGTCTGCACGCGCGAGAGAAGTCCGCCGCCCACACCTAACTCATCGCAGCCTTTATCAAAGGTGCCATCCACAATGTTGTTATCGAGAAAGCGGTTCAATTGCGCCCACAGACCGAAGGCCCACGCTATCCCTGCCACCACGCCGCCCCAGACTCGGCGGTCGAGCCAATCCGAGACGCGCGCCCAACCTTCATAGAAAGCGATCACAGTTACTCCGTATAACTCATCCACATATAACTTATCGCGCAGCCAACCCCAAACAGTGGGAATAACTCGCTCCAGCTCATCCGGCTCCTGAGGCTGCAGAGAGCGGTCGCCGTACATCTTCCATCCCAGCCCTAAACCTGAAAAGACAACAAGCGTGGAGACGCCCATCAGCGTCAACAGTCCGGGCTCCAGGAAGCCGCTCCACGCAAAGCCCGCGGCGTGACCATCAAGAAACGCTCTGAACCACGGCCACGTGGGTGTTCCGATCAACCCCAACGCCATGGCGAAGAAGGCCAGAATCGCCAGCGGCACGGTCATCACCGCGGGGCTCTCAAGCGCTGGCTTGCCGCCGCGCCAATGGCCAAAGAAGACGTAAGCTACTTGCCGCGTCATGTAAAACGCCGTCAGCAGCGCCCCAAAAACCAGCATGTATAACGGCGCTCTGGCAACGCTCCAGTGCTGTGCAGCTTCCAGAATTCCGTCCTTGCTCCAGAAGCCGGAAAACAGCAGCGGGAAACCGCACAGCGCCAACATTCCTATTGCATAAGTCAAGAAGGTCAGTGGCATGTCGGATTTCAGTCCGCCCATTTTGCGAATATCCTGCTCTCCGTGGCAGCCGTGAATTACGGAGCCTGCACCCATGAATAAGAGCGCCTTGAAGAAGGCGTGAGTTATCAGGTGGAACATACCCACCGCGACTCCGCCCATGCCGAGTCCGGCCATCATGTAACCCAGTTGCGAGATAGTCGAGTAAGCCAGGATGCGCTTGATATCGTTTTGCGCCACGGCAATCAGCGCGGCAAAGACAGCCGTGAATGCGCCAACCCAAGTTACTACGGTGAGCGCCGTCGTCGTGCCACCGGCAAGCGCGCCGGCCTGCATCAGCGGATAAACTCGCGCGATGAGATAAACGCCCGCGGCCACCATGGTCGCAGCGTGAATCAGCGCGGAGACAGGCGTGGGACCTTCCATCGCATCTGGCAGCCAGACGTGCAGCGGAAACTGGCCGCTCTTGCCCGCCGCTCCGGCAAAGATCAACAGGCCAATCGCGCCAGCAGCTGTAAGCCCCAGTGCGGCAGGCGTTGCGAGCAATCCGGTCAAAGCGGAAGCCTCCAGCGAGCCCGCGCCGTGGTTATAGAAGAGCAGCGTGCCGGTTTGCGAGAACAGCCAGACCATTCCCAGCAGGAAGAAAACATCGCCGATGCGCGTGGTGAGAAAGGCCTTCTTTGCCGCCGCAGCAGCCGAGGGTTTCTGATACCAGAATCCGATCAATAAGTAGGAAGTAAGTCCGACTAACTCCCAACATATAAATAGCAATAGCAAGCTATTGGAGATCACCACGCCGAGCATCGCTCCGGCAAAAAGCGACATAAAGCAAAAAAAACGTGTGTAGTTTTCGTCGTGCTCCATGTAGCCGGTGGAGTAGATGAAGATGAGCAGGCCGACAAAGCTGACCATCACCAGCATCAAAGCCGAGAGCGGATCGAGCACCCAACCCAGGTCCACGTTGACGGCGCCGCTTTGGAACCATGCGAGATTGACGACCTCGCGAGTCGCCCCTCCATTCGCCCAATCGCTCACTACATGCGCGAAGGCGACGAGCGAGAGCAACAGCGAGAAACTCAACGAGCCGATGGCTAAAGTCGCGGAAGCCCTGCGGTGCGGCTGCTTCAAAAGCGCAGACAAACCCGCGGCGACAATGGGCACGGCGGGAATCAGCCAAAGAATCTCCGCGATAGGAGAAGCCGTCAACTGCGGAGTGAATGAAATTGCCTCTTGCATCAACCCTTCATCCTATTCATCTGGTCCAGATCCGTCGTTTTGGCGTGGCGGTGAATGGAGATCACCAGCCCCAGTCCTACCGCTGCTTCAGCCGCCGCAACGGCAATTGAGAAAATCGCAAACATCATTCCCGTAAGCGCCTCGGGATGCGGTCCGTAGCGCCAGAATGCAATCAAATTCAAATTAGCCGCGTTCAGCATCAATTCAATTCCGATCAAAACAAGAATCGCGTTGCGGCGTGTGAGCGCACCGGCAAGGCCAATAGAAAACAAGAGCGCGGCAACGAGAAGATAACCTGCCAAAGGAGTCACTTGGTTCCTTCTTTCTCGTGCATGGCCACAATGACTGCGCCAATCAAGGCCGCAGTCAATAGCACTGCAACGATCTCCAGCGGCAAAACGTAGCGGCCGATAAGCGCCTGACCAATTTGTTTCACGGTAACGGTTGGCGCGGGCGCGTCTCCAGGCAGCATGGGCGCGGTGTGGAGTATGGCCCAGCCGAGCACCGCAAAGACCGCTGCAGCTATCGCGAGGCCGGCAAGCCATGTGCGGCTGAAGACTCCATCTCTTGGAGTTTCAGAGCCCTTAGTGAGAAGAATGGCAAAAACTACTAGGATGGCTACCGCGCCAATATAGACCAGAATCTGCGCAAGGCCGGCAAACTGTGCATCAAGATTCAGAAAAAAGAACGCCAGCCCGGCAAAGGCCACAGTGACTGCGAGCGCGCAATGCACCGTGTTCTTCAGCAGCATGGATGCAAGGCCGCCAGCCACGGTAAGCGCGGTAATCAGATAGAAAACCAGGCTCATCGGCTTACGCTCCTCTCGTTCTTATTCGAGGCATGGGGAACCATTTCTCGCCCCCATTTGTCTGTCTCAGTTCCGCACATGCCACAGGTACCACCACCCCACATGGCTTGACTTAGTGACTGCGGCCTTCGCACCATTGGGAACAGCGTTTTGCAGTGCGGGCAAGAGACCGCGCCCAGATTAATTCCCCATTTGTTCTTTACTGCAGTCCCGTAAGCTATCAGTGCTGCTCCGATGGCCAGCAGACCGATCATTATGACCAATGCAATCATCATGCGAGTCGCCCCTCAGAGCGCAAGTGCTTTGCGCGCGTGTTCAAGGTCTCTTCGTCGGGCTCGTCGAGTTTTGCCCAATCCCAGGACTTATTCCGCATAGCGATAACTCCTCGGCCCAATGTGTTTCTTGCGTAGCTCCGTCAGGCCCACACCCGCATAGGCCAACAGCAGGATCGCCGAACAAACGAACCATCGCAGCCATCCATCGCCCATGAAGCGCCAGACCGCGGCAACCATCAGGTTGAGAAGGCACATGGGCAGAACAAACTTCCAGGCAAAGTTCATTAACTGGTCTTGGCGAAGCCGCGGCAATGTTCCCCGCATCCAGATGAAGACAAAAATGGAGAGCATCAATTTAGAGAAGAACCAGATCCACGACGGAACCCAGGTCAGGAATGAAAACGGCGCGGACCATCCACCCAGAAACAGCGTGGTGCCCAGTCCGGAGATGGAAAACATCGCCACGTACTCGCCGAGAAAAAAGAGCGCAAATTTGAAACCCGAATACTCAGTGTGATAACCGGCCACTAACTCCGACTCACCTTCAGGCAGGTCAAAGGGCGAGCGGTTAGTCTCCGCCGTAGCCGCTATGGCGTACATGATAAAGCCCGCCAGACCCCAGGGCGTGAAGATGTACCAGTGCGGAACGCCCCACGTGTAGTGGTTCTGCGCCTCCACGATTTTGGTCAGCGAGAGCGAGCCGGCCATCATCACCACCACCACGCTCGACAGCAGCAGCACCACTTCATAGCTGATCATCTGGGCCACGGCGCGCATGGCGCCCAGCAGCGAATACTTGTTGCGGCTCGACCATCCGGCCATGAAAACAGCTAACTCGCTGGACGCGCCCATGGCGTAGTAGAACAGCAGGCCGGCGTCCAGATCCACCAGCACCATGTTGCGCCCCATGGGCAGCACCGCAAAACCCATGAAGGAGGCGACGACCAGCAGCACCGGCGCAAGAAAATGCACCGCCGTATCCGCGCTCAGGGGAACAATGTCTTCCTTGGTCAGCGATTTGATGCCGTCGGCAATCGGTTGCAGAAGGCCGTAAGGACCCACGCGGTTGGGACCAAGGCGATTTTGCATGCGGCCCAGTCCCTTGCGCTCCAGCCACACTGCAATCGCAAACAGCGCGGGAAACACACAGACGATCGTAGCCGCGTCGATCAATACGCCGACTGCGGAGCGCCAGGCAACGGGTAGAAAGCTCACCAGCCAGCCCTGGAGCAATACGAAGATCTGGTCAAGATTTCGGATCATCGGTTATGCTCCCTCTCCGGCAGTTGCCGCTGCAACGGAAGCGGCTTTGGCTGCGGCAGCAGCCTTTGTTTTCGCTCCCGCCTTCGCCTTCTCCGCAGCCAGCCGCGCGTCTACGCCGTTCGCTTCGGTGAGATGAATCTGATGGTAATACTCGTTGGATTTTGCCAGTTGCTTGCGGTCCAACAGAAGCCCGCCGAAGCGGTCGCCGGTGCTCAACTCAAACTCCGTATCCATCTTGATAGCTTCGAACGGGCAAACCTCGACGCAGATCTGGCAACTCATGCAAACCGAAATATCTATGTCGAAACGTGTCGGATAAAACTGAGGCTTGCCGAGAGCGTCCGGCTTTTTGTCTGTTGACTTCTCGATGTAAATGCACTTGGGCGGGCACTCCTTCTCGCAGATCTGGCAGGCCACGCAACGCATCCCGGATTCCCAATCGGCGGCATCCTCCGGGTTTTTGGAGTCATAAACCAGGAAGGGAAAGACGCGCGCCGCTTCGTACGCGGCGATCCGCTGCTCCGGATACTCGACCGTCGTCATCCGGTCGGGAGAGAAATAGCTGCCGAAGAAATTCCTCGCTGTCTCCGCCATTCCCTTGATTATGCCCTCACCTAACACCCATTACCCTCCAATTCACGATCTGCCCAAACACACTCCGCGCGAAAACTTCAATGGAATTCATTGCGTGGTTTGCGTCCAATTATCGGTTGCTGTTTTGCTTCCAGCACTGTTCTCAAGCTTGACTTCGTTGAAATTCAAGGTGACCCGCACCAACGCCAGGGGAAGATCCGCCCCTTGAGACCCAGCGGTCGATGCGTCCCTCCAGATTGCGGTTACATTAGTGGGGACAACTTCGTTGAAGGTCCACGTAAAAACAGTCGCGTTCGCTCCACCAGATGCAGCTACCGTCTCTACCAACGTGCAGGAGCTGTAGTGACTGCCTCTGATAATCTCGGCATACAAGGTCGAATACTCCTTGTTCGCCGCAAACTCAACCGTCAAGGACGAAGTTGGAGCCTTGCTTGCGCCCGAGCCAGTCAGGGAAGATGCAGGCCGAGAGATTGGCAAGCTGAACGAAACAAGCGACAAATCCAGTGCCGGTCCCGAGCAGCGGAAGTTATAGCTGCCTGCGGCCTCAGGCATACCCGTCTTGGAGCTGTTTGCGGTTTTTGATTTGTTATTGGCATTGGCACTTAAGCTGCCCATGAGGGCCGCCGCCACGACGATCAACACACCTGCTTTGCGAATCACCATTCGACCTCTCCTTTGCATTTTTTCATCTCCGCCCATGCGGCCAGCTACGGGATGCATCGGGTCTTGCCTTTGAAACCGGGGATAACTGAACCCTCAACATCTTTCGAAGCCGGTAACTCATTTACCTGTCCACTTCTCCCAATACAATATCCACGCTGCCGAAGATCAGCACTACGTCAGCCACATTTTGCCCCAGGCACATATCCTCAAGAATCGTCAGATTAATCAGGCTCGGCGGGCGCACGCGATAGCGATACGGATTTGGTCCGCCGTCGCTGATGAGATAGAAACCCAGTTCCCCCTTGGGCGCTTCAATGCGTCCGTAGGCCTCGCCCGGCTTGGGACGGAAGCCCCGAATCTTCGCCTTCGGGTCCATCACCGGGCCAGCGGGAATGTCTTTGAGCGCTTGACGTAAAATGGCGAGTGACTCCCGCATCTCCATCATGCGAATCATATAGCGGTCGTACACGTCTCCATGATCGCCCAGCGGCACACGGAAGTTGAAGCGGCTGTAGATACCGTAGCCGTCCACCTTGCGAATGTCGTAATTCACGCCCGAGGCGCGCAGCATCGGCCCTGTAACCCCGGCGTTAACCGCGAGATCGGCAGACAACCGGCCCACGCCTTGAGTGCGCGCCATCAGAATTTCATTCGAGCTGAGCAGCCGGTCAAACTCGTCCACAAACCGGGGCAGGCTTTCGACCACCTGGCGAGCCTTGTCGAGCCAGGCCGGCGTTGCATCCACGCGACAGCCGCCAAAGCGCATGTAATTGACCATCATGCGCGCGCCGGTCAATTCCTCAAAGAGGTCCAGAATTTTTTCCCGCTCGCGGAAGGCGTACATCAGAGGCGTGCCGCTGGCGCCCATCTCCTGAATCAAAAAGCCGATGGACGATGCGTGATTCTGGAATCGCGTCAGCTCGCCGAGAATCACGCGCAGGTATTCGGCGCGCTCGGGAACCTCTTGGCCGGTCAGCTTCTCGACGGCCAGCGCATAGGCCCAGTTATTGGTGATCGGGCACATATAGTCCAGCCGGTCAGTGTACGGCATGGAGGCCAGATAGCTCTGCCCTTCGCCCAACTTCTCGTGGTTGCGATGCAGGTAGCCAAAGACCGGCTTGAGCCGGATTACACGCTCTCCATCGAGCGCCACATCCATGCGGAAGACGCCATGTGTCGACGGGTGGTGCGGACCCATGGCTACTTCCAGCAGTTCGCCGTCGCCTTCGGGCGTTATCAGAGCAGGACGGTTCCAGCCTTCGGGCTTTTCCGCATCGCTTGCAAAATGGGTTTGGGAGTCGCTCATCGGCTCGCCCCCATTCCTGGCTGGCCTTCTTCACCGGGTTGGCCGGCAAGTGCTGCCTGATGCGCCTGCGCACGCTTCAGCACAGCGTCGTGTGCCGTTGGCTCGTACTCGAAATCGTCCGGTTCCACGTAATCTCGCCGCATGGGAAAATCTTTGAAGGCGGCCCACATCAGCAGGCGCCGCAGATCCGGATGCCCCTTGAAAATAACTCCGTAGAGGTCGAAAACTTCCCGCTCCTGAAACTCCGCCGACCTCCAGATGGGCGTCAGCGAAGGCAATCCCACTTGATCAGTCCGGTTCGCAGTGCGCATCCTCAGGATCACCGGGCCATGTTTCTTTTCCACCGAATACAAGTGATAGACCACTTCGAGAAATCCCGGCTCAACGCGCTTCCTCGTCTCTGAGACCGTCTCCTCCACCTGCTGCTCGACGCCGTCCACGGCCTTCGTGACCGTGCGGGTCACCATCACCTTCTCGGCGACTTCCTTGTCAGGCCAGTCAACGCCGGTCGCGTTCGAGAGGAAATCCAGCCGGAGTTCCGCATCGTCGCGCAAAAACTTCGCCACATCGAGCACGCAGTTCGGCGCAAGCCTGAGCGAGTGCTGGCCTGAAACGCTGGGGTTCGAGACAACCTCCACCGTCGCGCCCGGCACAGCCGCCTCGATCATCCTCTTGATTTCTTCCGCTGTCTTCAATCCCTATCCTTCACTGCGATTTGCTTTTCCCTGATCCCTGTTCCCTGTTACTTGATCACCACCGGCACAGTCCAAACGCCGGGATTCGACGAGGGCTCCAAATCATGCTCCCCAAAAACAGGCACGGGAAACTCGCCCTGGGCTTCGGCGTCCAAATGCCGCGGCCTGTCCTCGCCGGTCAAATGCTGGCCGTCTATTTTCCTTTGCAGCGTCATGAAGGCTTGAATCAGCGCTTCAGGGCGCGGCGGGCAGCCGGGAATGTGCACGTCCACAGGAATATAGCGGTCAATCCCTTTCAGCACGTTATAGCCCTGTTTGAACGGCCCGCCGCTGATGGCGCAGGCTCCCATGGCAATCACGTACCTTGGCTCGGCCATCTGGTTATAAAGGCGCACTACCTGGGGCGCCATCTTTTTCGTCACCGTGCCGGAGATAATCATCAGGTCGGCCTGGCGCGGCGACGGCCTGAAGACTTCTGCTCCGAAGCGAGCCAGGTCGTAACGCGCCATAGTGGTGGCGATCATCTCGATGGCGCAGCAGGCCAGCCCAAACTGCATGGGCCAGATGGAGTTGCGCCGGCCCCAGTTATAGAGCTCCTCGATGGTCGTCACGAAGACCCCCTGCTTGCCCAGCTCGATCTTCAATCCTGCATCTACAGCCATCGTTTGCTCCGCTCCACTCCAGTGGTCAGTGGACAGTGTTCAGTGGTCAGTTGATTCTTCGCACTGCCATCGACTATTCTTCGCCGAACCCGACCATTAGCGCTTCTGCTCTTTCGCCGCAAGTACAGGAGACCAATTCACCTTGCCCCTTTACTCTGCTCTTTGTTCCGCCTAAAAAGCTATTCACTGACCACTGTTCACTGACCACTGACCACCATTCTTACGCCCACGTCAGCACGCCCTTGGCCCAAGCCCAGGCCAAACCCTCAACGAGCAGCAGCACAAAAACCAGCATGGCCCCGCAGGCCGCCGCCGGCAGCCCGGAGAATGCGACCGCAAAGGGCAGCAGAAAGACCGCCTCCACATCGAATATCAAAAAGATAATGGCATACAGGTAATAAGCCGAATGAAACTGCATCCACGCGTCGCCCCTGGCTTCAAGGCCGCACTCGTAAATAGCGTTCTTCACAGCATTCGGCTTGGGCGGGGAAAACACCTTCGCCCACAGCCACGCCAGCCCCAGCGGGGCCAGCCCAAAACCCAGCGCCGCCACAAACAGAACTGCGAGAGAAAAATACGGATTAGAGGCCATCATCGAAAACAGAACCTTTCTGAATCAAGCTACTAGTTTGATGACAGATTTGGCGATAAGGCGCGCACTTCCGCCCTGTCCAGTTCCACTTTCGCTCTTCTTATCTTATCCTGTGAGGCGCTCGTTGCGCTTCTCTTGTTTGCCGGTCGATGGAGTGTGCGCGTTCCTGTGCCCAGTGCCGGTTGCTCAGCCCTGGCCTGCGCCGTAGTTCACTCGCGCGCCGGCTTGTTCCCACGGCCGCCATCAAGCAATAACCGGCACATTTGCCATGCCTTCCGTACCAAACACATGCCGGTACCGCTCCACATCGCCCGCCGCTCCCAGTGTCTTCGCATAATTATCGGAGAGTTTGACTGCCGGTCTGCCCTCCACATCGCTCAACTTGCACACCAGGCTCACCGGATTGAACCCTTCGCCGCCCTGTGGATTGCAATCACGAAAATCGTTGGTCAAAAATGTGCCCCATCCTCCGCTGAAGCGAATACGCCGCCGGGGGATCCATTTGCTCTCATCCGCAAAGTCACTTGACCGCTGAAAATCTCCCGGAGCCGCTCCATTGCGAAGCGTCCCCGCAAAGTAGGCATGAAGCCCAAGAATCTGGTTCACATCCAGCGCATCCGACGCAATCAGCAGCTTTTCGCGCGGATTGCGTCCCCGCTGCTCCAGCCACGCAATATATTCGTCGCCGGCCACGTATGGGTCTTTGCTGTCCATGCGCTGGCCCGTCCAGTTCGCCACCCACTCCGGCGCATCCCGTAAAAACTGCGTGGTCCCAAACGTATCCGGAAGCAGAATCAGCAGCTCGCCCTGATAAGTCTGCTGCCATAACTCCAGCAACCGGAATTGCGCCGTACGCAACTCCTCTTCGTTGTTCGCCATCGCCGCCAGTGCCATGGGCAGTTCGTGCCCATTGGTGCCGATCGCCTCCAAATCATGCTTGTACGCCATATACGCATTCGAGCTGCCCGCAAAGTTTGCGCCCAGCACATCGCTCATGGCCTTGACCACATATTCATGCCACAGGAAGCTGTGCCTTCGCCTCGTCCCGAAGTCACTTACGTTCAACTGCGGAACCCCGCGCAGTTGCTCCATCTTTTCCCACAGCCTGGCCTTGGCCCGCGCATACAAAATGTCCAGTTCGAACTCGCTCAGCCGCTTCAGGCTGGCGCGCGTCTTCAGTTCGTCAATGACCGAAAGCGCATAAATCTCCCATAGCGTCGTCTCTGCCCAAAGGCCGTGAAAACTCAGCGATATTTGGCCGTCCTGAACGGACAAATCGTAATCGGAGAGCCGGAAATCCCGTTCCAGCCACTCCAGAAACGCCGGCTCAAAGATTCCCCGCCGCCCATAGAACGTATTGCCGGCCAGCCAGATCAACTCGGACTTATGGAAACGCAGCTTCCTCGTCGCTTCCAGTTGCTCCCGCAGCCGCGCCACGTCCACAACATCGCCCAGCCGCACTGACTGCGAACGATTGAGCAGAGTAAACGTCGCATGGACCGCCGGAAAGCGCTTCCAGATGAACTGGAGCATGAGCAGCTTGTAGAAATCGGTATCCAACAGCGAGCGTGTAATAGGGTCCAGTTCCCAATTATGGTCGTGCGCGCGCCTGGCGAGATTGATAATCACAATACTCTCACTCTAACTGAATGGCCGCCCATCGCGCTGCCGACTGATTGGCAGCTCAACCTTCGATCGCCGTGGCAATTCCCGCGCGCACCGTCTCCGGCAAAGCGGGCATGGCGCCGGATTGCGAAGCCACCCACGCGCCCCAGCGATTGCCCGCCTCGTTCAGCGTGGCCAGATCAGCTCCGCGCAGCAAATAGTGGGTCATGGCGGCCGTAAACGCATCTCCCGCGCCGATGGTGTCCGCCACGTGTACGGGAATTCCAGGGTGCTCGTGCCACTCCTCGCGTGTCACCAGCAGGCTGCCGTGGCAGCCGCGGGTGATGGCCACCATGCGGAGCAAAGGAAACTCCTCCAGCAGCCGCTCGGCAGCCAGCCGCAACAAGCCGGAAGCGGACTCGCCGTGACCCGATAAATCCTGAGGCGCAGGCAGCCCCAGCAGCGTAAGCACGCGCGGCGCCTCATCATCATTCATCTTCAGTACCGTGGCCAGTTCCAAAGACTCCTGGATTACTTCACTGGAGAGAAACGGCGTGCGCAGATTTACGTCGAAGACCCGCACACACGAGGACGAAGTCTGCGCCACCAGCGTCTGGATGGTCTGCCGCGACTCATCGGAGCGCTGTGCGAGCGACCCAAAGCAGAGTGCGCTCGCCCGCTCGGCCAGTTGCACCCAATCGTCGGTCAGCTCCATGAAATCCCACGCCGCCGGCTGATGGATCGTGTAGCTCGGCTGCCCGCTCTCGAACTCAACCGTCACCCGGCCAGTCTCGTACGTTGGATCTTCCTCAAGAAAACTGGCGTCCACCGGCAACGGCCCCAGCAGTTCGACCGCCTTGCGGCCCAGTTCGTCGCGCCCCCTACGGCTCAGGATTACGGCGTGATTGCCCAGCCGTCCAGCCATCACCGCAAAGTTCGCCGGCGCGCCGCCCAACCTCGGTCCATTGGGCAACATATCCCACAATAACTCGCCAATTCCCAGGATCAGATGCGGTTCCTTCAAGTTCAACCTCCGCGGCGACGTTTGAACCCGCTATACCAGAGCCGGATATCCGCAATTCATAATATCTCTGTCCATCCCTATGCCATCGTCCCTGATTCCTGGTCCCTGGTCCCTCGTCCCTGCTTCATCCCACCCAGCGCCACATCGAGCAATCCTCATAATTCGCAGCGGCATATTCCCCCTCCGGCTGGTTGGCCATGATGCGATGGTCGGCAATCGCATCCGCCCGCGAACGCCGCACCTGGCCCGAAAACAGCCTGACAAATCCGCGCTGCTGCTCCAGCACATGATCCTGCTCGTTGTTTACATAAACCAGATCCAACTGTCCCGACCGCCCCCCAAGAGTCTTACTCCACGCCGCAAGCAGCCGTCGCAACACCGGCGCGCCAAAGGGATTGAAGAGAAACGCCAGGTATGGCCCCTCGGGAAGCCGGAAATCCACCCCGTCGCCGCAGATGATCTTCGTGGGTGCTTGCGCTCGTCCCGATGCCCGCCAGACAGCCAGATTTTTTCTTGCAATCCTCGCCAGCGTAGGATTAAGTTCCACTCCCACCACCTGGCGAAAAGGTAACTCCGCGGCCAGCAGCACAGCCCGTCCCATACCCGCGCCCACATCGATAAAGCTGTAATCCTCTATCGCCCCAGCCGGCCGGCTCCTCAGCCAGCGGCGCACGAGCGCCTGAAAGACCGAGGGCGCAACCGCGAAGTAAGCCGTCGCATGGCGGTCGTGCCGGTGGCCGCTTCGCAAGTGCCTTCCGGCAACCAGCCCGCTGGTGCGCACGCCGAATGCTTCGTCAAACGGGTGCCGCGTAAACCCCTCGCCCACAGTGAGTCCCGGCAGCCGTCGCCGTCCCGCACCTTTCGCGGTTGTCATCGAAACAATCTCCAACGCGCTTCAAACGCGCAAGAGCCTCCCGCATGGGGAGGCTCTCATCTTCTTAGCTCCGGAATTTATTCTAGCGCAGGCGCAGCGACCTGATGGCCTCAGGCAGCCGTTCTTCGAGGCTTCTGGCGCGCTCGGCCGCGATGCCGCCCAGGTACGACGGCGCCGGCGTGGTCGTCAGCACCACCAGCAGTGCAATCACCGAGAAACAAAGCCCCGCGATGCCGGCTGAAACCAGCATGTGGTAGGTGTCGGCGATATCCAGGCCGAAGATGTTGAACGCTACGTGCTCCAGCGGCTTGATGTGCTTGAGAACCGCCAGCGCGAAGAGGAAAAAGAAGACCGCAAGCGAGGTCAAAACAGCCAGCGTCACATCCAGACTGCGGTGGAATTTCTGCCGTGCGCTGCAGTGCGGACATTCGGCGAAATGCTGCTCGTAGTCCTTGCGCATCTCCGGAGAAATCCCGGAAATGTCATAGCGCCAGCTCGCCAGGATGGACCCTGCGACTCTGTCAGTACATTCGGTTCTTGCCATAATTGATTTGACTCACTTTGCAAAGGATTTGTTTAGCCGCCTCTAACCTGCGCGGCCCGCGTGGCAACCGAAAGCTTTATTCGATTGATGCAAACGTCAGAGTCGGACTCGGTCATTCTGCCCAATCCCCTTTTGCATCTCACAGGGTGGAATGCCCTGGAATCTCCCTTGCCAACTTACCTGCTACAGAGTGAAGCCGTACTCTTACTATTGTAACTCATAGTAATTAAAAGTAAAGAGGAGAAAGCGGCTCATGCTGTGCGGCCAGCAGCAGGCGGTTGGCCATGAGACTTGCCCGGCCATTCAAAGCCCGCTCGGCGGTGACCCTAGCCAGCTCCGGAAGATTATTGCTTTCAGAGAGATGCGCCAGAATCACGTAAGCTGCCTGCCCGTCGTAGCCGTCTTCCAGAAAGCCCGCAGCCGCCTCGTTCGACAGGTGTCCCACGCGGGACAGTACCCGCTGCTTCACCGACCAGGGGTAGGGGCCGTCACGCAGCATCTCCAAATCGTGGTTGGATTCGAGCAGCAGCAGGTCCAGGTCCTTCAACTGCGCTTTTACGTTGGGCGAAATGTAGCCCAGATCGGTGGCGAACCCCATCCGCACCCCCTCGGCGCAGAAAACAAATCCAACCGGGTCGGCGGCGTCGTGCGGCGTGGTGAAGGGGCTGATACGGATGTCGCCAATCTCGAACGGCTCCCCGGCAGCAAAGTACTCAACCGCAGGAAGCCAGGCGGGATCCTTCGCCTTGGCGGGCTCGGACTCCGCCTGCGCTTCGACCGGCCCGGAAGCGTTTTGTGGATTGACCGGCTCGCCTGCCCGTGCCCCATCCTTGCGCTTTTTTTCTGGCGCAAGGGTGGAAAACCTCTGTTCTGTGTCAGCCCGGCTTGTATCAGCCTGATGTGTGTCAGCCCGCTCTGTGTCAGCCCGCTCTATGTCAGGGCACGACTTTAGTCGTGCCGCAAATGCCTCACCATCAACGCGGGTTTTAGCCCCTGAGGATTGTTCCCCTGTGAAGGGTACGGGCTTTAGCCCGTACATTAAGCCATCAGAAATACCGCGGGCTTTAGCCCCTGAGGGATTCTCTACAGATGAGCCTTCCGCCTCCACCAGATCGCTCTCGTCCTGCTCACCCTCTTCGCTTGTCGCGCAGGCCTCGGCCTGTCGTTCTGCGGCCTGCTTGCGCGTCTGCTCCAGCCACTGCGCATAGGTCATCTGCTTGCGCGGCGAGAGCCAGCGCATCCACGCACGGTGCGTGCCTTGAGTGAAATAAACCGGAATCCCCAGCTTGCGCGCGGTCACGGCCAGCCCGCCAATGTGGTCGGAGTGTTCATGGGTGATGATGATGGCGTCCAGCGTCTCCGGCGCCTCGTCCACCAGCTTCATGCGCCGGAAAAGCTCCCGGCAACTCAGCCCGCAATCGACCAAAATCCGCGTATGCCCGCCGGAGACAACTGCGCTGTTGCCCTTTGACCCCGACGCCAGCACCGTGAATCGCACCATGGTTAGAGGATACCGCGAAGGGCCGCGCATTGCGCAAAGGCAAGAAGGAACCGCTCGAAGTTCGAAATCGATTGACACGCCGAGCCTTCGGTGGGACCATCGTTTCAACAAAAAATCATGAAGATCTGCGGAGTGGAAGATTTTCCGGCTCGCAGGAGATTGGATTCGGACGACGTGAAGCAAGGCTTGCGATTGTTGATTTATGTGCTCTGTGCCGCTCTCGGATATCTGGCAGGACATTTGTTTCTGACGGGAGACTGGGCGGTCTTTGTTTCGATTCTGGTCTCTTACCACCTCTTTCTCGGGTACCTTGTTCTCACAGCCGAGCACAAAACGGGCTTCTCGCTGCCCGTTGGTTCAACGATCCTGACTCACTCTGCCTGTTTAGTGATAATTGTCTGCCTGGGGATCGGAGGCCGCTATGTCCCCTTCTTCGGGTTGATTGGCCTCTTTGTTCCCGCTCTTGCGCCGTTTGAATGCGAATGGCTTTTCAGCACGGGCAAGCCGGAGCAGGTTGTTAAGGCATCCGCGCCAGTGAACACCGCTTTTGCCGAGGCCAACCGCGAGGATTATGCAGAGTGGATGGCCTTTGTGGTAAAGCAAAAGTCGCCTTTCCCCAGGCCAGGAAACTCTCTCCCGGCAGAATACGAACGCTGGCTTAACGCACGCAACAAAAGCCGCTCTTTCACTCAGTAAGGCCGTGGACGCATCCGTCCTTGCAATCTCGTCTATAGCGGTATTCCGATAATCGACCAGAATCCGCGTATGCTTGCCGGAGTCAACTGCGCTGTTGCCTCTTGGCCCCGACGCCAGCACCGTGAATCGCGCCATGGTTAGAAAATACCGCGCAGCAATCAGTAATGCGCGATTATCACATCGCCGCTGCGCGCTTTCGATAGCAATCCAGACTTATCCGCCAGATGCTCCAGAGCAATTGCAGAACGGTAATGGCGCAGATCACCAGCGCACTCCACTTGATCGAAAGGTTGATCGAGTCAAGGGCAGCGCCATAACGTGCCTGATCAGTAACATTCTTGAGTGTGAAGTATGCATGATCAGGTACTGCCAGCAGCATCCCCAGCGGAATCAGGCCGAAGGCGCTTATCACGATCCGCTCCGCGCGCCGCTGCTGGCGCCATGCTCCGCGAATCAGGTCAACACACCGCCAGACAAGCTGCGTCACATTCAACGCCACCACCCACCAGAAGACCGGAACCCAGACAGGTGCAAACTGGAAGGGCGAATAGGGCAGGTAAAGGGCGCCCGGTCCCATCAGCAAAAACGGATAATGGGGAATCAGCAACAGCCACACCAGAAAGAGAAAGCCAAAGATCACCTCGGCAACCGCCGATGCGAAGCTGCGCGGCTTCTTCCCGCGAATAGCCTCCTTTTCCAGAGGCGGCAGCGTGCTCGGCGTCCAGTTACTCAAGGAACCGGCAAGCGTCGGAAACTTTTCAGGACGGCGTGTGGCGGCAAACTCGACAACCGCAAAACCGAGAGTGACCCAGGCGGCCACCGTCAATAAAAAACCTGGCGCGCGCAGTATCGCTTCCAGCACGCGACTTTCGCTGACGGTTCCCGTGGCAAGCAACGCCACACTGCCAATCGTGTAAGCGATCATGGTCCAGAAGCAAACTATCCGCAACACAAATAGATACGATGGGAAGAGGACCGGCCCGATCAGGTACTGCTGCGGCTGATAGCGAGCGGCCACTTGCCTCGGTGGCCCGATTTGCCTAAGCCAATCTTCTGCCTCACCCATGGAGAGCGGTCGTCCCAGGCCAGTCTCTTTGTCTTCAAGTTGCGCTTCAAGGTTGGCCCGAAGTTCGGCTATGATGTCGTCCTGCCGCTTCCAAGGCAGGTGCTTTTTTACGGCTTGCAGGTAGCGATCAAGAAGGTCCATGGCTTATTCCTTGTGTCATTGCAGAATGCTGTTGATGGATGTGTTGATGGCCTGCCATTCTTCGAGCAACTCGGCAAAGATCTGCTCGCCGTCGCTGGAGAGGCGATAAAACCGCTTATTGCGCTTCTCTTCTTCGCGCCATTCGCTGGTCAGCAGTCCCTGGGCTTCCAGACGCCGCAGCAGCGGATAGAGCGTGCTTTCGTCAATCTCCAAGCCATGTTCCGCCAGAGCTTTGCGCAGCGTGTAACCGTAATGCTCCTGACGAAGTTGCGCCAACGCTGCCAAAGTCAGGCAGCCGCGCCGGAGTTCCAAACGGAGGTTCTCAAAGAGGTTATCCGCGATAGTCATGCTGTACCCCATACACTGTACATTAACTACTGTGCAACATACAGTGTGCGGTGTCAAGTACTTTTATTGAATTCTTTTCCTGGGACAAAGACCATGGCTGGTGGATCGGTCGCAGCGCTTCATCATCACAAGTGATCAAAGTAAATTGAGCGCCACGTAAGGACAATAACTATCTTTATTTTCTTTGATTTGCAGATACACTAAAGACATTTCTCCTAATTCGATCATCTTCCGAGGGGCTCACTCTAGCTCCGCTAGGTTCGCCGGAATCTCGATGGAGACCAGTGTGCCTCGCCCCGGATTGCTCTCCACGCTGAACCGCGCCTGGTTGCCGTAAAGCACCTCCAGCCGCTCCTGCACGTTCTTCATGCCGATGCCGGCGCCTGCGCGGCTGAGCGCCGAGGCTGGCCGGTTGCCCATGCCCACCCCGTCGTCGGCCACCTCGATCAGCACGCGCTCCCCTACGAGCCGGCTGCGCAGCGTGACGGTTCCACCCTTGAGGCGCGGCTCCAGGCCGTGCTTGATGCTGTTTTCAATCAGCGGCTGGAGCAGAATGCTGGGCACCAAAATCCCCAAAGTGCGCGGATCGATCTCCTTCTCGACGTGTAGCTTTTCGGGGCCAAAACGCACCACTTCAATGTCCAGGTAATCGTCGGTAAAACTCAGCTCCTCGCGCAGCGGCACATAGCTGTCGTGGTCCTTCAGCAGCGCACGCAAAATGTTGGCCAGCTTCACCGTCATCTGGCGCGCCATCTCCGGCTTCATACGCACCAGCGAGGCGATGGAATTGAGGGTGTTGAAGAGGAAGTGGGGATTGATCTGGCGCTGTAAGGCGTCGAGCCGGGCTTCGAGCAGCAGCCGCTTCTGCTCTTCGAGTTTCATCTCGATGCGCAGCGCGTTCCACACCTTCAGCGCGATGCCAACACTAATGGGCGCGCTCAGACACACCAGCCCCTGTAGCCACCATTGGCTGGCGAGCAGCGCAAAGAGCCGGAGCGGAAATTCATGGGCTATCCAGTCCCGAGCCATCTCCATGGCCGCAATGAGAACCAGCATCAGGATCTGACGATCAACGCGCGGCTGGGGCAGGTTGCGGCGAATCCAGCGGTAGACGCTCAGGTCGACGAATGGCGTAAAGGACCAGATCTCCTCCTTCTCGACGTAGAGGCCGAGCAGCCCGGCAGCCAACCCCAGTACAACGTTGAAAGGCAGCGCCAGAAACTCGTGGTGATAGAGGGCGGGCGCCGAGAGCACAGCGCCCCCCATCATCGCCCACTCCGGCCCCACCAGCAGGCCCAGCAGAATGATGGTTTCGAAGGAGATATCGGCGGCCAGAAAATTGGGCACATCGATGCGCACCCATACACCCAGGGTAAGCGGTACTAGAAAAAACGCCAGCAATTCCATGGTCTGGCGGTGAGTGCGGCGCTCGGCAAAGAAAAGATGCCGGAAAGTGCTGCCCCGCGCCAGGATGCTGGCCACCGAGGCCACCACCCCCAGCTTGACGAGCAGCGTAATCAGAATGAGCTTGTCGGTCACCGCGGCGTGTCCCGGTGCAGCGCCTTTACCTGATAGCCGGCGCGCTTGAGCTCTTCGGCGATCTCCTCGACCATCATCACGCTGCGATGCTGGCCTCCGGTGCAGCCGAAGGCCACGGTCAGATAGCTCTTGCCCTCTTCCACGTAATGCGGCAGTAGGTAAAGCAGCAGATTCGTGACCCGGCGAAGAAACTCTTTGGTCTGCGGAAACTTGCGCACATAGGCGGCCACTTTGGGGTCAAGGCCGGTCAGCTTGCGAAACTCCGGCACAAAATGGGGATTGGGCAGAAAGCGCACATCGAAGACCATATCCGCGTCCAGCGGCACGCCGTTTTTGAAGCCAAAACTAAGGCAAGAGACCAGCAGGCGCTTGCTCTCCTCTTCGTGGCCGAAGCGGTCCTGGATGTGGGCGCGCAGTTCATGCACGTTAAAGTTGGAGGTGTCGATCAGCGTGTCGGCGACGTTGCGGATGGGGTCCAGCAGTTGCCGCTCCTCGACAATCGACCGCGAAACCGTCTCCTGTTTCCCCAGCGGATGCGGTCGCCGGGTCTCGGAGTAGCGCCGCACCAGCACCGCATCCTGCGCGTCCAGAAAAACCACGCGTGTATGCAGAAGCATTTTCACTTGTTTGAGAATTTGGGGGAGGCGGTCGAGCGTCTGGCCCTCGCGGACATCCACTACGATAGCCGCGCTTTGAAACTCGACCGATTTTTCCAGCAGGGAGGCAAAGCCCGGCAGTAGTTCCAAAGGCAGATTGTCCACGGCGTGAAAGCCCAGATCCTCGAATGCCTTGAGGGCCGAGGCCTTGCCCGCGCCGGAGATTCCGGTCACGATAACCAGTTCTTTGGCCGAAGCCTGTTTGGCAGATTTGGCGGCCCGGCGCGCAGAGGTAGTCCGCGACGCGGGCTTGGGAGGCGTCATTGGCACATGCTACACCGAAAGGGTCGGATTAAGCACGGGGCTGCAGCACTCATGTCGGAGATACCTCTGCTGAAATCGTGTGGCTTGCGGAGTTAGCTGAGCTTTGCGCGTGTGAGCGACGCAAACCCAGCTGACTCCGCTTGCCCCACTGCTAGGGAATCTCGACCAGTTCCATCTGGCCGTCGCGGCGCCGATGGAGCACAAACAGATCTCCCGACAGATTGTGGAAGACCAACAGATCGCGGTCACGGAACTCGGCATCCTTGACGGCTTCCTCGATGGTCATTGGCTTCAGGGAAAATGCCTCGCCATTGGCAACAACGTGCGGCTCGACAACGGCTTTGCGGGCCGGGAACGAGTGAACTGCAATGGCCGCACGGGCTTTGGAGCCGGAGCGGGCCGGCCCTTCTTCTTCAACGCCATCTTCCGGTTGGGCGGCGCGAGCCTTGGGCCGGACCACGGGAGGCGCCGCATGCACCTTTTCCTCTTTTGGAAGCCTTTTGCTCCCCATCCGCCGGTCGCGGTGGCGGCGCGCCTGATTTTCGGCGCGTTCAATGGCCTGGCGCAGCGCCGACTCCAGCGTGTCGCCCTCGCCCGCGGCAGCAATCGTCTGCATTCGCGCCTTAATGGTCAGCTCGGCAATCTGCAGACGCTTCTGGGTGCTGAAAACAATGTTGGCGGTCGCGTTTCTGCCCAAAAGGCGGGCAATCCTCTCCATACCCTCCTCGGCCTGCATGCGCAGAGCCTTGGAAATCTTCACTTGTCTGGCGGTGTACTCCACTTCCATGGTTAGCCTCCGCTTCTTCTCTAGTTCTCGCAGCCTGCAACTCAGGCTGGGGAACTTCGGATTCTATCGCATCTGACTAACTTGTGCGCAAGAAGCACCGATCAGGGTCCCTATTCCCTGCACCTTCACGCGTCCCGGCGTCTGCGCTGATGCGTGCTGGGGATGTTCATGTCTTCGCGATACTTGGCCACGGTGCGGCGCGTCAGTTGGATCCCCTGGCTATGGAGCAGGGCGGCCAACTGGTCGTCGGTGAGCGGATGGCGCGCATCCTCCTCTTCAATCAGCTTGCGAACCTTGCGCTTGATCACCAGCAGCGGCGTGTCGGCGCCCTCCGGCCCGTTCGACCCTTCGGAAAAAAAGAAGCGCAGCTCGATGACCCCTTGCGGTGTATGCGCGTACTTGTTGGCCACCGCACGGCTGACCGTCGAGGGGTGAACACCGATCTCCTCGGCCACTTCCTTGATCATCATCGGCCGGAGAGCTTCGATGCCCCGCTCGAAAAAATCCTGCTGGCGGCGCACAATCACTTCGCAAGTCCGCAGGATTGTGCTCTTGCGCTGGGCGATATTGCGCATCAATTGCAGCGCGGAGCGGAACCGCTCCTTCACGTACTCCTTCACCTCTTTGTCGGTGCCTTCGGCGGTGAGCATCTGCCGGTAACGCCGGCTGAGGCGCAGGCTGGGCATCTCTTCTTCGTTCATCGACACCACCCAGGTGTCGCCGCGCTTGATGAACATCACATCCGGCTCAATCAGCCGCGATTGTTCTCGATTGTACTGGCGGCCCGGGCGGGGATCCAGGGTGCGGATAAACTCGATTCCGGCGTGCGCCTCGTCAGGGGTGATCTGGGCAATCCGCGCCAGATCCTTCACATCCCGCTTCTGCAGCAAGTGCAGGTGCTGGTCCACAATCAGCGCGGCCACCTCCATGCAACGCCGCCGCTTCTCGATGTGCGCCTCAGCCTCGGCGCGGAAGCCGCGATGGACATCCTCCTCCGGCGTGTCCCCGTTCGCTGCTTGCTTGGCAAACAACTGGGCGAACTCCTGCTGCTGGGCCGTAATCTGCATCAGTAGGCACTCGCGCAAGTCGCGGGCGCATACGCCAGCCGGATCAAGCTGCCGCACCACTTCCATGCCGCGCCGCAAAAGCTCGAGCGCCGTTTCAACTACTGGCTCCGGACCCTCCTGGGATTTGCTGAAAGCCTCCGCCAATTCCTCTTCGCCGCCGGAAAGGTACCCGTCCTCGTCGAGATTGCCAATGATGAACTCCGCCGCCTCGTACAGGCCAGGCTCCAGAGTCAGAGCTCCCAACTGCCACGCCAAGTGATCGGCGAGAGTTGTGGGCTGGGAGAGAAAGTTTTCAAACGAGGGCTTTTCGCTATCTTCATATTCCGGCTGTGTGCGATAACCGGGGTCCAAATAATCCTGGAAGTACGATCCGAAATCGATTTCGTTAAATGGATCCTTGGGTGGGGACGCGAGATCCTCGGCGCTGTGCTCCAAGCGTTCCTCGGCTCCGCGAGCCAGGCTTTCCTCGCGGCCCGCAACCTCATCCAGCATTGGAACCGTCTCGTCAATCTCCTCCAGGACGGGATTCTCCACCATCTCGGCATCAATCATCTCCTTCAACTCGAGCTTATTCAGAGCAAGAACGCTCACCATCTGCATCAGGCCCGGAGTGAGGATCTGGCGCTGCGATACCTTGAGGCTCAATTTGGGTTGCAGAAGCGCCATAAAGGAACTCAATTCCCGTTCGGACTCACCGCAAGTGTACTGAGGTGAGGAAAATGCTGAAGGTCAAAATGCCGCACTCCGATTCAACCGTCCCGGATTGGGCGGCAATCAATCCGGGAATTTCTCTTTGGAATTGCTTCACAATTTTGATCACACAGGGATTGACGGAAGCCAATCTGCCCGCACCCTGCCTTGCGGCTCTCCGCAGGCAGCCCCTGTCAGCCCAGCGTGAAACCCTCCCCCAGGTAAACCCGCCGCACCTCCACGTCGTTACCCAGCTCGTGCGGTGTTCCGGCGCGAAAAATCCTTCCTTCGGCGATGATATAGGCCCGGTCGGTTACGCTCAACGTCTCGCGCACGTTGTGGTCGGTAATCAGAACCCCGATGCCGCTGGCCTTCAGGTCGAAGATAATCTTTTGCAGCTCGAGCACGGCTATGGGGTCAATGCCGCTGAAAGGCTCGTCGAGCAGAATGAAGTTGGGCTGAATGCACAGCGAACGCGCAATCTCCACGCGGCGCCGCTCGCCGCCCGATAGCGCGTAGCCTCGCGTAGTGCGGATGTGGCCCAGGTTGAGCTGGTGAATCAGCCGCTCGGTGCGCGTGCGGCGATCGCGCCTGCCCAGCGGCTGCGCTTCCAAGACCGCCTCGATGTTCTCCTCGACGGTCAGCTTGCGAAAGACGGAAGGCTCCTGAGGAAGATAGCTGATGCCGAAGTTGCGCGCCCGCAGGTACATCGGCGTCTCGGTGATCTCGGTCTCGTCCACCAGCACGCGGCCGCCGTCGGGCGCTATCAGCCCCACGATCATATAAAAGCAGGTGGTCTTTCCGGCGCCATTCGGCCCCAGCAGCCCCACTACCTCGCCGCGGGAGATCTTCAGATCGACCCCGCGAACCACTTGCCGTCCCTTATAGCTCTTGCCGATACCCTCGGCTATCAATGTTTCCATCAAGTGCGTCATCCCGTCCATTCGCTAACAGACAAATCTATCACCCTGCACATAAAGGCACATGACGTTACCGGCTTGCCGCGTTGAGCCTGTCAGTAAATTCAAGCCGCCGCCGCTACGTTCTTTCGCGGCCTGCCGCCCGCCTTGCCGTTCTTCCGCGCAGCAGAGACCTTGGCCGAGCTTTTCGATCTGCCGCCGTCCGCTCCAAGTCTGCCTGCCATCCATTGTTTCGATCCCAGAAAACCCTCCAGAAGCGCGGGTAAATAAATGTCCGCATCCAGCTTGGGGAAGTGAATGCCGAAACCGGAAGGCGAAATCTCAATCGGCTCAAGCTGCGCGGGGGTCGCGTGCTCCAAGCCTTCGGCATCCCGCGGCGAAAACGCCACATCGAGCCGGGAACTGAGGTGAATCACAATCCGGCCTGTGCGGTTGTCGTAGCGCGCGCTCACTGCTCGTGGATGCCTTGCCCCGAGTTCAACTGCTCGCCGGTCGGCCAGTTCAATCTGCTCATCGAGTCCCATGAATGCCCTCCCATGCTCTCAAAAGTACTGCCAGATTCTCCTCAAGCGCGCCCTGAATGCGAATAACATCGCGCGCGGGAAAGCCGTAGTTCTCCCCGATCGAAACCGAACCCGCAGGATCGTTCAAAGTGAAGACCGCTTCGTGACCTTGCCCAATGACATGCACATGAGCCGGGCGATGGTCATTGGGGTAAACAGCTACACGCCATGCGCCAATCCTCAGAACGGTTGGCATGAACTCATCCTATCACAAACCGAAGCGGTTGGGTTATCGATCTCATCGAAAATCCTATTTCTTCGGCGCCGTGGTCTGCGTCCTGGTCTTGTGTCCGCCGCCTCCAGATTCGACACTGACGCTATCGTCGCGCCCCCGGAAAATCAAAGCCTCGCCGGAGACCGTTCCCCGCGCCGCATCGGACATCTTCGGCGGTACGGTCGCGGTTCCGGTCAAAACGTACTCGCCCGTTGCGCCGGTGTAAACCAATTGCTCCCCGGTTCCGCGCCGGTCTTCGCTGGTCAACACCACATGGCCGCGCGCCGTCATGTGGTCAACTTGCGCTTGTCCCTGCGCGGCCTTGCCCGCCGGCAGCAATATAACTTCAACCTCATCCGAGTTCGAAGTCGCCATTCCGGTCTCGGCTGTAACCGCGCCCAGAACCCCCGAGTGCATCACGGCCCTGCGCGCCACATCGGAGTAATTCAGGTCGCCCCCGCGCACGCGAATCACTGACGGCTGATTGGTTTTTGCGCCTTCCTTGCCTGGCGCAGCCCCACCCGCGCTCACCAGCACAGCCCGCACCGGATCGGCCGCATCCGTCGTGTGAGCCATCAGCATCTGGCGTTCCCGGTCCAGCACGATCACCGGCGCAGCCACTGAATTGCCCTGCTGCCATAGCCGCGCCTTCCCTCGGAAAGTGGCCTCGCCGGTCGGCTGGTGCAACTGCGCCTCGGCGGAGACCACATGCGACGGTCCTTGCCCGCCCAGAGCCACGCCGCCCGCTGGCCTTCCCTGCTGGCCGTTGCTTCCAGCGCCCGCATCCGTCCAACTCGCTTTTACGTTGCCACGGGCAAAGGCGTCGCCCGAGGCCCGAGAAACGTCCACCTTGTCGGCTGTAAGCTGCAGAGCGCCGTCTTCGACGCGCGGATTCACCGTCAGATGCAGCCATTCGCCCTCGCCCGCATAATCGGCGCGGCCCGCGATAGCCCGCAGCGTAGCCGGCGGCGCTGCGCCGGGTTTGGCTGCCGCCTGCTGCGTCAGCACCACATGACCCACGACCGTGGCTGACTGAACCTGCGGCTCGCCTTCCGTCCCATGCTGCGTGCCCGTCGACGGCGCCGCAAAATGCGCTTCTACGCGGTCGCCGCTGGTGGTTTGCCGGGTTCCAGTACCCGTGGTTTCCTCGATGCTCGAGTGACCAACTCCGTTCATCGCCGTCAACACTGAACCTGGCCCAAAGTTTCCCGTCACCTCATCAGCCGAGAGCCGGGAAGGCGCCACCGCCCCCTTGCCGCGCTGGCTCTCGCCCGTCACTACCACGCCGCCGGTCCCATGCATCGCGGCCAATTCGGTTTGCCCATGACTCGAATCGCGGAAGTCAAGATCAGCAACGGGCGAACGCCAGTGACGGCTCAGTCGCTGCTGCTGACCGCCAAACTCACCTTGCTCCTGGCTGTCCATTGCCACGCCACGCTCCAGATGCGCGTGACGCAGCTTGCCCTTCGCGCCAAATTCTAGTTCCGCCGCGGGCGCCGTTCCGTGCATCTGCCGCCGCCGCCCGCCAGACTCGCTCGCCGAGTCCATCACGACCCCGCCCTCCATGTGGCCGTGACGCGGCAGGTTATGCTCGTCAAAATCCATATGCCCAGTGGGCGCATTCACGTGGCCTCCAGTCGCCGTGGCCATGTTGAAGCCGTTCATCGCATCCAGCCGCACCGCCGATCCATCCTGCCGGAAGAGAACTTTCGCGTCTCCAGCTTTCGCTTCCCCGCCCCGGTAGTTGGCTGTGGCTGTGTGTAACATGCAGACTTGGCTCTCGCGCTCGAACTCCGCATGCTGAGCATGAATCTGAACCGTCTCATCGCCTCGCTTCGTGTTTAACTCCACTGCGCGGTCCAACACCAACAGGCCCTTTTGCGAGTCGTATGTCGCGCCCGTTGAGCTGCCCGCTCCCTGCACCATGGAAAAATCCACATGCTGGCTGGTCGTGGCCACTCCGCTCTTCTGGTCAAATGTGAGCCCGCTGGTCTTCACGTGAATCTCGCCACGGGCGGCAGCTTCGGCAGCCGAATCCACCGGGGCGCTTTTCGGCTTGCCGCTCATTGCCCGCGCAGGAACTGCCTTGGGCGCAATGGCCGGCGCCACACCCGGCCGCATCAGCGTAATCTCCACCGGCCCGGCGGCGACAGCCGTTCCCGCCTGCTGGTTATACTCGAACTCCCCGCCCTCGATGCGATCCACACGGCTGCCGTCCGCACCATACAGCTCGATCCTCACATCATGCAGTTGAGCGTTGCCTTTCTTGAGCTGCACAACCTTTGAGGCGTGAATCTTGAAGAGCGTGTGTCCCCCGTGCGCCTGGGTATAGGTGACGCCGTTGGCCTCCTGCTGTATCTCAATGCCCAGCCGCTGCGGCAGATCGCGGCGATTGAATGGGTTCTTCCACTTGCCCATGGCCAGAAACACCACCAGCGACACCAGCAGCAGAGCGCCTGCCACCAGCACCAACGTCCGCATTCTTTCAATCGTGAGCCGCACCGTCAGTTCGTCCCCCCAAGCCGCGTCGAAAGCCGCGCCGCCAACCGCTCGGCAAGGCTCTCGCCCAACTCGCTCCACAACAGGCGCGCCGTGGCTCCCGAAGCCTTCTCTACGGCCGCAGTCAACTCGACCAGTTGGCGCACATTCTCCTCCACATGGCGAGCCGCCACGGAATCCAGTTCCAAATCTTCTTCAAGGAAAGGCGTATCCGTGCCAAAGTCCACGCGGATGTGCCCATCGGCCTCGTAGGCGCCCTCGTCGAAGAGCGGCCCGAAGCCGGTCACCCGCACCAGCCGCGGCTCCCGCATCCAGCGCGCGTCTAACTGTCCGCCGGTCTCAAGCTCCCACAAACTCCATCCGATTTGAAACTCGTATGCGTAGTCGTCGTGCAGGATTTCGAGCGCCTCTGCGACCGCAATGCGCGGCTCCGCGCCCAGCTCAACGGCTCCATCACTGGCGGCTCCGGCTCTCCGGCCATACACCTGCTGAAAGACCGGCGACTCGGTCCAATCAATCGGCCAAACGGTTGCAGAATATACTCGCGGCTCGCCGCCATGCGCGGCAAATGCGCCCAGCACCGCAGTCAGCTTGTCAGCAAGTTGCGGCAAGCGCAGATTCGGATACCAAAGGCTCAGATAAAGTGTGTCAGCCATCTCTACTGATTGTAGACGGGCGGAAAGAGGTGAGGATGTGGCGGAGAATCACTGGAAAAGCGGGCGCCCCAGACATGGCGCGGGTGCCCCAGGTCCCGATTTTGGGACCTGGGAATCACCTTATTACCCCGTCACGATCTCGCTGAAGTCGGCGATGCCAGAAAAGCCGCGCAACACCTCATCAATCAGGCCCAAGTGCGCCCCGCGAATTACAGGATCAGGATCGAGCACCATCACCTTGTCGAAGAAGGAATCCACGACCGGGCGCAGTGTGGCGATTGCTTCCAGCGCCTGCCCGTAGAAGCGCAACTTGCGCAGCGCATCCACTTCCGGGGTAAGCAGCGCGGCGGCATCCGCAAGCTGCTGTGCCTCCGGCGCGAGCGTCATATCCTTCGACGAGCCGAGTTCAAATCCCTTTTCCTCAGCCTGACGCAGAATATTCTTGATGCGCTTGAAGGCCGCTGAGACCGCCGCAAAATCAGCCGACTCCCTTGCCGCCGTCAGCGCTTCGGCACGGGCAATGGCATCGCGCACATCGTCTGCGCCCGCAGCCAGCACAGCGTTCACCACGTCATAAGCAAAGCCGCGCACGTCCTTCAGATAGAAATTCAGTCTCTCGTTAAAGAATGGCTTTACTTCTAGCGGAGGCTGCTTTAAATGCGTTACCTTGGCCGCCTCTTCATATAAGTTGCTTAGGGTGAATGGTAACTCAGACTCTGCCAATATCTTGACAATTGAATTCGCCGCGCGACGAAGTGCGAAGGGGTCCTTTGATCCTGTTGGTACAAGGCCAATCGAAAACATCGCAACAATCGTCTGAATCCGGTCGGCGAGGCCGAGCAACTGGCCTCCAATGGTCTTTGGAATTACGTCATCTGTTGAGGCCGGCGTGTACTGATCGTAGATAGCAGTCGCGACGGTTTCGCCGAGGCCTTGAGCCTGTGCGTAGAGTCCGCCGATGACTCCTTGTAACTCGGTAAATTCCTTCACTAACTCGGTGGTCAGGTCGGTCTTGGCTAACTCGACAGCCTTCAACAGAGCCGCTTCGTCGAATTCAACCCCAGCCGCTTTCACTGTCGCGGCTAACGCGCCGGCCACAGCCAGATTAGCTTCCGTCTTCCAGTAATAGCTTCCCAGTTCTTTCTGGAAGGTAACATTCTTCAAGCTCTCCACGCGCTCCACAAGCGGTGCTTTCTGGTCAACCTCCCAGAAGAAGCGCGCATCCTTGAAGCGTGCGCGCAAGACTCGCGCATTGCCATGGCGAATGATCGCTTCGCCCTCGGCATCGACCTTGATGTTGAGCACAGCCAGAAAATGCGGAGCCAGTTTGCCGTTTGCGTCCTCAACCGCAAAGTACTTCTGGTGGTCGCGCATGACAGTGACGAGAACCTCTTCCGGCAGCGCAAGATACTCAGGCTCGAAATCGCCGAGAACAACCGAAGGCCATTCGGTCAGATGCACCACTGTTTCAATCAGCGGCTCATCCTCGCGCCAACGCGCGCCGGGAACCTTCCGCGTCGCCGCATCGAGTGCCTTGCGAATCGATTGCCTGCGCTCGGCCACATCGACGACGACGCTTGCGGCGAGCAGGGTCTTGGGATAGCTGCTGGCAGAATCAATGACGACCGGCGCTTCGCCGTGCAGAATGCGATGGCCGCGGCTCACATTGCCCGCTTTGATGCCGGCGACTTCCAGCGGAACAACCGCCGCGTCGAGCAACGCGACAATCCATCGCACCGGCCGCACAAAGCGCTCCGGCTTGCCCGCGCGCCAGTACATATTTTTGGCCCAATAGAGGCCCAGCACTTCTTTGGGTAACTCAGTTGCCAGCAACTCCGAGGCCGCGCGCCCCAGCCGCTTCACCGTCGCGCCAACATACTCGCCCTTCGGATTAGTGACTTTTTCCAGAGCCGCAACAGCCACGCCAGCCTTGTTCGCGAAGGCTTCGGCCGCCTTGGTCGGCGCGCCGTCTTTGAACGCGACCTTCCATGAAGGCCCGGTTAATTGCTCCTCGGTATCGGCTTGACTCGCCAGCACACCCTCAACCAGCACGGCCAACCGGCGCGGCGTCGAGTAAGTGGTCAGTTTGGCCGTCGGCCCAAGCAGCCGCTCGCGCGTAAGCAGTTCGTTCACACGGCGGCCTAACTCGGCCTCGGCTCCGGCAATCATGCGGGCCGGAATCTCATCCAGCCCAAGCTCCAACAAAAAATCCGACATTATTGCGTTCTTTCTGCGTTTTTCAGATATCAAGATCGGTGATCGGAAAACCCAGGGCTAAAGCCCACGATTTGTCTTCGCCTAAGTCAGGAGCCTGAAGGCCCCTGCTCCCTCCGGCTACTGTGTCTGCTGCGTCGCATAAACCTTGGCCACGCCTACGGCCAGATTGCGAATGCGCCCGATCATCCCTACTCGCTCGGTGACGCTGATCGCCCCGCGCGCATCCAGCAGATTGAAGAGGTTCGAGCACTTCAACGCCAATTCATAGGTCGATATGGTCGGGAAGCGCCGTTTGTCCACCGCACTGGCCTTCTCATCCGCCAGCAGTGCATTCGCCCGCGTCAGCAGCGCCTGCGCTTCGGCCTCATAGCTGTTGAAGTGATCCCACAACTTACTCACATCGGCGTCTTCGAAGTTATAGACCGAATACTGTAACTCCTCGGTCAGCCGAACATCGCCATACGTCACCACCGCGCCGGTCTCCGGATCGCGCGCCCAAACCACATCGTAGACCGAGTCCACATCCTGCATGAAGGCGCAAAGGCGTTCCAGTCCATACGTCAGTTCTGCGCAGATCGGGTCGAGATCGAGACCGCCGCACTGCTGGAAGTAAGTGAACTGGGTGATCTCCATCCCGTCCATCATCACCTGCCAGCCCACGCCCCATGCGCCTACGGTCGGACCTTCCCAGTTGTCTTCTTCAAACTTCAAGTCGTGCTTCGAAAGGTCGATGCCGATGGCTTCCAGCGATTGCAGGTAAAGCTCCTGCACGTTCACCGGTGGCGGTTTCAGAATCAACTGAAACTGCGTGTGGCGGAAGAGCCGATTGGGGTTTTCGCCGTAGCGTCCGTCGGCCGGACGCCGCGAAGGCTGCGCATAGCCAACTTTATATGGCTTCGGCCCCAGCACCCGCAGGAAGGTCTCCGGCGCCATGGTTCCCGCGCCTACTTCAACGTCGTAGGGCTGCTGCAGCACACAGCCGCGCTCCGCCCAAAAGCCCTGCAAGCGGAACAGAAGCTCCTGAAAGGTGAGCGGAATAGTCTTCGATGGCGGTGCAACCTGGGTAGAAGGCACGGGCAACTCTCTCTCTAATCGGGACTGCGTAGATTTTATCAGCCCTCCCGCGCCATTCCGCCAAACCATCAGCTCGCTAGCCGCGACAGCGCCTCGGCTGAGCGCAGTTTGCGCTCCAGATGCCGCTCCAGGGCTTGCAGCGTAAAGCGGCGCAGGTCTTGCGCGCGCCGCCGCGGCCAAGGCTCGGCGGCAAAGGACGCAACCGGCGCTCGCAACATACGCTGTGCCAGTTGCCACGAATCCGCTGAAAGCCCGCTCGAGTTGCCATTGCGATGCACCGGGCAAAAGATGCCGTCGCCCAGCGTGTTGAAGCTGGCCTCGCCCGCCGTCAGCGCCTCGCCGCAGGCCGTACAGTGGCCGATCTCCGGCAATAGGCCCATGAGCCGCGTCATCCATAGCTGGAAGTAGGTCAGCGGCATCCAGGGCTGCTCCACTGTTGTCTGCTCCAACACGGAAACCAGCAGCCGGAAGACTGTCTCCTGGGGATCGTGGTCGGGCAGCGACTCGTCCAGCAGTTCGGCAAAAAAGCTAAGCACCGTCATGCGCACGGGATCGATCGGCGCGGAGAGCGGAGAGCGGACAATTTCGAGCTGATCGAGCCGCGCCAGTTCCTGCCCCGGGCGCTCGGCAAACCAGGCGCGCGCCTGCGTCATCGGCTCCAGCGCTCCGCCAAAGCGTTTGCGGCTCTTGAGAGCCGACTTGGCCACGCCCCTCACCCGGCCGTAATCGCGCGTGAAAAAGCTCACGATCAGGTCGGCCTCGTGGACCGGCCAGGTGCGCAAAATCACGGTTTCGCTGGTAAGTACGCCCATGCGTCTACTATCTTCGCACTGAAAGTCGCCAATCGTTCACGCGCCCCGCGCGTAGACACAAACGCGCACCCCGCCTGGCAGGGTGCGCGCTCACAATACAAGCTCAAAGCCGTTTAGCGGCCGAAGTGTTTGGCGTTCTTCTCCGTGAAACTGGCCCACTTTTCCGGCAGGTCGTCAGCCGCAAAGATGGCCGAAACCGGGCAGGCCGGGACGCATGCGCCGCAGTCAATGCACTCGACGGGATCAATGAACAACTGGTCAGCCGTGCCGAAGCCGTCTTCGTCCTTCTTGGGGTGGATGCAATCGACAGGACAGGCGTCCACACAGGCGGTGTCCTTGGTGCCGATACAGGGTTCTGCAATGACGTATGCCATCTCTTACTTCTCCTGGGGAAATTAAATCCTCGACGCTGATAGTAGCACAGGAACCCCTAGCCCGCCTCAACCAGCCAGACGGACCTTGCGAGGCGGGAACACTATAGACCATTTTCACGCTTTTACGGCCTTAATGCGAACAGGCAAACGGCCAAGCCAGACCGCCATTCTCAGCCTCCCGCGCGCGCCTTCCTGTGAGCCGCAAACTCCTGCGGGGTGAGAATGGGCGCCAGATTCCGTCCGGCAAACATATCCTCAAACAGGCCAACCAGTTCGTTGTGGATCAGATTGTTCGAGGCCAGAATCTCGCGGCTGTCCAGTTTGAATTTGTTGCCGGAAAAATCCGTAACCCGGCCGCCGGCCTCTTCAACCAACAAAATCCCGGCCGCCGTGTCCCACGGGTTGAGGTTGAACTCCCAAAAGCCGTCCAGGCGGCCCGAAGCGACGTAAGCCAGATCGAGCGCCGCCGAGCCGGCCCGGCGCACACCATGCGAGCGCAGGCAGAACTCCTGGTAGAAGTGGATGTTCGGGTTCTCGTGACGTTTGCGGCTGGGAAAGCCTGTGGCCAGCAACGCCTCGCCTAGCTCTGGAGTTCGCGACACCTGCATCGGCCTGCCGTTCAACCTTGCGCCTCGTCCTCGCTCGGCGGCAAAAAGCTCGTCGCGCAAGGGGTCGTAGATGACTGCGGCTACCAGCGTCCCATCCTCGTCCGGCGCGATGCCTTTCGGCCGTTTCTCCAAACCCAGGGAGACGCAAAATTGCGGAAAACCATGGGCAAAGTTCGTGGTTCCGTCCAGCGGGTCCACATACCAGCGGAACTCGCCTTCGAGTCGGTCGCGCGTGCCCTCTTCGCCGAAGATTCCGTGCTCCGGGAAGGCCTCAGCCAGCCGCTCCCGAATCAACTTCTCCGCCGTGCGGTCGGCCACCGTCACAATATCCACATCGCCCTTGTACTCGGTGGCGACACCCTTGGAGAAAAACTCGCGCAGTCGCGCGCCGGCCTCGCGGGCAATGGCCGAGGCCCTGGGAACCCATTCCCATTCGGGCGCCGCTGCCTCAAGGCCGCTCAAGAGGCCGCCCCGTTCTCCACCACGCTATTCGTTGCCGGAGCGAGGGATTTCGTGTGGCGCGGAGCCAACTTGCCCACTTCCGTAATGGTGCGGATCTGGTGCTTGTAGATGAAGAGATTTGGCTTGCCCTCGCGGGTCAGCCGCAACATTCCGTCGTCGAAGTACTCGATCCAGCCGCGCACCGTCTCACCGTCGCGCAGCTTGATCTGGACGTTTACCTGGCGGTCGCTCAAAGAGCGCAAGTAGAGCGCCTCCTGGCCGGTTTCGCCTGGCGGAGGTGTCTTCAAAGAACGGCGCTTGGACAAGGTGGGAGCCATGCAGCCATTGTAGATGCAACTCCAGGGCTTACGAGTGGCGGTTTGCAAATGTCAGGCCAAAATCCCTGATTTTACTTGGTTTTGCCCGGCGAGATTGCATAGTAGCCGGTGCGAAAGCGAATTTTGAAGGCTTCCGTCGCGGCTTTTGGGATGGCCACCTGAATGCAGTGAAAGTCCCTTCCGGGCTCTTGATTCTTGGGATAGTAGGCAAGCAGATATTGCGTGCGCAGGTCGTCGCTGACCCGCGCAAACGCCTTCTCAAGGCCGCCATCGCTCACGTAAAAGCTCTTCCCGCCGGTTTGTTCGGCGAGGGTGATGAGCGCGTGTTCTCCGCCCAGGTCGCGCCCTGCGCTGGTCTCGATGGGTACGTCGATGATGGAGTAGATCATCGCCTCGTTGCGCAGCGCTTGTTCCAAGGCCTGGGCATAGTTGGCCGTGCTGGCGGTGTCGTCGCCGTCGGAGACAACAACCAGCACCTTGCGCCCCGGATTGCCGCCCAGCCGTTGAGAGCCCAGGCAGATGGCGTCGTAGAGCGCCGTCGCCGAATCGCCACGCAACCGCCCGAGGCCGTGCTCGATGTGGCTCGCCTTATTGGTGAAGGGCACCAGTTCGCGCACATCCGTTGCAAACTGCAAAAGGCTCATCTGGTCTTGAGAGCGCAGCAAACCATGGGCAAAACGGCGGGCCGCGTCCGCTTCTACGGCCATATCCTTGCTCACGCTGCCGCTGGTGTCGATGGCCAGCGTCAGATTCAGCGGCAACTCCGTCTGGCGCTCGAAGACCGCGATCTGCTGCGAGCGACCGTCTTCGGTGAGCGCGAAATCCTCGCGCGTCAAATCGCCCACTACGGCCCCGTTCCGGTCAGTCACATCCACAAAGACGCTGACCAGCTTCACGTCCACATGCAGGATGGGCGCCTGTGCCGATGCAGCAAAAGGCGTAAAAACCAGCAAAGCTGAGCCGCCCACCCGCAAACAATGGCAGATGAATTGGCCTCGGTTACGCCTCATGCGCAGTCCCCGAATCTCCCACGGCCCGCCCAGCGGGAAACGGTTCGCCATCCGCCCACACGGCACCATCCTGAAAGGTCTCCTTCTTCCAGATGGGCACGGTTTTTTTGAGGGTATCGATAAGCCAGCGGCAGGCCTCGAAGGCCTGCGCGCGATGCTCCGAGGCCGCCACAATCAACACACTGGTCTCGCCTACCTGGAGCTGCCCCAGCCGGTGCACCATCGTCACGTGCCGCACACCAAAGCGGCTGCGCGCCTCGCGGGCCAGCGCGTTCATCTGCCTGGCGGCCATCTCTTCGTAGGCTTCGTAATCGAGATAGAGCGTCTTGCGCCCGCGCGAATTATTGCGTACCACGCCGTCGAAGACGACGACGGCTCCATCTTCGCCTCGCCGCGCCGCAGTCACCAGTTTCTGTGCGTCGATTGGTTCGCGCGTGAGGGCGACGAAGACCTCTTTCGCCGCACGCTCTGAAGAGGGATCGCTCTGCGCGCAGCTCCCGCCGGAAACAGGAGGCAACAGGCCCACTTCATCGCCCTCGCGCAGTGGTTGATCAGCTGTGGCGTACTCTGCGTTCACGCTGACCGCGATGCCGCGCAGCAAAGCAGCGGGCCGGCGCTCACTCAGCCGCGCAAGCAGTTCCCTGACTGTCGCGCTCTCTGGCAATTCGACCGTTGCCTCGGCAGCGCCCAGCCATTCTTTCAACACGCCGAAGGAGAAAACACGCACCTGCATAAAAGGAAGAATACCGCGTGCCGGCGTGGCCTGGCTTACACTCATCGGGCGACAGGCGGCAAGCACGTGACCAGGAAAACTTGTACAGAAACCCCGAAGGCGTCCACCAAAGGTTCCGAGACCGGTCTTCAGGGAAGATGCCGAATTCGATGCCGGAGATAAAAGACTGCCCTCGACAGCCCTCATTGCGGCCCCGACCTAAGCCGCCGCGCACGGCTCCTTAACGCGAAAAAGGGCCGGCAGGTTCGCCGGCCCTCGCGCGACTAATCGCCACGCATTTTACGCAGATGCAGCGACGCCCTCTTCCGCCACCGCCGGCACAGCATCCGCCCGGGCCTTCAGCAGCGGCAGGGCCACGGCCAGCACATCTTCGATGCGGTTGGCGTAGTGAATCGTGACGCCCTCGGTCAGTTCGGGCGTCAGGTCTTCCTCCACGTCCTGGCGGTTCTCGGCGGGCAGGATGATGGTTTGCACCCCGGCGCGCCGTGCGGCCAGAAATTTTTCCTTGATGCCGCCCACCGGAAGCACGTTGCCACTCAGCGTGATTTCGCCCGTCATGGCGGTCAGCGGAAGCACCGGCATATCGGTCAGCAGCGAAACGAGTACCACAGTCATGGTCACACCAGCCGAAGGGCCGTCCTTGGGAATGGCGCCGGCCGGCACGTGAATGTGCAGGTCGAGATCCTTGGTAAAATCCTCAGCCAGACCCAGCGAAGCCGCGTTCGACCGAACCCAGGTGAGCGCGGCCTGCATGGATTCCTGCATCACCTCGCCGATCTGCCCGGTCATCGTAAAGCCGCCCTTGCCCTTCATCTTGTTGGCCTCGATGAAGAGGATGTCGCCGCCGGCCGGCGTCCACGCCAAGCCAACAGCCACGCCGGGCCGTTTGACGCGCTCGGCGACTTCGGTATCCACACGCACCTGTATCCCGCCCAGGAACTCCTTGATCGCTTCACGCGTCACCACCAGCTTTTCGTTCTTGCCCTCGACCACGCGCCGCGCCTGTTTTCTGCAAACCGTACCCAGCGTCTGCTCCAGCTTCCTCACGCCGGCTTCGCGCGTGTAGTGGCGGACAATATAGCGCACCGCGTCCTCGGGAAACTCAATCTGCTCCGGCGTGATGCCGTTCTCTTTGATCTGCCTCGGAATCAGGTAGCGCGAGGCAATATGCATCTTCTCGTCTTCGCTGTAGCCCTGCAGGAAGATCAGTTCCATGCGGTCCAGCAGCGGCGGAGGAACCGTGTCCAGCATGTTGGCCGTGCAGATGAACAGCGTCTTCGACAGATCAAATGGCACATCGAGGTAGTTGTCGCGAAAAGTGCAATTCTGTTCCGGGTCCAGGGTTTCCAGCAATGCTGACGCAGGGTCGCCGCGGAAGTCGCGACCCAGCTTGTCAATCTCATCCAGCATCATCACCGGATCGTTGGTTTCGGCTCTGCGAATGCTTTGAATGATCTGCCCCGGAAGCGCGCCAATGTAAGTGCGGCGATGGCCTCGAATCTCCGCTTCGTCGTGCATGCCGCCGAGCGAAACGCGCTGGAACTTGCGGCCCAGCGCGCGGGCGATGGACCGGCCCAGGCTGGTTTTGCCCACGCCGGGCGGCCCCACAAAGCACAGAATCGGCCCCTTCATGTCCGGCTTCAATTCCAGAACACTCAGATAGTCGAGGATGCGGTCCTTCACCTTTTTCAGCTCGTAGTGGTCCTCGTCGAGGATCTCCTTGGCCTTCTCGATGTTGACTTTGGAGCCAGAGCTTTTTGACCACGGAAGCAGGGCCAGCCATTCAATGTAGTTGCGCGTAAGCGAGTAGTCGGCAGCCATGGGAGACATGCGCGCCAGGCGCGCCAGTTCCTTCATCGCTTCCTTCTTCACGTCTTCCGGCATTCCGGCGGCTTCAATCTTCTGCCGCAGTTCGTCGGTCTCGCGCTGGCCCTCGTCCTGCTCGCCCAGTTCTTTCTGGATGGCCTTGAGCTGCTCGCGCAGGTAGTAGTCGCGCTGCGACTGCTGCACCTGGTCCTGCACCTCGCTCTGAATCTTGGTGCGCAGTTGCTGCACCTCGATCTCCTTGGCCAGATGCTGATTCAATTGCTCCAGCCGGGTGCCGACGCTGGGCGTCTCCAGCAATTGCTGTTTGTCGTCTGTAGTGAGAAAAGGCAGCGACGAGGCGACAAAATCCACCAGGCGGCTGGGGTCATCAATGTTCGCGGCAATGGTCCGAAGTTCATCGGAGAGCGTCGGAGATTCAGCAACAATCTGCTGGAACTCTCCCGTCACATTGCGCACCAGCGCTTCCATATTGGCAGTGGCTGCCGGTTCCGCTTCTTCCAGCGTCTCCACTTCAGCCACCATGAACGGCTCGGTCTGGGAATAGCGCACCAACCGCACCCGCTCCACCCCTTCGGTGAAGACAAAACGGCTTTGATTGGGCATGCGCACAACCTTGTGCACCGTGGCCAGCGTTCCCACCGTGTGCAAATCGGCTGGCTGAGGCGAGTCCAGCCTCGGGTCCAACTGGGCCACGACCACAATTGCACGCTCCTCGCCCAGTGACTCGATCAACTGGATAGAGCTCTCCCGGCCCACGGTCAAAGGCAGCACCGCGTGCGGAAACAAAACGGTATCCCGAACCGGCAAGACTGCCACGCGGCGCAGGCCGGGGGTGTCCATTCCGGCGGAGGGTATGGAAGAAGGAGGGATGGCGGATTGGTTCGACATTGAGTGTCCTCGTATCAGCTTTTCTTAATTAGAGCACGCAGACTTCATAAAGTTTCAAGAGTTGCTCGTTTTCGGGCGATCTTTCTCGTCTTTTCGAGGGCCATTACACCCTCTGTACGGTCAAACCCAGTATCCTGTTCCGCAACTGAACGCGCCGCTCCGGGTCTATAGAACCAGAGTCCGCTCAAACCTGGCGCTTCCGGACACCCCGGACGAGCCGGCCACACGAGGCCCTCCTCCGTCTCCAGCGGCGAGCAGGGCAACTGGAAGTATGTATCGGCGAAAGCCCGAAGGATGTGAGTGAAGCAGGGAGGGGAGTACAGGAATACTGAGACAATGCACTCGCGGAAACACCGCTCTGCCCTGCTCTGAAGGCAGGGTAAGGTGAAGGTGCGGCAGTCGCGGGCAAAGACGTTGGCCTGGATTGAGCACCAGACGCCGTTCCTAGTTAGTATAAAGGGAATGGGCAAGGGGATCGTCGGCAACTGATCCCAGACTACGATTTTGCAACGGGGCGCTTTTCCCCGTGTTTTTGGGGAGATATGGTTTTGAAGGCAATGCCGGGGTCCTCCGCGACAGGTTTTCGCCGCCGGGACGGAAAGCCGATGGGCCGATGCGGCGAGCAGCCGGGGTATAGCATTCTCCTCGCCTGCCTTCTTGCCTTCATAATCCTGGGCGGCATCGACGCCTCGTGCCAGAGCATTGCCCCCAATCCTGTCACGACAGGCGATCAAGCTGCGCAGACGCCTTCTGCTTCTCTCGGCCAGTGGGAGGGCTTGCCGGTTCTCAACATTTCGTTCGTTGGCGTTTCCGCGGATCGCCTTGTTCCCGTGGCCAGCCATCTGGCCCAAGCCAAGGGAGCGCCTCTGAACAGGGAAAATCTGAAACGCAGCCTGCGCCAGCTATTCTCCACCGGACTGTTTGAAACCATTGCCGTTGAGGGAGTTCTCGAAGAAGGCGGCGTGGCGCTCACCTTTCGCGGAACGCCACGCATCTTCATCGGCACGGTCACCGTGGCTGGGGCCAAAGGCGCCGCGCTCAATACGCAACTGGAGCGCGCCGGCCAATTGGCGCCCGGCACTCGCTTTACTCCCGCCAAGCTGAGCCAGGCACTTGAACAGATGCGCGCCACGCTGGCCCTGAACGGCTTCCACGAGCCGGTGATTACCCCGGCCATGACGGCTCACCCGGAGGAGCAGCTCGTTGACATTGCGTTTCATGTAGTCTCCGGCCCGCAGGCGCGCGTGGGCACGGTGGATGTAACCGGCGACCCAGGAATGACCGCGGACGATTTTCGCCATCATGCGCACCTGAAGGCAGGCGAGCGCGTGGACCGCGAAACCGATAACCGCGCCCTGGCCGGAGTGCTGAAGGTCTACCGGCACGACCAGCGCCTGGAAGCTGAAATCAAGCTCGAAAGCCAGCAGTACGCCAAAGAAAACCGCAAGACCAACTTTCGCTTTTCCGCCACCCGCGGCCCGGTTGTCAAAGTGATGGTCGATGGTGCGAATCTCAGTCCGGAGCGCCTCCGCCGGGTGATTCCGATCTTCGAGGAAGGCAGCGTGGACGAGGACCTGCTCAACGAGGGCAATCGCCGGCTGCGCGACTATTATCAGCGGCTGGGATACTTCGACGTGAAAGTGGAGCATGAGCCGCAATCCACGGTGGAAGGGCAGGTAAGGATCCTCTACAAGGTGCGGCTGGGATCACGGCGGCGCGTGGAACACGTCTCAGTCGAGGGCAATTACTACTTCGACTCCGCAACGCTCAAAGATCTGCTCAGCGTTCATGCCGCCGATTCCATCGACCGTCACGGCGCCTATTCGCAGGCGCTGGTGACCGCCGACATCAATGCCCTTCAGGCCGTTTATCAAAACAACGGCTTCTCCAAGGTCAAGATCACCCCCGAGATCAATGCGGGCGAGAGCAAGGCAGCCGCCGCTGCCGGAAAGATCGCCCCATTCGCGGTAATCTACCACATCGAGGAAGGTAGTCAATTGCGGGTGGGCACGGTGAGCCTCGAAGGAAACGATCAAGTGAATACGGCCAAGCTCACACCGGAGATGAACACGGTCGCCGGCCAGTTGCTTTCACCCAGAAATCTGGCCGAAGACCGGGATGAGTTGCTGACCGACTACATGAGTCGCGGCTTCGACCAGGTGCATGTGGAGGTAGCCCAGCAGATTGAAGCGGCTGACGCAAGCAAAGTGGACGTGATCTTCCGCATCACCGAGGGGCGGCAGATTTTTGTGCGTAAGGTGCTGCTTACCGGGCTGCACTACACACGCCCGGCAACGGTGGCCAAGGCCATCACTCTGCATCCCGGCGACCCGCTCAACGAGACGGCGCTGTTGGAAACGCAGCGCAACCTCTACGACTTTGCCCTTTTCACCGAGGTTGACACGGCCATCGAGAACCCCTCCGGCGACGAGCCTTACAAGACCGTGCTGCTGCAACTGGAAGAGGCGCGCCGCTGGGCCATTACCTATGGCTTTGGCCTCGAAGCCCAGACCGGAGCACCGCAGTACAACTGCGGCGGCATCGAGGCCACTGGAGGCACTTGCAATCCGAATGGCAAGACCGGCGTCAGCCCCCGCGTGCTGGCCGACATTACCCGCAACAATCTCTTCGGCCGGGAGCAATCCCTCTCCCTGCGCGGCAACTACGGCTTGTTGGAGCAGAAGATCGATCTTTTGTTTCAGAATCCGCACTTTGAAGGCGATCGGAACTTCGGCCTGACTCTTTCCGGCGGCTACGCCAACAGTTTGGATGTGTCCACCTATGTGGCATCGAGGCTGCAAGCCGGGGTGCGCTGGACCGAACACTTCAATACGCCAGGCTCGCACATCTCCAAGGCGAACACCCTGATCTATGAATTCGACTTCCGCCGCGTCAAGGTGCAGGCAAGCAGCCTCCAGGTCGCTCCCGACGAAATCACCCTGTTGTCCACGGCGGTGCGCGTAGGGGGCCCCGCGCTGACCTGGATTCGCGATACCCGCGACTCGCCCATGGATGCGCACCGCGGCACCTATACCACTTTCCAGGCGTTTCTCTCCGACGAGGCCTTCACCGCACAAGCGGACTTTGGCCGCCTCGACATGTCGAATTCGAGTTACTACCAGTTCAACAAGGGCCGCATCGTCTTAGCTCGTAATACCCGCTACGGCCAGGAGCGGGCATTTGGCGCTCTCAATTACGAACTGATTCCCCTCCCCGAGCGGCTCTATGCGGGCGGGGCCACCTCGCTGCGGAGCTTTGGCCCCAACTCCGCCGGGCCGCGCGACCCCGAGACGGGCTACCCCATTGGCGGAGCGGGCGCATTGATCAACAGCACCGAACTGCGCCTGCCGCCACCTACGCTGCCTTGGCTGGGCAATACCGTCAGCTTCGTGCTCTTCCACGACATGGGAAACGTCTTCACCAACGCGGGCGATGCCTGGGCCAGCGCTCTCCGGGTTCGTCAGCCCCTCCGCGACAACTGCAAGATTCCCACTCCTCCCACCAAAGACAACCCTGCCCCGGAACCCAGCGGGCCCTCCACCTCAACCGGCACGCAGGGAGCCTGCAACTTTAACTTCTTCTCTCATGCGCCGGGGCTGGGTTTGCGCTATCACACGCCGGTTGGGCCCATCCGCCTGGACTTCAGTTACAACCTCAATCCGCCCATCTTCCCGGTGAACGTAAACTACTCGCAGACGAACATCACCGCCAATCAACATGTGGGCGAAGCGCCGCACTTCAACTTCTTCTTCAGCCTGGGCCAGACCTTCTGATGCGCAATCGGACCCAAATTCGGCGAATGAGCAAGCATGGACTTGCCTGCGCAGGTGCGATGGCTCTGTGCCTTGCCACGAGCGGGTTGCCCCGCGCCAGCGCACAGGCCGCTCAGCCCGCTCATGCAGTCGTGCTCGACCATGTCGTGGCAGCAGTGAACGACCAGACCATCCTGGCCAGCGATGTGGACGACGAGATGAGGCTCGCGGTGCTCGACCCAGGAGAGGCCGGACTTGGCGTTCTCACGCCGCAGCGCGCTCTCGACCAGTTAATCAGCCGCGCGCTCATTCAGCAGCAGATTCGCCAGGAAGATGCGATGGCGGCGGAGCCGGTGCAGGCCGAGGTTGATGCCCGTCTGACGGAGATTCGCAAGGAAGTGCCCGCCTGCATCCACCAAAACTGCGCCTCAGATGCTGGATGGAAGACGTTTCTTGCCATGCACGGCCTCAAACCGGAGCGGGTCGAAAGCTATCTTCGCTACCGGATTCAGATTTTGCACTTCATCGAACTGCGCTTCCGGCAAGGGATTCAGATATCCCCGGACGAGATCGAGAAGTACTACCGTGAAACGCTGCTGCCCCAGTATGCTCCCGGTGATGAGATTCCCGCGCTGGACAAGGTCTCCTCGCGCATCGAAGAGATTCTGTTGGAACGGCAGGTGAACGTGCTCTTCGACGGCTGGCTCGCTAATCTGCGCAAGCAAGGCGATGTGGAGGTGCTCGACCCCGCGTTTGAAGTCCCTGAAGCCCCGGGCACCCCAGGGAAAGGAGGCGCATGAGCGAGCCTGAATCCACGCCTCCCGTGCCCGAAGCTCCCCAGCCCGACGCGCCTGAGCCTGCATCGCTGGCTAACGCTCTCCGGCCGAGCCGGCTGCGCCGCTTTTTCCTGCGCCACCTTCCTCGCACGACTGCCGGTTTGGCGATACTGCTGGCGGTCGCAGTTACAGCCCTCTATTTCCTGGCCAGTTCAGCTAGTTTTGAGAATTTTGTCCGCGAACGGATGGTGCACAAACTGGAAATGGCCACCGGCGGGCGCGTGGAAATTCGCGCCTTCCACTGGAAACTACTCAAGGGGGAGGCAGAGGCGGACGGGTTGGTCATCCACGGTCTCGAAGGCCCCGGCGCGGCGCCGTACGCCCAGGTCGAGCGCCTGCGCGTCCGGCTGAGCGTGCTGGGCTTCCTGAGTCCGCGCATCCTGCTGAGAGATCTGGAAATCTACCGCCCCCGGCTGCATCTGATTGTCTATCCAGACGGGTCAACCAACCAGCCGCATCCTCGTACGCTGAAAAAGCCGGAGAGCCATTTACTCGACAAGTTCTTCGATCTCGAAACCAGCCACATCTCGGTCGAGCAGGGCCTTCTGGAGTACGAGAACCGCGCCTCGGCCTTCGACTTCCAGGATCGATTCATTCCGCTCGATTTTGGCGCCGACGATCTTTCCCTGCGCATGGCGCTTGTACCGGCAAAGGGCGGAAATCCGGAGTTTTATCGCATTGAAGCCGGAATTCAAGATCTGAATCTCTCGCGCGAAGTAGTGTCCAAATCGGGCAAAGCGCAGCCGCCGGTTAAGGGATTGATTCAGGCTACGCTGGAGCTGACGCGCACCTCTGCAATCCTGCGCTCGCTGCGCGTGACCGCCCAAAGCCGCGGCGTGCAGGACCGAACACTGGAAATCTCCGGCTTCCTGAACGACTTTACTCATCCCCGCTGGCAGGCCAGGGCCTCGGGTGACCTGGATATGCGTTTGCTCGACCCCATCACGGGCTATCCTTTTGCGCCCGAAGGCATTGCCCATATGGACCTCAACGGGTCCGGGCAAGCGGGGAGCTTTCGCGTCGATGGCAGCGTTCACGTTGTGGACGGCGCTTACATCGGAACCGGAGTCGTGGCCCGCGGCGTGGGACTCGATGCGCGCGTCCATGCCGATCCTCAGCAATTGCTGATTAGCTCGATTGTCGCCCGCCTTCGCGAGGGCGGCCAGATTGACGGCGAGGTTTCGCTGGTCCACTGGCTGCCTCCGCCTCCTACACCCAAAGAAAGAGCCCGCCTCGCTGCCCATAAGCTCCCGCCCGCGGATCAGATCGACATTCCCGTCGATGGCAAGGTGACAACTCAATTCAAAGACGTTGCCCTGGACACGATTCTGGAGATGGTCTGTGATCCGCCCTTCCAGCATCTCGGCCTCGATACGCGCGTCACCGGCCCCGCGAACGCTATCTGGATCAACGGCGACAATCGCACGCTCTCAGCGACAGCTTTGTTGAACCTCACTCCGCCGGCACACGCCGCGCAGGGGAAGATCCCTGCCAGCGGCCTGATCGACTCCACCTATACCCAGCGCGACGGCGCGGTCGATCTGCGCAAGCTCAGGCTCAATCTGCCTTCAAGCCGGCTGGAAGCCAACGGCCACCTCGGCGCGTACCCCCTGGTCAGCCCCTCCGCGCTCAAGGTGGATTTCCACACCGGCAAGCTCGCGGAGTTCGACACCGTCCTGCGCGATCTGGGAGTGGCTCGCAACGGCAAAGCCGGTGTCGCGGCACTGCCCATCGCGCTCTACGGACAGGCTGATTTTCACGGCACATGGTCGGGCTCGCTCGTCGATCCGCATCTGGCCGGTAATTTGAATGCCACGCAACTGAATTTCGAAGTGCCTGCCAGCCTGAGCGCCAATATCGCTCATAAGCAGCCGGCCTCGCAGCAATTCATCCGTCTGGATTCGATCGTGGCCACCGGCAGCTACTCGGCGGCCCGCATTGATCTCACAAACGGCCTACTGCGCCGCGGGAATGCTGAAATCGCTGTCAGTGGCAGTGTGACCGCGGGCCTGCCGACAGTTACCGTCAGCGCCAGGCGCGGCAAGGCCGCCCCCGTTCCGTCCTTTGCTACCAATTCCCTGGTTCACCTCCGGCTGCGCGCCAACCAGTTGAATATGGAGGATCTGCGGCCGTTCACAGGCCCGGATCTGCCCGTCGCAGGCTCGCTGCAAGCACAGCTTCAGGTCGATGGGCCTCTTCATACGCTGCAAGGCTCCGGATGGGTCGAGTTGGATAAAGGCAGCGTGTTCGGCGAACCCGTAAATCGCATCCGGGCGCAGGGCACGATCGCCAATCAAACCGTCAAACTGACCTCAGTGACTGCGGACGGAGACGCCGGCAAGATCGCCGCCACCGGCAGCTATGACCTCCAGTCCCATCGCATCCAGTTGGACGCAAAGGGCGCGGGCATTGACGTTTCTCGCGTCCAATGGCTGCATGCCCACGGTGTGGCCGTGACGGGTAAGCTCGGTTTTTCCGTGCAAGGCACCTGCCTGCTGAACAACCCGTGCCTTGAAGCCCATGCCACTTTCGCCGGCCTCACTTTGAGTGGAGAACCGCTGGGGAGCCTGCAATTGACGGCCCACGCAGCCAATCACGCCGTCACCTACGACGTGACCACCCGGCTGGATGCCGCCGAACTCACCGCGCACGGCCAGACGGCGCTCAGCGGCGACTTTGCCACCCAGGCCAAACTCAACTTTTCGCGGTTGAACATTGGCGCGCTCTTCAAAATGGCTCATTTCAATGGGCTTACTGGAGAGTCTTCGCTTGCGGGAACGATCACCATCGAGGGACCTTTGGCGCGGCCCGAGCAGTTACGCGGCGAAGCTCGACTTGACCAGATGGAGGCCACCGTCTCCGGCGTTCATCTGAAAAGCGAGGGCGGCGTCCACGCCACGCTCGCCGACGCCGTCATCCATCTTGATCCCCTGCACATCATCGGCGAAGAGACCGATCTGCACGCCCAAGGCGGCCTTTCGCTCAAGAGCAACCATCAGTTGGACTTTGCCGCCAATGGAGCAATCAACCTGAAAGTGGCCGAGACGCTGGACCCCGACCTCACCGCCGGCGGAAACACAACCTTCCAGGTGGAGGCGCACGGGCCGCTGATGAATCCCAACTTCAGGGGCCGTATCGACATCCAGAATGCTTCCCTGTCTCTCGAAGACCTTCCCAACGGACTGAGCCAGTTGCATGGAACTCTGGAGTTCAGCCAGAACCGGCTGCAGATCAAGTCACTCACGGCCATGACCGGCGGCGGCCAACTCAGTCTTGCCGGCTACCTTGCCTACCAGCACGGCATCTATGCCGACCTGACGGCCACCGGGAGTGGAATTCGCATCCGCTATCCGCAGGGGGTCAGTTCACTAGGCGACGCTTCGCTTCGTCTTCAGGGGCCGCGAAACAATATGTTGCTCTCGGGCGATGTGGTAGTCACCCGCTTCACGATAAACCCCGACCTCGACATAGCGGCGCTGGCTTCGCAGGCCAATACTGTCGCGACCATCGCGCCCCCCGGCGCTCCGTCCAACCGCGTGCGCCTCGACGTGCACATCACCTCATCGCCGCAGTTGAGCTTCCAGAACGCCTACGCCAAGCTGGCCGGCAACGTCGATCTGCATTTGCGCGGCACCATCGCTTCGCCCTCGCTGCTGGGCCGCATCTCCATCACCGAGGGCAGCAGCATCATCGCCGGAACCCGTTACGAGCTTCAGCACGGCGACATCTACTTCACCAACCCGGTCCGCATTCAACCCATGATCGACCTCACCGCCACGGCGCGCGTCGAGGACTACGACATTACTCTCAGCCTGCACGGAACACCGGAGAAACTGTCGGTCACCTACCGTTCCGATCCACCGCTGCCCGAGGCCGACGTGGTGGCGCTGCTGGCCCTGGGCCGCACCGGAAATCAGCAGCGCCTTTACACCTCACAACAAGAAGCTGCCGGCGCCAGTCCCGCCACCAACGCCCTGCTCGGCGGCGCGCTCAACGCTACCGTCAGCAGCCGCGTGCAACGGCTCTTCGGAGCCGGATCGGTCAAGGTGGACCCCAACTACCTCGGCGCCTTGGGAAACTCCACCTCGCGCATCATCGTCGAGGAGCAGTTGGGCACCAACGTCACCCTCACCTACGCCACCGACGTAGACACCACCGCCCAGCAGTTGATCCAGGCCGATGTTGCCGTCAACCGCCATATCACCTTGCAGTTGGCGCGCGACGAATCCGGCGTCTTTTCCGTGGTCTTCAAGGCCACCCGCCGCTTTAAGTAGCTATTTATGACGGAGGTAAGACAGGAGAAATGCTTGAGCACCTTTATTAGCAACCGGCTAAGGGCTGTGCCGATTCTCGCGTGGGTGGCGCGGGCGTCGCTGGCCGGCCAGGGCTTCGGCAGCCCGTTTGTTTCCAACCAGCCCTCGACGATCATGCCGCCAGTTTACCCGCTATTGTGGCCGGATTCTTCCAACTACTCGGAATTCACACCGCCCGGTCGATCTTTGCCATTCACGCATTCGACTGCCTGATTAACTCGCTCGCTTGCATTCCCATCTTCCTGATGCCGCGGCGCAGTTTTGGCGCGCACGGCGTTGTGGGCGGCCTGGACATGGGTCTATCTCTCCTATGGCATTTACTTTTCCGCGGCGTGGGCCCGGTCCACATACCTGCTGCAGTGGTCGGCACGCCGCTCTCCGTCCCTCCGCCCGGATTGTCGAGCGCCCGTTTCGCCGCGGCTGCCATCACTGGAAGCGGGACGCGACTTCACTTACGGTCGGTCCAGTGTCGTTCGCTCGGGTTTCTGCACCACATTCCAAGTGTCCGCAACGATATACAGCGGCCTGCCTTTGCCCTCTTCAAAAATCTTGGCTACATATTCTCCCAGAACGCCGACGGTCATTAGCAGTGCTCCGTTGCTCAGGCAGAGGACAATCATCAGAGAAGTCCAGCCCGGCACGGTATGCCCCGACAGATGCTCGACAAACGCCCGCACAGCCTCTTCGATGGCCAGAAGCATCATCGCTCCGGCCGCGAAAAAGCTGGCCCGCAGGGGCAGAGGCGAGAAGGAGACCGCAGCAGTCCACGCCAGTCCGATCATCTTGCGCAGCGGATACTTCGTGGCCCCGGCCACCCGCGCCTGGCGCTCGTAGCGTACGCACACTTGCGGGTAGCCCACCCAGGCCACCATGCCGCGTAGAAAACGATGCAGCTCGCGCATGGATCGCAAACTGTCGACACAACGGCGCGACATCAGGCGAAAGTCGCCCACATCGCGGGGCAGCGACTTGAGGAAGAAGAACTGCATCATGCGATAGAAGAACCAGGCGGTCGCACGTTTGAAGGCATTCTCGCCAACGCGAAAGGTCCGCTGGCCGCACACAACATCGTAGCCGTCGCGATACTGCGCCACCATCGGGTAAATCACATTGAGCGGATCCTGCAAATCGGCATCGATCAGAACCACCGCATCGCCTTCGGCGTAATCCACTCCAGCCGTCGCGGCCATCTGATGGCCGAAGTTTCTGGACAGGCTCAGTACTTTCACGCGGTCGTCCCGCCCGCTCCATTCCGCCAGCAACTCAATGGTGCGGTCTGTGCCGCCATCGTTCACCAGGATGACTTCGCACGGATAGGCGGACGCATCCATGAATTGGGTCACTTCCGCAGCAAAATACGGAAGACTCTGCTCCTCGTTATAGCAGGGGACCACAATGGACAGGAGGGCCGGATCAGGCCGGGTCCTGAGATAACCAGAAGTCATGAACTACCTCGCGCCGTTTCCAGGGCCTGCCCCATCGACCATCAGTGTAGCGCTTTTGGGCATACTGCCCCCTGCGCCGGGCGACCCGTGATCGCGCTCCTTTTCCGCCAGACCATCCGATTTGCCGCGACGCAGGCACAACGACATTGCACCGGCAGTCGCCAGAACCACGACGGCGGGCACGATGGGCTGGCGGTAGTCCATCGTGGGGTGGGTCAGATAATATCAGATAATAGGTGATAGGGAAGACGCAGATGAGCAACAGGTACGGGGCCAGCCCGACGCGATTGACGCGCCAGAGACTTCGGATTCCCAGAAGCATGAACATTGTGATGAGGGAGACTTGAAAGACGTTCCACGGCGTCAGCGGCTGGTCGCGCAACTCCTCGGCGGAAAAGCTCCAGTACGCCACCAACGTCAACACCACAGCCCAGCAGTTGATTCAGGCCGATGTCGCCGTCAACCGCCATATCACCTTGCAGTTGGCGCGCGACGAGTCCGGCGTCTTTTCCGTGGTTTTCAAGGCCACCCGCCGCTTTAAGTAACCGTCTATCATGGAAGTACGACTGGAGAAATCCTTGGGCACCATTATTAACAGCCGGCTGAGGACAGTGCCGGTTTTGGCGTGGATGGTTCTGATTGCGCTCGTTCTCCGCCTGGCGTTAATTCCGTTCAACAGTTTCCTCTTCGAGGATCTGATGGACGCCAACCACATCCACTCTTGGGAGCAGGGCAATGTGGCGCGGGCGTTGCTGGCCGGTCAGGGCTTCGGCAGCCCCTTTGTTTCCAACCAGCCCTCGGCGATCATGCCGCCAGTTTACCCGCTCATTGTGGCCGGATTTTTCCGGCTCTTCGGCATTCACACCGCGCTGTCCATCTTTGCCATTCACGCCTTCGACTGCCTGATTAACTCGCTCGCCTGCATTCCGATCTTCTTGATCGCCCGGCGCAGCTTTGGCGCGCGCGTGGCGTTGTGGGCAGCCTGGGCATGGGTCTTTTTCCCCTACGGCATTTACTTTTCGGCGGCGTGGGCCTGGTCTACGCATCTGCTTCTTCTCTGCTTGTGCTGGATGCTCTATATGGCGCAGGATATGGAGCGCTCGCCGCGGCTTGCGTTATGGGCTGGCTTTGGAGCGCTAGCGGGCTTTGCGGCTCTCACTGAGCCATCGGTTCTCGTAGTGGTTCCCTTCCTGCTCTTGCTCGCTGCCGGGCGGCTGGCGAGCGCGGGCAAGTGCTGGCTGCTGCCGGGCGTGGTGGCATCGCTCACTCTCGCCGCGGTAATTTCGCCCTGGCTGATTCGCGAAGACCTGGTCTTTCACCGCTTCATCCCCATGCGCGACGGCATGGGTCTGGAGATGTGGATGGGCAACAACGGCGACAACCTGCGCTGGACCAGCGACGACAAGCACCCGCTCCACGATGCCGCCGAGCTGGCCGATTACAACGCCGGCGAACTGGCCTACATGGACCACAAAGCGCGCTTGGCAGATGCTTACATTCAAAGCCATCCTCGCTGGTACGCATGGATGTGCATCCGCCGCGCCGTCTACCTGTGGACGGGCTATTGGAGCTTCGATTCCCGTTATCTGGCCATGGAGCCCACCGATCCGGAAAACATTCCGCTTGCCACCGGCTTGACGCTGCTCGCTTTTCTCGGACTGTTCCTGGCTTGGCGCAAAAAACCATATGAAGCCCTGCGCTACGGCGGAGTCCTCTTTTTATTTCCTCTGATGTACTACTTCGCCCATCCCGAGCCGTACCATATGCGTCCGCTTGATCCGCTGATCGTGATCCTCGACTGCTTTGCGATTCTTGCGTTGCGTGAATGGGCTGCTAAACCCAAGGAAAGAGCGGCGGCTTCCAAAGCGCCAATCGTTCTGAATGTAATTTGAGGAACGCAGGTAGTGATTTTCCCGCGCCCGAAGCCGCAAGTCTAGCATTTTGAAGAGGGATTCTGTCGAACGCAGTCAGGGAACTGCTCCGGTAAATCGTCCGTTTCGCTCCGTCAGCTCACAACTTTTTTGGGAGATTTGTGTCAAACTCAACAGGCGGCCTTCGCGCCGCGACTATTGTGCGAACGAATGAGAAGGAGTGTGAACATGAAAAGGACGATGCGTACCACCAGGATCGCGCTCGTAACGGCCACACTCGCGGGGACCCTTTGGGGTCTCCCTCAAGGTCTTCTGGCTTTGGCTCAGCCTCTGGACTCCGGTGCAACCGCGCAGGCAGCCAGCCCGGAAGCCGGTGGCGCCGCTGCCCGTCTGAACAAGAAGGAATTTCGTGACGTAAAGGTGAGCGAGAACCAGGGCATTGCCACCTTGACCGGCAATGTGGACCTTTATGCATACAAGGCGGAGGCCGACAAGCGCGTGCGTAAGGCCAATGGCGTCACCCAGGTGCATAACCTGATCGAGGTTGCCGGTCCAGCCATTCCCGACCAGGAACTCTGGGCCAAACTCGCGGATAAGCTGGCCTATGATCGCGTCTTCTACGGCAATGCCTTCAACGCCATCACCCTCAGCGTTCAAAACGGCGCTGTCACCCTCGGCGGCCATGCCCTCTCTTATAACGCCAGAAACTCCGCATTGGCCC